>Ga0233415_10000318_pt1 | contig 23107 bp, 33 predicted proteins | sample Na_anoxic_12_MG_FD_188631 | JGI IMG/M metagenome (GOLD analysis project Ga0233415, IMG submission 188631) | Seawater microbial communities from Saanich Inlet, British Columbia, Canada - Na_anoxic_12_MG | ecosystem: Environmental > Aquatic > Marine > Inlet | place: Canada: British Columbia... | reverse complement strand
GAACAAGCTAGAAAGTGGTTAAATTTTGGATTTAACAGCAAACAAGCAGCAGATAATTATCTAAGGCAATATGGATTAGAGTAAGAAGGGGCCTATAAACAAAGACATGAAAAGGTTTTGGTTATTTTTAATTTTAGTTATAATAATAGGAGGAGTTTTTTGGTTAGCTAATTACGAAAAAAAAGATAAAACTATGAATAATCAAGAACAAAATAAAGAACAAAAAGAAAAAACTGTTCGTGAGCCAGCTGTTGCAGGGCAATTTTATCCAGAGAACAAAGAAGAACTGGCTCAAATGATTAGCCAGTTTTTAAATGAAGCAGAATTGCCTGAAATAAAAAAGCCAGTTAGGGCCTTGATTGTGCCGCATGCTGGTTATGTTTATTCTGGAGGAGTGGCAGCTTATGGATTTAAGGCAATTCAAGAACAAAACATCAAGAGAGTAATTTTAATTGGCTGCAGCCATAATTTTCATTTAAATGGAGCAATTATTGATGGCAATGATGCATGGCAAACTCCTTCGGGCCAAGTAGATTTAGATGCTGATTTGCAAGATGCCTTAATAAAAGAAAGCTCTTTATTTAAGGTTGATTCCAGCACCCATAAACCAGAGCATTCTTTAGAAGTGGAAATACCTTTTTTACAGACTATTTTAAATGATTTTAAGCTTTTGCCTATTTTAGTAAGCCATGAATTAAGCAATGACGATTTAGAAAAAATAAGTCAGATCTTATCCAAACATATAGATGACAAAACTTTAATTATTGCCAGCTCAGATATGTCTCATTATCCAGGTTATGAAAAGGCAAATTATGCTGACAAGAAAGTTATTGACGCAATTTTAACTAATCAAATTTCTGATTTGCAAAACACAATTAGTAAATTAGAAAAAGAGAATATTGATAATTTAGATACTTGTTTATGTGCTCAAAAAGCCGTGGAAGTAATTATGAAAATAGCAGGAAAAATGGATAATTCAGAAATTAAGTTTTTAAAATACGCTAATTCTGGCGACTTGGATTTTGGAGACCCATTACGAGTAGTTGGATATTCTTCTTTTGCTTTTATGTGGGATAATAATGATTCCAAATTTGAACTTAATTTTGAACAAAAGAGCAAGCTTTTAGAAATTGCCAAAACGTCCGTCGAAAAATATGTTTCAGAAAGGCAAGTGCCAGATTTTGAAGTAGACGATTCTTTATTAAACGAACATTTAGGCGCTTTTGTTACTTTAAAAAAGCAAGGCCAGCTTCGCGGATGCATTGGACAATTCCAACCGGACATTCCCTTGTATCAAGTTATTTCTCAAATGGCTGTTTCAGCTGCTGTTCAGGACAGCCGCTTTGCTCCGGTTCAAAGCGACGAATTGAATGATTTGGAATATGAAATTTCCGTTTTAAGCCCATTGAGAAAAATAAATGATTGGCGTCAAATAGAACTTGGCAAGCACGGAGTCCAAATAAGACAGGGCGCTTATTCAGGGGTTTTTCTCCCCCAGGTAGCTACAGAAAATAACTGGGATTTGAATAAATTTATGGGCGAATTATGTTCTCAAAAAGCCGGCTTGTCATGGAACTGCTGGAAAGATAAAAATGTAGATTTGTATATTTTTACAGCTGAAGTTTTTCATTAAAGAAGATATAATTGACAATTATCAGTCAATTTGTTAGATTTCAGAAAAATAAACTACTTTAACAATATAATAATGGAGGGAATAAATGAATAGCCAAGAAATAGAAAAAATGGCTCATAAGATGAGCTGGCAGAAATTTGTTGCTATGGAAGAAAAGGAGAAAATTATTTTTCTTAACAATTTGCATACTGGCAATCCCTTTCATGTTTTATTTGCCCAGCAGTTTAACCGAGAAAATTTGGATCTTCTTTGCCAAATAGCTGAAATAGCCAGAGCTATTAATAAAAACAAACAAGAAGGAGTGAAATTTTTAAGAAAATTACTCTCTGGCACTCATGCTCTTAATTTCTTTTATCAGCCAAGCAGTCGAACATTCCTCTCCTTTGAAACAGCCCAAGAAACTTTAGGTATGAGTATCCGGGATATTCGCGATCCAAGCGTTTCCTCTGAAGCTAAGGGCGAAACGCTAGAGGACTCTATCAGAACCTTTAGTAGCTATGTTGACTTGATAATTATGAGATATCCAGAGAAGCAAGCCGTTGAAAAAGGCGCCTGGGTTTTGAATAAGTCTGACCGCCGTATTCCAATTATCAATGCTGGCTCTGGCAAGGACCAGCACCCTACCCAAGCCCTAACCGATATCTATACTTTGCACAAATCTTTTAATGGAGAAATTGATGGCCGGACAATAGTCATGTGCGGCGACTTGAAAAGGGGCAGAACTGTCCGCTCCTTATCTTATTTGATGAAAAATTACCATGATATGAAACTGATTTTTGTTTCGCCGTCCCATTTAAGAATGAAAAAAGACATTAAAGACTTTCTTACCAGTCATAATATCACTTATTTAGAAGAGGATAATTTAGAAGAAATAATTCCTTTGGCTGATGCAATTTATATGACTCGCATCCAGGATGAATGGGATGAAAAAAATGATCAAACCAAAAAAATTCCTAAACCAGTTGATCCAAAGTATAAATTTAAGAAAGAATATTTGGAGTTAATGAAGAAAGACGCTGTATTGATGCATCCTCTTCCAAAAAGAGATGAAATAGACGAAGAGGTTGGTTATTTTAGAGATAAGAGAGTGGTCTTCTGGAGGCAGCCAAGAAATGGCGTGTGGATTCGCGTAGCTCTAATTGCTCTTATTTTTCAAAAACAGCAAACAATTTTAGATTATACACACTGGCCAAAAAAATGGCGGGAAGGAGGGTAAAATGACAGCAGAGAATGAAATAAAGGAATATAGATGTCCTGGATGCCAAAAGAGTAATATTTCTTTTAAAGAGATGAAAGTTAGCCTCAATGTTCCTTCTCAGGCACTTACCCGTCAAATGATCAGATTCTTCTGTAATATTTGTCAGGAGGAATTTAAAGTAGAGGCCGGTGTTCTAATATATCAAGTTAGCTTGGTTAACATTCTGAAAAAGAAATATCCTTAATCTTTAAACAAGGTCTCTTGAGCTGGTTAAAAACCAATTCCCAGAGACCTTTTTTCTTTCCTTTGAATAAGATAGTATAAAGATAATTAAATGAAACAGATTATTTTGTTTTTAATTAAGATTTATCAAAAAACCATTTCTCCAGACCATGGTTATTTTCCAATCCTGCGACTCTTAGACCAATGCCGCCATTATCCAACATGTTCTGAATATACTTATAAATCAATAGAAAAATGTGGGGCTTTAAAAGGCATTTGGCTGGGCTTAAAAAGAATTTCCACATGCCATCCATGGAAGAGTTCACATTTAGAAGATTATTATATATAATAAAATGAACTGAAATCTTTTAAGGAGGAAAACATGGAAGAAGAAGTGAAATGCCTTAGCTGTGGGAAGAAAGTTAAGGTTGAGTTGGTTAGATACGGAAACGGCTATATAGCCACTTGTCCCAAATGCGGGAAACTGGCTTATAATGCTAGCAAAAAACCTTAGTTCTTGGGGCAATCTAAAAGATTGCCCTTTTTTTATTTGTTAATTATTGTTAAAATAAATTGTATGAAATTTACAATGAATAAAGTAATCAAGATTTTAATATTTTCAGACGTAGCTTTGTCTTCTGGGTTTGGCTTTGTTGCTCCTATTTTCGCTATTTTTTTGACTGAAAATATAAAAGGCGGAAACATTGAATTTGCTGGTTATGTTGCAGCTATTTATTGGATTATTATTTCTTTGACCGTAGTACCTTTTGGCCGTTATTTAGATAAAAACCACGGTGAAAAAGACGATTTCTATTTTATTGTGATTGGTAATCTTTTGGCAGCCGGAGCCGTTTTTGGATATATGATATCTTCTTTAACTTGGCATATTTATTTTTTCCATATATTTTATGCCTTTGGAATGAGTATGAATATAGCCGCTTACGGAGCTATTTTTACAAGGCATATTGATAAAGACAGAGAAGCGTTTGATTGGAGCGCCAGGGCCGCTTTAATAGGCATAGGCACAGGAATAGCAGGGGGATTAGGGGGTATGATTGCCAATCGCTTTGGCTTTGATGTTCTTTTTATTGGTGTTTTAATTTTGGTTCTATTAAGTGCTGCTTTACCTGTTTTGATTTATAAAAAGATATGTCCTAAAGATAAAGAGATTCCGCACATTCCAACAATAAAATGAATTAAATTAAATGAAAAATTTAGAAATAGCTCAAATTTTTTATCAAATGGCTGATTTTATGGAGATGAAAGAGAATTCTTTTTTTGAATCCCGGGCGTATAATAAGGCGGCCCGGGTTTTAGAATCTTTGAAAAAAGATATTGAAGAAATTTATGAACAAGGCGGAGTTGATGAATTAAAAAAGATTTCTGGAATTGGCCAGGCAATTGGCAAAAAAATTGAAGAATTTATTAAAACTGGCAAAATTAAGGCCTACCAAAAACTTAAAAAAGAATGTCCAATTGACTTGGAATCATTAATGACTGTTGAAGGATTAGGGGCTAAGAGAATAAAAATTCTTTACCAGAAATTAAAAATTAAAAATTTTAAAGATTTAGAAAAAGCAGCTGTTTCAGGTAAAATAGGAGAATTAGATGGATTTGGAGAAAAAAGTGAGAAAAATATTTTGCAAAGTATTGTCCTAGCTAAACAAGACAAGGGCAGATTCTTATTAGGCGTTATTTTACCCATAGTCCGTAAAATTGTAAGTAATTTTAAGAAAATGCCAGAAGTGAAAAAAATATGCCCGGCTGGTTCAATCAGGCGCATGAAAGAAACAATTGGCGATATTGACATTCTGGTAATTTCTTCAAAGCCAGGCAAAATTATGGATTTTTTTATTCAAATGCCTGGAATAGTTAAAGTTTGGGCCAAAGGAATGACCAAGTCGTCGGTTCATTTTAAACAGGGCTTTGACGCGGATTTAAGAATAGTTAAGAAACAAAATTTTGGCGCTGCTCTACAATATTTTACAGGGAGCAAGGACCATAATATTGCTTTGCGAAAAATAGCCAAGAAAAAAGGTTTAAAATTAAATGAATATGGTGTTTATAATAATAGAGGAAAACAAATAGCTGGCAAAAACGAGAAAGAGGTCTATAATTCAATCAATCTTCCATATATTGAACCAGAATTAAGGACTAATAGCAATGAAATTGAAACTGCTTTGGATAATCAATTGCCAAAACTAATTGGCTATAATGATATTAAAGGAGAATGCCATTGCCACAGTAATTGGAGCGATGGAACAGAAACAATTGAGGGTCTAGCTAAAATAGCGAGAAAAATTGGTTATGAATACTTAATTATTACTGACCATGCTAGTCCATTAGGGATAATTCATGGTTTAGATGAAAAACAAATTTTAAAGCAGATGGCTGAAATAGACAGGGTCAATAAAAAAATTAAAGGAATTAAAGTATTAAAAGGAATAGAAGTTGATATTAAATCAGACGGAAGCTTATTTATTAAAGATGAAGTTTTGTCTAAATTAGATTTTGTTTTAGGCGCAGTGCATTTTGGATTCAAAATGGATAGAGATAAAATGACCCAGCGAATAATCAAGGCAATAGAAAATCCTAATGTAGACGCAATTGCTCATCCCACAGGACGGGTTATTAACAAAAGGCCTGGTTATAAAATTGACTTTGAGCAAATTCTTAAAAAAGCCAAAGGAAACAAAACAGCTTTAGAAATAAATGCTCATGCCAGCCGCTTAGATTTAAAAGACACTAATATCCGTCTTGCTAAAGAAGCAGGAGTCAAAATGACTATTGGCACTGATGTCCATAATACTGATTATTTTAAGATGATGGAATTAGGCGTTGCTCAAGCCCGCCGCGGCTGGGCAGAAAAAAAAGATATTTTAAACAGCCAGCCATTAACAAAGTTTGTAGAATATTTTAAGAAATAAGATTTTTATGAAAATAAAGATTCAAAATTGGATTTTGGTTTTTGCTTGGGCTGGTTTTATTTTCTTTCTTTCTCATCAGCCAGATTTAAAATCTGACCTGCCTCAGACAGCAGAATTTTTATTTGGCAAGATAGCTCATTTTTTGGAGTATATTATTTTAACTTTTCTTTTAATCAGGGTTCTAAAAAATTATAATATCTCAAAAAAGAAGATTTTATTTTTAGCAATTATTCTCTCAGTCCTGTATGCATTTTCTGACGAATACCACCAAAGTTTTATTTCAGGAAGAGAGCCATCTCTTAATGATATAACCATTGATACCCTAGGAGTTTTATTAACAGCTTGGCTGAACAAGGGAAAAATGATAAAATAAAATATATGTTTGATTTCTATAAAAAACCATGTTTTGGATTAGATTTAAGCAATCTTTCTTTTAAGATTGTTCAATTTAGAAAGAAAAAAGGAAAATTGTATTTATCCAGTTTTCTTAAAAAAGATATTCCAGCTGGGCTAATTGAAGACGGAGACATAAAAAAAGAAAAAGAGTTATCTTTTATTCTTAAAGAGACCCTGGGGAAAATAGACAAAACGACTCTTCAAGGAAAACGGGTTATTTGCAATTTACCTGAAGAAAGAGTTTTTATCCGTATAATCCAGTTGCCAAAAATGAAAAAAGAAGAAATTGATAAGGCAGTTAAATGGGAAGCAGAAGCTCATATTCCCCTGAGCATTGATGAAGTATATTTAAGCTGGCAAATAATTAGCTTGCCAAGCAATGATTCAAATCAGATAGATATTTTAATCGCTGCTAGTCCGCGAAAATTAGTTGAAAGTTATATGAATCTTTTAATAAAAAGCGGACTAAAGCCAATTGCTCTTGAACCAGAATCAGTAGCTGTTGTTAGAAGCTTAATCGTCCCTAATGATTCTACTCCGACAGTTATTGTTGATTTAGGGGCTAGTGGAACTAATTTTGTTATTTTTTCTAATTCAACTATTTGCTTTACTTCTCATGTTAATATTTCTGGCAATCTTTTTAATGAGGCGATTATAAAAGAATTAAAAGTTGATACAAAAAAGGCTAATCAATTGAAAGTTAAAGTCGGTTTAGATAAAAATAAGGATAAAAAAGTTTATTATGCTCTAAAGCCAATTATTAATGACTTGGCTAAAAAAATTAAAGATTATATTTCTTTTTATCATAATCATTCGCATGTGAATAGCAGAGAGAGCAGAATTAAAAGAGTTTTGCTTTGCGGAGGAGACTCTCTTTTATTAAATTTGCCTTCTTTTTTAAATGAAAAATTAGATTTGCCGATTGAAATAGGCGATCCTCTGATTAATATTCCTTTAGACAAAAAGGAAAAGAGAATTATTGCCAAGGAATTTAAAAAACCATTAACCTATGCAACTGCATTAGGATTAGCTTTAAGGCCTTATGATTAAACTTAATTTATTGCCGCCAAAAGAAAAAAAAGAAATAGAATTAGCTGATTTTAATTATCTTATTGTTTCTTTTGGCGTTTATCTTTTATTTATTTTAATTATTTTTAGCCTTCTTTTAGCAAGTACATATTTTTGTTTGGTTATTTTTTTAAAAACTCAGAGTTTATTGATAGAAGATAAAAAAGGGAATAAAGAAAACCAGTCTTTAGTGGAAACAGAGGAAAATATTAAACAGGCCAACCAGCAGATCAATAAAGTTTTTATTAAAGAAAGAGATTTGATTGTCTGGACTCCCATTATAGAGGAATTAGCTCAAATTGTTCCCAATGGAATTTATTTAAATAGTTTTTCCAGCCAAACAGACACTAATCGTATTAATATATCTGGCTGGGCTAATAAAAGAGACACCCTTCTTTTATTCCAGGAATCATTAGAAAAAAGCCCATATTTTGTTGAAATAAAATCTCCTTTATCTAATTTAATTAAACAGGAAGATATAGATTTTAGCTTTAGCTTTTCACCTGTTAAATAAATGTTAACTGCTCAAAAAAAACTTTTTTTATCTTTATCTATTGGCTTAGCTGGCCTGGCTGTTTTTGTTGGATTGATTATTTACCCCTTGATAAATAGAATAAGCATTGCTTCTAAAGAATGTTTTAATAACCAGGAAATTTTGTCTAAATTAGAACAAAGAATCTCCTTGCTTAAAGAATTAGGAAAGAATTATAAAGATAACCAGCCAGATTTGCTGTCTCTTGATAAAGCTTTTCTTGGTCAAGAAGAAACAGTTGGATTTATTACTAACTTAGAAACAGTTGCTAAAAAAACCAACAATTCTTTTGAAATTAAATCAGTTAGTTCTAATCCGTCAGATGAAAAAGAGTCATCTTATCTTACGCTTAATATTTATCTTTGGGGCAGTTTCTCAAACTTGCTTGATTTTCTGGCAAATTTAGAAAACATTCCTTACCCGCCTTATAGGTTAATAAAAATAGATAATTTGACAATTAGAAAATTATCTAAAGAAGAAGGCGATTTAGAGACCATTTTAAATATTAAAGTTTATACTCAATAGAGAAACATGGAAAGAATATCAATATTAATTAATATCTATAATTTTTTAAGAAAACATTATCCAGTTATTTTAGGAATATTTTTTGCTTCTTTAATATGTATTAATATCTTTGTATATTATCAATATGTCCATCTGGCTATGAAAACTCAGACAGAATTAAATATTGAAAAAATAGTTATTGATCAGGAAATTCTGGAGAAAGTTCTATCTGACATTAATGAACGTGAAGAAAATCTTTCTCGTGTTAGAAAAACTCAATATTACGATCCTTTTAATAATTAATTTTGACTTTTTTATAATTTTCCGTTATGATATTTATTCAATAATGTCCCTGTAGCTCAACTGGACAGAGCGACTCCCTTCTAAGGAGTAGGTTGCACGTTCGAGTCGTGCCAGGGACGCACGACTTTCATTCAAAATTTATTATGGTGCCTATAGTTTAGCGGTAAAACTCCTCTTTGTGGAAGAGGTATCGAGGGTTCAACTCCCTCTAGGCACCCAGCTTAATATAAAATTATGCAGGAATTTTTACAAAACATTATAACCAATTCAACCCCCTGGCTTCTTTCTCATGGCATAAGAATTATTGTTATTCTTGTTATTGCTTACATTGTCCGCTATTTTGCAGGGACAATTATTGATAAGATTATTAGAAAAGCCATTGTCTCTAAGGGATTTTTAACTCCTGAAGCAGAGAAAAAAAGAGAAGATACCCTGATCAGTGTTTTTGAAGGCGCCATAAAAGTTATTATCTGGGCAGCAGTAATCCTGATGGTTATTTCAGAGCTAGGCGTTAATATCGGTCCTTTATTAGCTGGAGCTGGAATATTTGGTTTGGCAGTCGGTTTTGGCGCTCAATATATTATCCGCGATTTTTTTACAGGCCTTTTCATTATATTAGAGAATCAATATAGGGTGGGCGATGTAATAAAAATTGGCGATATAGCAGGAACAGTGGAAAATATTAATTTAAGAATGACTGTTTTAAGAGATGTTGACGGGACAGTCCATCATATTCCTAATGGGGAAATAAAGATTGCTTCTAATTTATCCAAGGAATTTGCCAGAGTTAATATGAAAATAGGCATTGCCTATGGTTCTGACATAGAAAAAGTGATCAAAGTGGTTAATCAAGCTGGAAAAGAAATGTCTAAAGATCCAGAATGGAAAGATAAGATTATTAAAGCGCCTGAATTTGTCCGAGTTGACGACTTTGCTGATTCAGCAGTGGTTATTAAGATATCAGGCGAGGTTAAGCCATTGGAACAATGGGGAGTCCTCGGCGAATTAAGAAAAAGAATAAAACTTGCCTTTGACAAACAAGGAATTGAAATACCATTTCCTCAAATAGTTGTTCATCAGGGGAAATAATGTTTAAGTTTGACACTATGATATTAATCTGCTATTTTAAATTAAGTAGATTATTTTTTTATGCCGACTATTCATCAATTAGTTAAAAGACCGAGAAAAATTTCAAAGAAAAAACCAAAAACACCTGCTTTAGGGAAGAGTTTTAATTTGCTTAAAAACAAGCCAAGTAAAACACACTCGCCTTTTAAGCGCGGCGTTTGCCTGAAAGTCCATACAGTTACTCCTAAAAAACCAAATTCAGCTTTGCGCAAAGTTGCCAGAGTGCGGCTTACTAATGGCATGGAAGTAACTGCATATATTCCTGGAGAAGGACACAATTTGCAAGAGCATTCAGTTATTTTAATTCGAGGCGGACGGGTCAAAGATTTGCCCGGAGTTCGTTATCATGTAGTAAGGGGAGTTTTAGATACAGAAGGAGTAGAAGGCAGAAAACAGAAAAGGAGCCGTTACGGAACTAAAAAAGAAGGAGCCGCAAAAAAAGCAGAAACAAGCAAAGAGGCCGAGGCAACTGAATCAGAAAATGAGAATAAAGAACAGTCAACTGAATAATATTTTATTCTATGCGTAGAAAAAGAAAAATAAAAAGAACAATTATCCCAGATCCTCAATACAATAGCACTTTAGTTGCTAAATTTATTAATTATTTGTTAAAGGATGGCAAGAAATCAACAGCCCAAAAAGTATTTTATGATGCCTTGGGGATAATAAAGAAATCTCTAAAAGGGAAAGAACCCTTAGATGTTTTTGACGAGGCAATTAAAAACGTTTCTCCTTTTGTAGAAGTAAAATCACGGAGAATTGGCGGTGCTCATTATCAGATTCCTCGCGAAGTTCGCGGGGAAAGAAAGACCACTTTAGCTATACGCTGGATTATTCAGATTGCTCGGAATAAAAAAGGCAAGCCAATGGCGCAGAAACTTGCTGAAGAATTACTAGATGCTTCTAAAAATACTGGAGCATCGATTAAAAAGAAAGAAGATATGCATAGGATGGCTGAAGCTAACAAGGCCTTTGCTCACTTTTCCTGGTAATAATTATGCGTGAATATCCTATTGAAAAAACAAGAGATATTGGCATTATTGCTCATATAGATGCTGGAAAAACAACCGTAACTGAAAGGGTTCTTTTTTATACTGGGATTTCTCATAAAATTGGCGAAGTTCACGAAGGCGAAGCTATTATGGATTGGATGGAACAGGAAAGAGAGCGAGGTATTACCATAACTTCAGCAGCAACAACTTGTTTCTGGACTCCACGAGGATATTTTTCACAAGAAAATAGTAAAGAAAATGAATATAGGATTAATATAATTGATACGCCTGGACATATTGATTTTACTGTTGAGGTTCAGCGCTCTCTAAGAGTTTTAGATGGAGCAGTTGTTGTTTTTGACGGAGTGGCTGGAGTAGAACCACAGTCAGAAACAGTCTGGCACCAAGCAGACAAGTTTAAAGTTCCTCGCATTTGTCTTATTAATAAATTGGACAGGACAGGAGCTAATTTCGAAATGAGCTTAAGGTCGATTTGGGAAAGATTAACTCCAAAGGCAATAGCTATGCAAATTCCCATTGGATTAGAAGAGGAACACGAAGGAGTTGTTGATTTAATTAAAATGAAAGCATATAAATTTATTGGAGATTATGGCAAAGATATAGTTGAAGAAGAAATTCCAGAAGAATTAAAAGACCAAAGCAAGGATTATCATGACAAATTAGTGGAAAAAATTGTTGAACAGGATGAAAAATTAACAGAGGCATATTTAAATGACAAAGAAATTAAACAAGAAGACCTAAGACGAGTTTTGCGCAAGGCAGTTATTAATTATGATTTAGTGCCTGTTTTTTGTGGCTCTGCTTTAAAAAATAAAGGTATTCAGCTTTTACTTGATGCTGTTGTTGATTATCTGCCATCTCCAAGCGATATGCCTCCTGTACAAGGTTTTGACCCTAAAGACGAAACAAAAAAAATAATCAAAGAAAGTAAAGACGATCAATCTTTGTCAGCATTAGTTTTTAAAGTAGCTACTGATCCTTTTGTTGGTCAACTAGCCTATTTAAGGATATACTCTGGTATTTTGGCAAGCGGTTCTTATGTTTTAAACTCAAGCACTGGAGATAAAGAAAGAGTTGGCCGAATTTTAAGAATGCATTCTAATAAGCGAGAAGAAGTTAAAGAAATATACGCTGGGGATATTGCTGCTGTAGTTGGTTTAAAAGATACGACTACTGGCGATACTTTGACTGATCCAAACCACCCAGTAATATTAGAAAAAATAACTTTTCCTGAGCCAGTTATTTCTATTGCTATTGAGCCAAAAACAAAAGCTGACCAGGAAAAAATGGCCTTGGCTTTGAAACGATTGGCTGAAGAAGATCCTACATTTAAAATTAAAGGCGATTTGGAAACCGGACAGACAATTATTTCCGGAATGGGAGAGTTGCATTTAGAAGTTCTTGTTGATCGAATGTTAAGAGAGTTTAAAGTAGAGGCAAACATTGGCCAGCCTCAAGTGGCTTACAAAGAAACAATTAAAGGTACATCAGAAGCTGAAGGAAAATACATAAGGCAAAGTGGCGGTCGCGGCCAATACGGCCATGTCTGGTTGCGAATTGAAGCGCAAGAACAGGGCAAGGGCTTTGAATTTATTGATGCGATTAAAGGAGGAATTATACCTCAAGAATATATTCCAGCTGTGGAAAAAGGAATTAAAGAGGCAATGAGTAAAGGAATTTTAGCTGGCTATCCAGTGGTTGATATAAAGACAACTCTTTATGACGGTTCTTTCCATGACGTAGATTCCTCTGAATCAGCTTTTAAGATCGCTGGTTCGATCGCCTTGCAAGAAGCGTTTAAAAAAGCCAACCCTATTCTTTTAGAACCTATTATGAGATTACAAGTAATTACTCCGGAACAGTTTATGGGTGATGTTATTGGCGATATCAGCTCAAAAAGAGGCAAAATTGAGGAAATGGAAGACAGAGGAGAAGAAATGAACAAGGTTAAGGTTATTAATGCCCAGGTGCCTTTGTCTGGCATGTTTGGCTATGCAACGCAGTTGCGATCAATAACTCAAGGACGAGCTAATTTTACCATGGAATTTGATCATTATGCTGAAGTGCCAAAAAATGTGGCAGAGGAGATTATAGGAGAGAAAAAATAAAAATTAAAAATTACTTATTATCATGTTGTGGAAAACTATAAAAAAAATATTGCAAAAACAAGGCGGAAAGTGTATTATATTAGAAGAAGATCAACCGGCCTATTTAGTAATGAAAATAGATGATTATGAAGAAGAACCAGAAGAAGATCAGGCTCCAGAAATAGACAAGGTTAATAAAGATATTAACGAATGGAAAGAAAACGAGAATCAAGGGGATAGTGAAGCCGTAAAGATAGAAGATTTACCGTTTTAGATTAGCAAAGTATTGACTATTTGGAGGATGTTTTGTAAACTTTACATAAAGTTAATTTTCCGTTTTATAAAAATAATTTAATATAAGTGAATAGAGAATATTAACTAGTGAATCTTTTATGGTTCACTGCTAATTACTCGCTGTTCATTTAATTTATGGCTGAGAAATTTGAAAGAACTAAGCCTCACCTTAATATAGGTACCATTGGTCATGTTGACCATGGCAAAACAACTTTAACAGCAGCTATTTTAAAATGCTTAAAATCAGCTGGTTTTAAATCGCAGGATAAAGGTGTCAGCGATATTGATAATGCGCCAGAAGAAAAAGCGCGTGGTTTGACTATCGCAGTGGCTCATGTTGAGTATGAGACAGAAAAACGTCATTATGCTCATATTGATTGTCCAGGCCATGCTGATTATATTAAAAATATGATTACTGGTGCAGCTCAAATGGACGGAGCAATTTTGGTTGTATCTGCTTCAGATGGACCAATGCCTCAGACAAGGGAGCATATTCTTTTAGCCCGTCAAGTTGGCTTACCAGCTTTAGTTGTCTTTTTAAACAAGGTTGATCAGGTTGATGATCCTGAATTAATTGATTTAGTTGAGCAGGAAATTAGAGAACTTTTAAGTAAATATGAATTTGAAGGAGAAAAAATTCCTATTATCCGAGGTTCTGCTTTACAAGCAGGAGAATGTGGTTGTGGCAAAGAAGATTGTCCTAAATGCGGGCCAATTTTGCAATTAATGAAAGCAGTTGACGAAAGTATTCCTGAGCCAACCCGAGCAGTTGATGAGCCTTTTTTAATGCCTATTGAAGATGTTTTTTCCATAGAAGGCAGAGGAACTGTTGCTACAGGAAGAATTGAAAGGGGCAAGGTTAAGCTTAATGACGAAGTTGAAATTGTTGGAATCAAAGATACTCAAAAAACAGTAATTACTGGAATTGAAATGTTTAACAAATCACTTGAAGAAGGACAAGCCGGAGACAATGCCGGAATTCTTTTGAGAGGCACTAAAAGGGAAGATGTTGAAAGGGGACAAGTTCTAACCAAACCAGGAAGCATTACTCCTCATCAGGAATTTGAAGGCGAAGTGTATATCTTAAGCAAAGAAGAAGGCGGACGGCATACTCCTTTCTTCAGCGGATACAAGCCCCAATTTTTCATTAGAACAAGCGATGTTACCGGTGATGTTACTTTGCCAGAAGGGACTGAAATGGTTATGCCAGGAGATACAGTTAATTTGAAAATTAAATTAGTAGCACCGGTTGCTTTAGAGAATAAACAAAGGTTTGCTCTTAGAGAAGGGGGCAAAACAGTTGGCGCTGGCGTGGTAACTAAGATAATAAAATAAAGTAATGGCACCTAAAAAAGAGAAAGAAGTCAAACAGAAGATTCGTATTAAAATTCAAGCATACGATCATAAGCTTATTGACCAATCAGTAAAGCAAATCGTTGAATCAGTTAGTCGCTATGGCGTTAAAATTTGCGGTCCGGTTCCCTTACCAACAGAAATTCATAAATATACAATTAATCGTTCTAGCTTTGTGCATAAAGATTCACGTGAACAGTATGAAATGAGAGTCCATAAGCGATTAATTGATATTATTAATCCTGGTCCCAAGATAATTGATGCTTTAATGAATTTGACATTGCCAGCTGGTGTTGATATTGAAATAAAAACAATTTAATTTCTAAAAACATTTATTTAGAATTATGTTTTTCTTACAAAGTGATTATTTTTAATTTACTATCTGGCAATTGGCAATACACCTTATTAAGTACCGGGTTTAATGCCCGGTATTTTATTAGCAATTAATTTCCATGAAATTTATTTTAGGAAAAAAAATAGGAATGACTCAGGTTTTTAATCAGGAAAATCAAGTTATCCCAGTGACCTTGATTGAAGCTGGACCTTGTTTTGTTGTCCAGATAAAAACAAAAGAAAAAGACGGTTATTCAGCTGTTCAGATTGGCTTTGATAAACTAAATGATAAAAAGATTAAAAAATCTCAGAAGAGCAAAGCTTTTCGCTACTTAAAAGAATTTTCGCAGAATGGTTTAAAAATTAACGATGAAATCAATATCTCTGCATTCAATCCTGGCGAAATAGTTAATATAACAGGAATTTCTAAGGGCAAAGGATTCCAAGGCGTTATTAAACGCTACGGTTTTGCAGGCATGCCTGCTTCTCACGGGACTAAACATACTGAACGCGCGCCTGGTTCAATAGGTTCAGCTTTTCCAGAAAGAGTTTTCAAAGGGAAAAAAATGGGTGGTCGCATGGGAAGTGATAAAATAACTATTCAAGGATTAGAAATAGCCCGGGTAGATGAAAAAAATAATTTATTGGCTGTTAAAGGCGCTGTTCCAGGAAAAAAAGGGACACTTTTAGAAATAATAGTTATTAAAGAGATTGAGGCAGTTAAAGAAGAAAAAGAAGGAAAATTAATGGCTGATTTGGAAAAACAAGAAGCTGATGCTGGAAAGAAAAAAGATGCTAAATAAAATATGAAAGAAATAGTATACAATCAAAAAGGAGAAGAAATTGATAAAGCGGATTTGCCGGCTAAGATTTTTAATGTGCCAATGAATAAGGATTTAGTTCATCAGGCAGTAGTAGCCCAAATGGCTAATTCGCGGAAGGTTATAGCCCATGCTAAAGACAGAAGCGAGAAACGAGGAGGAGGCCGTAAACCATGGAGACAAAAAGGAACTGGCAGAGCTAGGCACGGTTCTATCCGTTCTCCAATTTGGAGAGGCGGCGGAGTAACTTTTGGGCCAACCAAAGATAGGAATTTTAGTAAAAAGATTAACAAAAAGATGAAACAGAAGGCATTATTAATGGCCTTATCTTCTAAATTAAAAGATAAAGAGATAATTTTATTAGATAAAGTAGAATTAACAAAAAGAAAAACTAAATTAATGGTCGAAATAATTAATGATTTAAAAACAAAACTTAAAAAGAATTTAAATAAAAGTATTTTAATTGTTCTGCCTAAAGCAGATTTAAAAATTAGCCAATCAGTTAAAAATATCCCTAAAAAAAAGACAATTAGAGCTGACAGTTTGAATATTTTAGATATTCTATCACATCAATATTTATTAATTCTACAGGATTCAATTAAAGTAATTGAAAAAACCTATTTAAAGTAAATTTTAAATTAAATCCATGTCCTTATTAGATAGATTTAGAAAAAAGAAAATTGAGAAAAAAGTTGAAAAAGTCCCGATGGCAAAGCCATCGAGGATCCTAGACACCGAAGGTGTCAAGAAGCCAGAAAAGGAAATATCGTCTAGAAAAATAGTCAATAAGAAAACTTTTCAGGCTTATCAAGTTATTAAAGAACCGCATATTACTGAAAAGGCAACTTTTTTAACAGAACAGGATAAATATATTTTTAAAATTTTTCCAAAAGCTAATAAAATCGAAACAAAGAAAGCCATTGAATCTCTTTATGGAGTTAAGGTGAAGAAAGTAAGCATTATTCATTTGCCTTCAAAAAAAAGACGATTAGGCCAAAGCCAAGGGTGGAGACATGGACTAAAAAGGGGATTTAAAAAAGCAATCGTGACTTTAGAAAAAGGAGAAAAAATAGAATTATTGCCTAGATAAAATTAATATGAAACGTTATAAACCAACCACACCAGGCAGAAGAGGAATGACATCAATTGATTATTCTGTTTTAACTAAAACCAAGCCAGCGAAAAAATTAACTAAAAAATTAGTTAAAAAATCCGGAAGAGGCTATCGCGGCAGAGTTACAGTAAGGCATAAAGGCGGAGGGCATAAGCGTAAATACCGTTTGATTGATTTTAAGCGTTATGATAAGATTGATGTCCCAGCTAATATAGTTTCATTAGAATATGACCCTAACCGAAGTTGTTTTATTGCCCTTTTGAACTATTTAGATGGAGAAAAAAGATATATTTTAGCTCCTGACGGTATTAAAGTCGGCCATAAAGTTATTTGCCAGGAAAAAGCAGTATTAAGGATTGGGAATAGAATGCAATTAAAAAATATCTTGTCTGGCAATTTTGTCTATAATATTGAGCTTTCTCCTAAACAGGGCGGCAAAATAGTCCGTTCAGCTGGCAGTTCTGCACAAATAATGGCTCATGAAGGAGGATATACTCATCTTAAATTGCCTTCTGGAGAAATTAGAATGGTTAAAGAAGATTGCTTAGCCAGTTTTGGACAGATAAGCAACCCAGAACACAATACAGTAGTTATTGGCAAAGCTGGTCGGAGCCGTTGGATGGGTCGTCGGCCAACAGTGCGCGGCTCAGCAATGAATGCTTGTGATCATCCGCATGGAGGAGGAGAGAATCGTCAATCAATTGGCCTAAGAAAAGGACCAAAAACCCCTTGGGGCAAACTGGCATATGGAGTGAAAACAAGAAAAAATAAGAAAGCAAGCAATAAATTGATTTTAAAGAAAAGGACAAAGAAGAAGAAAAAATAGAATAATTTATTAAATTATGTCACGAAGTTTAAAAAAAGGACCATATGTTGATAATAAGCTATTAAAGAAAATAGCTAAGTTAAAATTGGGAGATAAAACAGTAATTAAAACATGGGCTCGGGCAAGTACAATTACTCCAGAGATGATTGGCTTTACTTTTGGGGTTCATAACGGGAAAGAGCATATTTCAGTTTTTATTACTGAAGATATGGTTGGCCACAAATTAGGTGAATTTTCTCTAACAAGAAAATTTGTTAAACATGGCGGCAGAATGCAGAAAGAACAGGAATCAGCTGCCAAAAGAAAATGATTAAAGCTAAATTAAGACATTTAAGAATATCTCCCAGAAAAGTTAGATTAGTAGCTAATCTGATTAAGGGATTAACAGTAGTAGAGGCTGAAAATCAGTTAAAGTTTTTAACTAAAAGGTCATCTACGCAAGTTTTAAAACTTTTGAATTCAGCAGTGGCCAATGCAAAACATAATGCTGATTCTCCTAAAGATAATCTTTACATAGCTGAAATTTTTGTTGATACTGGTCCTGTGTTAAAAAGATGGCGTCCCAGGGCTATGGGTCGAGCTGCGCCAATAGCAAAAAGGACTAGTCATTTAACAATAATTTTAGATCAAATTAAAAAAGGAACAAAGAAAAAATTAGCAAAAGAGAAAATTGAGCCAACTGTTAAAGAAGAAAAAACACCGGATTTATTAAAAGAAATCAGCCAGCCATTAGAAAAAACAGATGAAGATGCAAAAATTATTTCAAGACCGAGAAAAGTTTTACCTCCTAAGCCTTATAAAACAACTTCTCAATCAAAGAAAAAGTTTTTTAGCAGGCAGACCTTTGGCAATGCTAAAAAGATCTTTAGAAGAAAAAGTATATAGTATATAATAAAATAATCATGGGACATAAAGTTCATCCATACATTTTTCGATTAGGCATAGTGAATGATTGGAAATCAAAATGGTTCAGTCGAAAAAAATATAAGGATTTTTTAGAGCAAGATGTAAAATTGCGAAGTTTTATAGCGAAAAAATTAGATAAAGCTGGAATTAATTCAATAAAAATAGAGCGATCAGTTAATTTTATTAATATTATTATTGGAGCATCTCGGCCAGGTCTGGTTATTGGAAGAGGAGGAAGCGGAGCAGAAGAGCTTAAAAAAGAAATAAAAGAGATTATTGAAAAAAGTGAGATAGGAACAGCCAATTTGGAAGTTCGTTTGGAAATAGAAGAAATTGGACAACCAACAACTCGAGCATCGGTTATAGCCATAGAAATGGCTGGGCAACTAGAAAAAAGAATGCCTTATCGCAGAGTAATGAAGCAAACTCTGGATAAAATTATACAAAATAAAGAAGTTAAAGGTGCTAAGGTAATGGTTGGCGGAAGATTAAATGGCGCTGAAATAGCTCGTACAGAATGGCTAAAAAAAGGAAGAGTTCCTTTGCAAACATTACGTTCTGATATTGACTATGCTCAAGCAACTGCTTACACTACTTACGGAACAATTGGTGTAAAAGTATGGATTTATAAAGGAGAAGTATTTGATTAATAATTATGTTGTCGCCTAAAAAAGTAAAACATAGAAAATGGCAGAAAGGCACTAGACGAGGGAAAGGAAAAGCAACGCGCGGGACAAAATTGTCTTTTGGCTCTTTTGGATTAAAGATTATGGAAGAATGTTGGTTAACTGCGAGGCAAATTGAATCAGCTAGACGCGCTATGACTAGGTATGTCCAGCGTGGAGGAAAAATTTGGATTAGAGTTTTCCCTGACAAGCCAGTAACTAAAAAAGGCATAGAAGTGCCAATGGGTGGAGGCAAAGGCAGTGTTGACCATTATGTTATGCCAATTAAACCAGGCCGTATTATTTTTGAAATGGACGGAATTTCTGAAGAGATGGCAAAAGAAGCAATGCGTCGGGCTAGCCATAAATTGCCAATTAAAACAAAGTTTATCAGCCGTTAAATGTTAGACCCTTAGGGTCTAACAAGAATTTTATGAAGATTAAAGAATTACATCAAAAGACAGATAAAGAACTAAAAGATCTTTTGCAAGAAAGCAGGCATAAACTAGGCCAGCTTAAATTTGATTTAGCTTCAAAAAAACTTAAAAACATTAAACGAGTTAAAGGACTACGCAGAGATATTGCCAGAATTTTAACTATTTTGAAAAGTAAATAATTATCATGGATAAAGAGAAAAAACAAATAAAAGAGAAATCCGCCAAAGGCGGACTCGCCTATGGCGAGAAAAATAAAAATATTGAAAAGAAAAAAGGCCGTTTTCTTAGAGGAGTTGTTGTGAGCGATAAAATGGATAAAACCATAGTTGTTTTGGTTAATAGATATAAAGAACATCCTAAATATGGCAAAAGGTATAAAATCAGTAAAAAATATAAGGCCCATGACGAGAAAAATCAGTACAAAAAAGGAGATAAGGTTATTATTCAGGAATGTCCGCCAGTAAGCAAGGATAAAAAGTGGAGGGCGAAATTATGATACAAGCAGGAACAAAATTAAAAGTAGCTGATAATTGCGGGGCTAAAATAATCCAATGCTTCAAGATTTTAGGAGGGAGCCGCAAGCGTTATGCGCAAATCGGGGATATCATTGTTGCTTCAGTTAAGCTGGCAGAACCAAGAAAATCAATTAAAAAGAAAGAAGTTGTTAGAGCAGTAATTGTGAGGCAAAAAAAAGCTTTTCGCAGAAAAGACGGTTCATATATTTCTTTTGATGAGAATGCAGCAATTATTGTTGATGGTCATAATCCTAGAGGTGGCCGTATTTTCGGTCCAGTACCGCGGGAATTAAAGGAAAAAGGTTTTGATAAAATAGTATCATTAGCTCCAGAAGTATTATGAAGATTAAAAAAGGCGATAACATATTAGTGATATCTGGCAAAGACAAAGGCAAAAAAGGTAAAGTTTTGTCAGTTTTCCCTCGAGACAATAAGATTATTGTTGAGGGAATCAATATTACCAAAAAACATCGTAAGCCCAAACAAGAAAGAGAAAAAGGGCAAATTATTGAAATTGTTAAGCCGATTGACTCTTCAAATGTTAAGCTTATTTGTCCTAAATGTGGCAAATCAGCAAGAGTAGGTTATAAAATAGTTGAAAAGAAAAAATATCGAATTTGTAAGAAATGCAAACAGGAAATTTAAAAATTTTAAATATGAAGTTAAAAGAAAAATATCAAAAACAAGTTATTCCAGCTATGAAAGAACAGTTTGGGTATAAGAATGATTTGGCTGTGCCAAGAATAACCAAAGTTGTTGTTAATACTGGGTTTAATCCAGCAGATAAAAATGAGAAACTTCAAGAAGAATTTGCTCATGATTTGGCTTTGATCACTGGGCAAAAACCAGTATCGCGTCAAGCCAAGAAATCAGAAGCTGGTTTTAAAATAAGGGCTGGGATGGTTGTTGGCTTGTCAGTAACTTTAAGAAAGCAGTTAATGTATGATTTTCTGGACAGATTAATAAATATTTCCTTGCCTCGAAGTCGCGATTTCCGTGGCCTAAAAGAAAAAAGCGTTGATCAAAATGGTAATTTGAATATTGGCATTAAAGAACATATTATTTTTCCTGAGATTTCTACAGAAAGCGCTAAAAATATTTTTGGTCTAGAAATCACTGTTGTTACAACAGGTAAAGAGCGTAAATCAGGATTGGCCATATTTAAATTATTAGGATTTCCCATAAAAAAGTAATTATGCCAAAAAAATCAGTTATTGCCAGAGCAAAAAAGAAACCAAAGTTCTCTTCTCGCATACTAAAGCGTTGTTTTCGCTGTGGGAGAAAAAGGGGCTATTTACGGAATTTTGGCTTGTGTCGGATATGCTTTAGAGAATTAGCTAATAAAGGTGAAATACCAGGGATAAAAAAATCCTCATGGTAGTTTAAAATATATGAGTGATCCAATTGCAGATATGTTAACTAGAATAAGAAATGCTCAAGCTGTTTCTCACAAGACAGTGACTATTCCTTTTTCCAAATTAAAATTTAATTTAGCCAAAATTTTAGAGAAAGAAAACCTAATTGGTAAAATAAACACTCAAGGCAAAAAGACAAAAAAGATAATTGAGATTGAGCTAAAGTATAAAAACAATGCGCCTGTTATAAACAGCCTTAAAAGAATAAGTAGCCCTGGATTGCGAACCTATATTAAAAAGGATGAATTAAAGCCAATTAGACAAGGCTATGGCTTAATCATTATTTCTACTCATCAAGGATTGATGACTAACAAAGAAGCTAAGAAAAAAGGCGTTGGAGGAGAAATACTTTGTGAAATTTATTAAACTAAATTTATGTCAAGAATAGGCAAACAACCAATTATAATTCCGGAAAACGTTGAAATAAAAATAGATAATAATCAAATTACAGCAAAAGGTCCTAAAGGAGAGTTAAATCAGCTAATTTCTTCACAGATTAACTTAGTATTAAAAGATTTGTCCGATGGGCAAAAAGAGTTATCTATTAGCCCTAAAAAGGAATCAAAAAATTATTCTGCTTTGTGGGGATTGCATAGAGCCTTAATTTTTAATATGGTTAAAGGCGTAACTGATGGTTTTGAAAAAGAGCTGGAGATTCAAGGTGTTGGATATAGAGCATCTGTTCGGGATAATAAATTAAGTTTAAATATTGGTTTTTCTCATCCAGTTGAAATTGAAGCTCCACAAGGAATTGAATTTAATGTAAATAAGAATATTATTACTATTTCAGGTATTGATAAGCAATTGGTTGGTCAAATTACAGCTAAAATAAGAGATCAGCGCAAACCAGAACCATATAAAGGCAAAGGAATTAGATATGTTGGTGAAATTGTCAAAATAAAAGCAGGCAAAAAAGCAACAGGAACAGAGTAATATGCAAGAAAAAAAAGAAAAACGCTATAATTGCCATAAACGCATTAGGGCAAAAATTAAAGGGACTGAAGATCGTCCGCGTTTTTCTGTTTTCCGCAGCAATAAACATATTAGCGGACAATTAATTAATGATGATAAAAGGACAACTTTAGTTTCAATTAGTGATTTAGAATTAAAAAAAGGCAAAACCCCGACTAATAAAGTTAATCTTGCCTATAAAGTCGGACAATTGATTGCTCAAAAGGCATTAAAGAAGAAAATTAAAAAAGTTGTTTTTGACAGAGGAGGTTATAGATATCATGGCCGAGTTAAGGCAATGGCTGAAGGAGCTAAAAAAGAAGGACTCGAATTTTAAATTAATATGTTTTTTAGACAAGAAGAAAAAAAAGAATATGAACAGAAATTGCTTGACGTTGCTCGAGTTGTTAGAGTAATGGCTGGTGGTCGACGTTTTAGATTCCGAGCAGTTGTTATAATTGGCAAC
>Ga0233415_10000317_pt1 | contig 23117 bp, 27 predicted proteins | sample Na_anoxic_12_MG_FD_188631 | JGI IMG/M metagenome (GOLD analysis project Ga0233415, IMG submission 188631) | Seawater microbial communities from Saanich Inlet, British Columbia, Canada - Na_anoxic_12_MG | ecosystem: Environmental > Aquatic > Marine > Inlet | place: Canada: British Columbia... | reverse complement strand
GTCAGCTATACTAGAATTTCAACCAGATGTTATGGATAATATTAGTGGGGATGAAGTGTTGAGATACAACGCTAGAATCTTCGGACTGCCAGAGCAGATGCTAGTAGCTACTAAGCAAGTAGCGGATACTAGGAAACAAAGAGCAGAAGCACAGCAACGTCAGCAGGAAGCGCAAGCGCAGAACACTGATGCTGATACACAAATGAAACAGAGTAAGGCTCAACAGCCACAATAGGGGACAACATGGGGAACACAGAGGACACGCTCTCTACGCAGAATAGAGAGGCGGAAAGGGTCTATAACGCTTATAGATCTTTCTTTAACTCAGAGGACGGTCAGATAGTAATGGCCGATCTTTGTAAATCAAACCACATTTTCAGTACAACCATTGGTACTAACTCGGAAGAGACTCACTACAATGAGGGTAAGCGTTCTGTAATCCTACAGATACAGAGAACTGCGGCCATGACTAACAACGAACTACAGAAAGTTAGGGACAACTTAAAATCGCAACAAGAACGAATGTACGAATTATAGGAGGAACGTATGAACTTTTTTAACAGAATGATTAGAGTACAAGAGGGAGCAGGAGAAGAGGGAGCATCAGGATTAGGTGGAGAAGCACCACCTGCCGCACCACCAGAAGATTTACCGCCAGAGCCAACAGAGTTCTCTGGGCCAGAGTGGGCCAAAGACTATGAGCTAGATCACGATATTACAGGAGATCCGTCATTAAAACCGATCAACGATGTATCAACTCTAATCAAAAGCTATGTACATGCTCAGAGAAAGATTGGCCAAAAAGGTGCGATACTTCCTACTGAGAACTCTTCTAAGGAAGAATGGGATGATTTCTACCAAAAGACAGGCGTACCTCTAGAGCAGCAGGACTACATCAAAGGTTTGGAATTTCCTACCGAAGATGGGGAGTCATCTTTCGATCAGACATTTAACGAAAATTTTGCTACTAAAGCTCACGAGTTACGTATCAGACCTGACCAAGCTAAAGGACTTTACGACTTCTTCAACGCTCAAGCGAAGCAAACATCTGAGAGATTCTCTGCAGATACTGAGACTGAGATCCAAGGCAACTTAGATAAGTTACAGTCTGAGTGGGGAGCTGAGGCATATAGTGTTAGGCTAGCAAAAGCAGGACAGCTACTTACTGAGAATGTAGGGCCAGAATCTCTAGCGTATCTTAAGGAATCAGGGCTTGGTAGAAATGCTGAGGTTGTCAGAATCCTTGGTACTTTAGCCGATAAGCTTATGGGAGAGGGAGCTATTCCTAAGGGCGACTCTTCTTTTGGTAGAACCAAAAGTGAGCTCCAAGCTGAGATTAACTCGGCCATGAGTGATCCAAAGGATGCCTACCTTAACTCTAACCACGCAGATCATAAGCGTCGGGTAACAGAAGTTCAGGCACTATTTGCAAAATTAGATGCAGCAAACTAAAAATAATTCAAAAGGGGTCTTGACACAGACCCCTTTTTCTATCAATAATGTAGTATGTGCTATCGGGACAATCTAATTCTTAGACCCCTACCAAGTAGACCTAGCAAGACCCTTCGGGATAATCAGGCGAAAACAAGAAACATTTATTTAATTTTACTAACTAATTAGGAGATAATATGTCTTATCAAATTCCATCAAGTTTTGTTAAGCAGTTCAGCTCGAACATTTATCACCTTTCACAACAAAAAGACAGTAGGTTAATGCCTGCAGTTTCTCGTAAAGAGAGCATTGTTGGAGAGGAAAAGTATTTCGATAGAATCGGTACTGTTGATGTAATGGAAAAAGTTGGCCGCCACTCAAACACAATCTTCCAAGATACACCTTATTCTAGAAGAAGAATCACAATGCGTGACTACTTCTGGGCTGACCTTGTAGACAAGGAAGATAAATTAAGAATTATTCACAATCCAGAATCTGAATACTCAAAAGCAGCGCGAGCTTCTATGGGTAGGAAAATGGACGACATCATCGTTGGTGCTGCTCTAGGTACTGTTTACACAGGTAAGAACGGAGCTACGGCTGTCGGTCTTCCGGATAGCCAAAAACTAGGATCAATTGATGGTTCAGGTTTCTCTCAAATCAATGTAGAAACTCTACGTGCTCTTAAAGAGAAATTCGACGAAGCAGAAATTGACGAGTCTAGCAGACAAATCGTTCTAGGTGCAAAAGAGATCAGATCGTTACTAAACGAAACTGAGCTTACTAACTCAGATTACGCTGCAGTTAAAGCTCTAGTAAACGGTGAAGTTAATACCTTTATGGGATTCAACTTCATTAGAATTGAAAGACTTCCGTATACTACTTCTGCTCAAGTATTTGATGCTTCGACAGGTGAAGTTGGTGTTGGTGGTGACTCGATTCCAGTAGGGTCTAAAAGATGTTTCGCTTTTTGTGATTCAGGATTACTAATGGGGATTGGAGCTAATCCAACTGCAAGAGTATCTGAAAGACCAGATAAGCATTACGCTAACCAAATTTATTTCTCAATGACTCTAGGGGCAATGAGAATGGAAGAAGTCAAAGTAATTGAATTCTTTACTAAACAATAGGGAGTAAGTAATGGCTAATATTTATGGTGATAATTACGCAAAAGAATGGATCTCTGATCCTTCTGAGCAAGCTGATAAAGCTTCTAGAAACGCTTGTGTTAAGTCTTTCTATGAAGAAGCGTCGGGAATATCTGCTGCGGATGAAATCTTTATCTGTAAGATTCAACACCTTGTGAGATTTATTTCTCTAGAGGCAGTTGTTGGAGCTTTAGGAGCAGGTGCTCTAAACGTTGTTGATAACGCAGGAAATTCTACAGCAGTTACTGCAGGCGATTTAATTGACGGACAGATCGAAGGTGGGCTTGACCTAATCCTTACGGCTGACGGAGCTACATCGGCAGCTTTAAGCGCACTAGTTAAGGTACTTTTAGACTAAGGGTATTGTTCCTCGCCCAAAGTCTGATATAATTGGGGTAGGTCTTGACCTGCCCCTTTTTCTATGAGGAGATGAAATGTCATCACAAGTAATTGTAGATATCTGTAACTCTGCCATGATTAAGCTAGGTGCAGATCCTTTTAATTCTTTAACGGACGACACTAAAGAAGCTCGTCTGTGTAACCACCAATATCATAAAGTTAGAGATGCGGTCTTAAGATCAGCACCTTGGACGTTTGCCACTAGGCGAGCAACACTTCCTAAGTTAGCTCAGACCTTAGAGTTTGGAGATGGATATATGTTCCAACTTCCTGCTGACTGTCTTAGAGTTTGGAAACTGTACGATGCTGATCCTCAAGCAAGATACACTATCGAGGAAGATAAACTAATTACAAACCTAGACGTTTGCCAGATCTTCTACGTGACAGATCAGACAGATGTTACTAAATACTCGGCAGACTTTAAAGAATCTCTAGCCTGCCAATTAGCGGCAGACTTAGCTTTCTCTATCACACAGTCGGCTAATCTCAAAGCAGGGCTTATACAAGAGTCAGAGCTTTGGATGGGTAGAGCTAGATCAACAGCTTCCCAAGAAGTGACTCCTGACAACTTTAAGTTTGACGAGTTCCTAAATTCTAGAAGAGGTGGCCGTGCGTTTTACGAATAGCATAACTTCATTTAAGTCGGGAAGACTCTCGCCTAAACTATTCAATCGTGTAGATACTAAGCAGTATTCAGATGGTTGTTCGGTACTTGAGAACTTTCGCGTATTACCCGAAGGTGGTGCTGAAAAACCTAAAGGTATTAGATATATTAATGAGGGTTATTTCTCACCATTAGTGCTACTAGACAATCCTAGAATGATTCCTATCAACATCAATGGAAATCAGCTAGTCGGTATAATAGAGTCCCAAGGCGGAAACACTCAGGTTACTTTCCTGAGGTATCCTTATAAGTTCGGAGTAAGTACAATAGGTGCGCCACTAGTAAGTGCTGATACCGATCCAAAGGATTGGGACTGGGCCATAGTAGATAACGATATTATACTTACACATTTCTCTGGAACATATATTCCAAGAGTTATTAGGTTTAATTCTGATGCGACTATTTATGACTCAGGTACTTACCTAGAAATAGCAGGAGTATATAATGGTCTGCCTATGACGGACTATGAAGGTAATTATACATTAGATATCGCCAACGCTACAGCAACCACAATAGAGATAACCTCAACAGACCTTGAGGCAGTAACAAGACTGCAAGAATCTACAACGTGCTACTTAGAGGGTATAGGAAATAAAGACTTCGGTGACGGAAATCTTTCAAGCTATATAGCCTCTAACTTCTATAGAAAAGATGTAAACATAGTCGGAGGTATTCGCGCATTTTATTCTTTGAGATATAGTGCTAGTAATACTGAGGCTCTAACATACGGAGCAATAACCTCTGTTCAATTATTTAAAACAAATATTTGGCGAACAGGTAACTACCCTAAGACTGTGACAAACCACGATGGGAGAGTTGTATTCGGGGGAACTCCCGATAATCCGTTAAATATATTTGGGTCTAGCGTGACAAATCCGTACCGGATTAATACTGCTAAGTATGCAAACCCGGGTATGCCCTTAATGAATGTACCGCATCCGTCTTCACCAATCGTAGGTACAGACCCGTATAACTTTAAAATCTCTAGTAAAGAATGTAACGAGATTACGTTCATTAGAAATTCAGGGGAGTTGGTAATAGGTACTGACAGAAAAGAATATGTTGGAACTGGTGGGGACACCGGACTTTCCTCGCTCTCTGTGTCTATCAAGCCGCAGACAGGTAAAGGATCATCCCCACTATCGAGTATTGCTATGGATGGTGCGATAGCATTTACGTCATCAACACGAAAGAAATTATTTATGTTCAAGTACAGTGAGCGTAACGGATCGTTTGTCAGCACAGACCTAACTTTATTGTTTAATGATTTGATGGACGATGACCGAATAAAAGAATTGCTATGGGCAGCGCATTTAAAAGTTCTATATATCCTTACAGATTCAGGAAAGTTCTACGGTATTACGTATGACGTTCAGACGGACACTACAGCGTTCTTTGATACTAAGCTAGAGAATATTCAGTCAATGACGTATGTTCCTGCTAGAGAAGATCCTGATGATGCTAGAGTATTCCATAGAGGAGACCATGTACTAATTCTCCAAAACTACACAGCAAACACAATAGGCTTCGGGCCGCTTCCTTCTTTTAGGCTGATGTCTTATGAAGATACTTTTCTAGAACTAGGGGTGGAAGAGTCTGGGGTTAAAGTGGCTACCGCAAACAGAAATGCCTATGCGTATTTATCAGAAGCTTTCAGAGTAGAGCGAGTTAACCCTAATGCTTATTGGGTTAACGGGCAACTGTTTACTCCTGCTAGTGACTTATTTGTGATACCTGAGTTCTCACCTATATCAAACGGGTTTCCTTCAAACCATACTGAGTTCTACGCATACAACGTAGATACCGAAGAGTTAATAACTTTAGATACCTTAGTGTACGACAATACTATAAGCGCGTATGTTGTGGATGATCCAAGGTTAAATGGGGCTAGTTCTGTAATATTCGGTAATCGACACATGGCAGCAACCTTAGCGTCCATGCCTATTGAAAAGGGTATGCAGTACGGAACAGCACAATTAGGTATAAAAAATATCGACGAGCTTGGCATCAGGTTCTACAAGTCATATAGTTATGACATAAGTTCAGACGGAATAAAATATCAGGAAGTCCGTGTGGCCGACAAGTTGGGGAACAATGTCACAGGTAGGGAGGAAACTAAGATTTCCTCTAACCCTAAATACGATCAGGTAATCTGGATTCAATCAGATAAGCCAGAGCCCCTAACTATTACAGGCGTGAATTATAGAGGAGTATCTAACGATGGCTAGCTCATTAGCAATATTTCAAGCACAAAAAGGGATGCAGGCAGGCAAAGGTGTTGCTGACGCCTATAAGCAAAGACTCTTTTCAAGACTGCAGGAAGATGCGATAACAAACCAGATGTCTGAGATTACTACACAGACTAATAACACCGTAACTCAGATACAAGCTCAGGGTAAGAAAGTTATATCTGCCCAAGAGCAAGCATACTTAAAAGGTGGCGTTGAACTTGAGGGTTCTGCGATGGACGTTATATCAGAAACTATGTCTGATGTGGCCGAAGCATCTTACGCTAGGCAAAGAGAAGCTGGGTTCCAATTAGAGGGCGCGGCTATGGACAGAGCTAAAGCAAAACAAGCAGGATCGGATTTAAACTTTTTACTTAATTCGGCAGCCGCTGTAGGTAATGCGTACGCAAGTTACCAAGGTGGTAAATCAAAATACGCTGCTAAGGGGATAGAATAATGCCAAAAATACCACAAGGGAACTTTAATACTCGTAGTGCGCCAGTCGGTAGGCAACAAGTTACTGCGCCTAAGGTATCTGGAATAGATCGGGCACTAGACGCAGGGGCTAATCTTATTGGTGCGGCTGCAAAGCTTGCAGATCAGAAAGAAAGAACCGAAGCATTTGCTGCGGCAACAGAAGTGCAGAGAATACATAAAGAGAAAAAGGTACAATACGAAACAGCTCTAAGTACTGTTAACGGTAAAGGGGAGTACTCGTACGTAGACCCTGCGATGGATCTTAACGATCCTACAAATTTAGACCCTAAGACAAAGCAACCTAAAAGAACAACAGGGAAAATATTCGATCTGTATAAGGAGCTTAAGACAGGCTATGACCAAGGCGTAGAATTTACAAGCAGTCTTACCCGAGGTGATATTGCAAAAGATCTAATAGATCAAAATGTTGGCGATGATCTTCTTAGACTTTCTACTAAGCAAAGTAAGGCTATTGTTCGTCAGCAGGTTAGCGAAACAACAAACACTATTAAAACAAGTATTGATTCTGCTATAGATATATTCAGCAGCAAAGATTTGTTTAGCTCTGCACCTGTTAAGGATGTGGGTCTTAAAGTAAGTAGCGTTGTAAACAATGTGAAAAGAAACTTAGCCACAGCTAGTCCAGTTATTGGTGCTGAGGGCGCAAGAAAGCAAGGACAGTACCTAGATGCTAAATTAGAGACAGGTGCTTACGATGTTCTTAAACAAGGTGTAAATGCCAACTCTGTAGCTTACGCTGATGAGATGGTTAAGAATATTACAGACCCCGTTAAAAGAAGTGTAGCTTCTAGAAAGGTTGAGTCTGTTAAGAAACGTGCTGCTGAGTATTCTGGGAAAGACCTAGTACGCAAAGCTACTAGGGCACAAAATACTGTCAATGAAAGTACACACATGACTCCGGAAGATGAGCAGGTTTACCTTGAAGCTGCTAAGAGTTTAACTACTGCTTATGTAGATCCTAACTACTCGTCTGTCACTAGAGAAGATCTGGATGAAAGGGCGGAAGACTTAGTGGCCACAGTACAGGCTAAGAAATTACTTCAAGAAAGTTTGGGTGATCCAGACCTCTATAAGAAACTAGGGTTCTCTGGCAATTCTTCTAGAGAGCCTGCGGAAGCTTTGACTAAAGGGGTTTCCGAAAGTATTACATCTAGCCAACTTGCAGACTTCCTTAAAACAAGTCCCGACTTTATCGGTAACGTAAGTGCAAAAACTATACAGAAAGCTAAAGGGATGTACGGTAACTTAAAGAAGAATACTGGTAGTATGGTACAAGCTCAGAATCCAGAACTTAGCGGCGAGGAATTGTTCGATAGAACAACCGATGTGGCTAACGCCCAAGGGTTTGGAGATGTTCCCCTAGTAAATGATAAGCAGGGAGCGCACTTTAGAAAAGATTTCAAAGAGACTTTAGCTACTAACCCACAAGAGGCTTGGAAACATTTTGCAGGCTTGGTTCAGAATGGTGGAGAAACTTACAAACGGGCACAGATTATTGACCTAGTAGGTAAAGATAAAAGCTTGGAGTATTTGGTAGCAGCTTCTGATCTATCTGAACCTGATAGCTTCAAAGCTGTAGAGAACGACGCTAACTTCGCCGCTAACATGGATATACTTAAAGCTAAGAAGATATCAACGTCTAAGATAAACCAAGCTTACCAAGCAAATCCCGTAGCTAGGTTAGATAGTCTTACGTCTACGTCACATACCAGAGGTATGAAACAGTTAGTAATTAACGAAGCTGTAGCTATTGCCGCTAAGACAGGTGACATTAAGAAAGCTATGGAAACAGCTAGAGAGAATCTTGCGGAAACACATACATTGAGAACATCGCCAGACGGTAGGTCTTCAATACTTGCGGTAAAACGTAAAGGATCTCCTGATTATAGTGAACATAAAGAAGTAATTGATAGAGGTATGCAGGAAGCAGTTATGCTTCCAAACCTAAATAAAGCTCAGAAGACTGCTATCCTACAACAGTACGTACGTAAAATCGGGGACACTGTTAAAAAGGGGACAAGTGAATATGCTATCGACCAAGAACTTAAACACTCTCTATCCTTACGACCATCTTCAAGGTGGGGTAATAAAACTGAGGTTGTATATCAAGGTGTAACTATCACATTGAAAGATGATGAGATTATCTACGACACGGATGAGTTAATGGAGTTTGGTAAGCAGAAAAAGATTAGAACTACTAAAGAGAATCTTAGAGTCAGCAACCTAATGGACAACAGGAAACTTTAATGGCTAAGGTAAACGAGCGAGAGCAGCAGATAAACCAACTTAGAACCGAACGTGGCCAGTATGACTACGATCTTTGGGATGGTATGGGTGCGGCTGTAGACAGCACACTTAGAGCATTGCCAACGTCTTCTATAATTAGAGGCGTGGCTAATATGTTTGATAACTCAAAGGAACTTACGTTCGATGAGGCCAATGAGAAGTTCGGTCTTTCGGGTGAGGCTGCGTACGAAGAGGGAGATACAGGAATTACTGTGTCTCAAGCTAAAGCACGTTCGGAAGATGATGCCCGTAACTATAGAAACGATATGATAACTAGCATTGTTAATGAGGATAGTCCTGTAGCAGGTAGAACTACACAATTTGTAGCAAGTTTAGCGGCAGGCTTTGCTGACCCGACTTTACTAGCTATGAACTTAGGAGCTTCTGTAGGACTGGCCGCAGGTGTAGGAAAGCTAGCGGCAAGTGAGACAGCTATGAACGCGGTTATAGGCATCAACCAGACCGCAGGACGTATGCTAATGACTGCGTATGCTGAGAACGCAAGTATCGGATTAGGTACATACATAGCTAGAGAGGGCGCAGAAAACTTAGTAGGTTCCGTACTTGAAGAGACTATAAACTTTATAGGAGTAGGGGAAGATCGCCTTGCTCGTAAAGTAACTCTGAGCGAAAGTCTAAACAACATTGTATTAGGTACGGTATTAGGTACAGGTATAGGTGGGCTGACTAAAGGTGGTCGGGATGCTATAGCCCACACTTGGGCAAAAGGCTTTGGAGATTCTACCGCGTCTATCATGGATGTTAAAAATAAAACATCGGCTATGGAAATGGCTATAGGTATAGAGAAAACCAGCTTCGCAGAGCAGATGCTTGACGTAGATATGTTTGAGGGTAAAGAATGGCACACGGATAAATTTGTACCTTACGTCGATGCTAGAGAAAGTATAGAGGCATCAGATATGTTTCTATCTTTGGATGCTGATAACGTAGTACATAGCTACTCTAATAGGGGTGACGGGATAGTTTTAACTACTAGCTCGGCACATGCGCAAAACGCAGGCAAGTCTGTTAGACGTGTTGACGGTAATCAATTAAAGATATTCAAACCAAGTGACCTTATAGGTACTGACGGTAGAACCAAGCGTGTTAGGGCAAGAGTAGTTAACAAGGTGTCAGATGACTTTATTAACAATGCTACTGACGAACAGATAACAAAAACTCTAGCGTTGTTGGATGATCCTGATGTGGACATGGACAACGTAACTACAGGTAGAAATAAAACTGCTGCCCGTAAGAAATTAAAACAAGAACTTCATAAGCTTGGGGACATGGAAGATATCGTAGACTTCATAAACGAAGTAAACGTAAAGACAGGTCACGACTATAACGTACACAAGTCACTAGACACTGTACTAGCTGAGAACGGTTTCGATGGTTACACGTTCAAAGGTAAGAACAATATGGGTCAGGACGCTTACGATGGAGTTTACGTAAGTAAAAAAGCTTCTCATAAGTTACAGACTAAAGAAGAGTTCGACGTACCTGAACCATCTCCTGCACAGAAGATGCGTATGCAGATAAAAGAAGAGACTATGCTTCGTGACTACTCAACCAACCTAGATGCCGCGTACGCTAAACAGGCTGCTGAGAGAGATGCGATGATGCTTGGAGAACAAGAGACACCTGCTACGGATATTGATCCTGAGTATGTAGCTCCTAAGAACGATCAAGCTTCTGCACTATTAGGTACGGCAGATAAAGCTGAGTACATGAAGAATACTATGGACGAACTTGAGGCAAAGTTGGAGAATGGTAAAAACCTAACACCGAGTGAAGAGACTAGACTCCAAGCTTTGAAACATGCTTTTGAAGATGGGGACATGAACGCGCTTATGGTTAAAGAACGTGCAGCTTTCGACGAGTTCGTAGCTTGTGTAAACGGAGAATAGAATGGCTAAAATATCTGTATGTGCCCCGAAACTTGCGGAGTCTTTCCTAACAGCGGAAGAGGCTCAAGTTATTATGGAGCAAGCAGGCGCGCTAGATATGTTGTCGTCTGACGAGCGTATGTTCCGCCAAATACTACAAACAAAAGTAGAAGATAAGATCGACTTCGAGATCAAGAATTTACAGAACGAGTTCGTAGGGAAGTCTAACTTCGCTAAGGATGCGGTATCTGTTGACGGAGAACCTCTTACTATGTCTCAGATTCTGAGAAACAGAGAGAAGCGGCTGTTCGGAAGAAGTTCCGCAGACACTACAAGACGAGTGTATAAGAGTACGCTTATCATAAAGCTAGATGAGTACGAGAGAATGTTTGGTGTAGAGAAAGCCAACGGTGTACGTGCTACTGAACAAGGCGACGCTGCAGAGAATGAGCTATTCAGACTAGCACAAGAGTTCGATATCCAAGAACATGTTAAAGATATAAGAGAGCTTACGCCTGAACGAGTAGCTAAGATGGTAGAGGGTAAGACCGACGTTGAGCGAGCGGCTATGGCATTAGGGGCGTACAACGAGTATGCTAGAAAGTTTATGCACAAGCACGGGGTAGCTGTTAACTACGCCAAAGGCTTTGTAATAAAACGTAGGTATGATTGGGCTAAATTAGAGACTATGGGTAGGAATAAATTCGCAGACTCTATGCTTAATAAGTTAAATGTTAAGAAGACGTTTGGGGATGTATCAGACCAAGATGCTAGAAAACTACTACACGATGTATATAAATCTATAGAGACAGACGCAAATAAGAAGTCCAACCTTTTAGAGTTTGATATGAAAGGTAACTCGGCAAACAACCTAACACGTAAGTTTGTATTCAAGGATGCGCAAGCTGAGTACGATGTCTTTAACGAGATGTCTATCGGTGGGATGCGAGAGCAGATCGAAGAGAACGCTTGGGGCATGGCTACCACATCAGTTAAGGTAGATCAGTTCGGCTACGACCACGGCAAAGCAGGACAGGTCTATAGTGATCTAGTAGCTCAGGGCCTTAAAGACGGAACAATAGACGGAAAACGTAACAAGTTTCAAGAGGTACGTGATGCCTACAGGGTAGCTAGAATTACTCAGGCAGAGGCAGACTTTACAGGGGCTAACTCTTATTCAGCTACAGGGCTTAGTACTATGGCGGCAATGTCTAAGACAGCTATAGCTATCGGCAAACTAGGTAACACAATCAACGTAGCAATACTAGATCCACTAGATACAGCTCGCCAAAACTTTTATGTTAACGGAGAGTTCTTCGGTGGGTTTGTTAAATATAAAAAGAACATGGCAGGACTTCTAGTAGGTATGGACACCTTACAGAGAAAAGAACTAGCGGATCACTTAGGCGTGGTTATGAATTATCTATCATCTGATTCGTCTATGCGTGTTGCTAGAGGGGATCTTGCAACTTCTGGTGGAAGTAAATTAGCTAGAGGTGTAGAGAAGTACGGTAATAAGGCCATGAGCATATCAACATTTCTGCCCCAACAAACAAGTATTTCCAAACTCTCTAGTGCCTTGACAGGTGCTCAGATATTTAAAGGTACGTTAGATAAAATTAACATTAAAGACGGGAAGATAGACGTATCTGGCCTTAACAAGTTTGAGCTAGATACTTTAAAAGAATATAAGATCGGTGCTAGGGAACTGGACATTCTAAAAAGTGTAGAGGGTGTTAAGACTTGGGGTGACTCAACGATACTCTCAGGTAAAGCTATTCGAGATCACATGCTAGAAGCGCACCCACAGGAGATGGCCGACAAGCTTGGCATATCTATCGGGGAAGTTGCCGGAGTAGCTATTGACCTGAGTACTAAGTATGACTCTTTCGTAAATGACTTCTTCACCAGAGGTACACCTACACCGGAACTATCTGCCAAGACTGCGCTACTTAAGGGTAGTGGTAATGAGATGCTTAACGTAGCACTTGGTATGATTACTCAGTTTATGGACACACCTGTAATGCAGCTCCAATCTTTTAATGAGATGACCGATAAGTTAAAACGAATAAATGGTGCAGGCGGTAAAAGTTTATTAAGTAAGGATGCTTTACAGGTTATGAAAGCTGTAGGGCCTGAGGCTTTTGCTCAAGCAGTACCTCATGCAATGTCCGGAGCTGCTATGTACGTAGGATTTAACATGATGTGGTCTACTATAATGGGCAAAGAAAGTGTAGTAGAGAAGTACAATGCTGCTGACGATAGTGGTAAGAACTCAATTATGATGGACATCATGGGCAGAACTTCTGTACTACCATTCGCTTTTGAGTTTGCTAATAACGCAACATCCGACTATCATAATGTTAACGGATTAAGCACATTTAAAAGTCCGTCGGTAGATATTATAGGGGACATGTTCGATGTTATGAAACCATCGGAAAAGCCTGGCTCTCTGTCGGCGGTAGACTTCGCAAAGAAACAGATACCAAATGCTTGGTATACTCAAATGATTAAGAACCATATATTAGGAGACTAGTGTGGCATACAGTAATGAAACAACAAGTATAATCTACATTGGAGATGGCGTTCAAACCAACTTCTCAATACCTTTCGATTACACCGAAGTCGCTAGTGTCATGGCAGAACTATGGGATGTTAGCGATCCTCTCAACCCTATCAAATTGCCGTTCTCAAACCCGACCGATTGGAATGTTGTCGGCTCCAATGTAGTTACCTCCGTCGCACCTACATCAGATGAAAAGATCATGCTGTTCAGGGATACTAAGGCAACACACGAGACCCACTACAGTACCTATGAGTTCCCATTCGATTCAGTTAACCCTGACTTCGATAAGGTTTACCAGATTGCACAAGAGAACAAAGAGGCTCTTAGCAGGGCCATTATTAATGACCAGTTCTATATAGCTAACGGTGGAACACCTACGACCATAGGGGATGTAAACGACTCTGTGGACGGGGCTGTTGACTACGACTCTAGGATCACGCAGAACGAGTCAGACATAGGTGTGCTTCAACCAATCGTATCTAATAACTCAGTACTATTAGGATCGCACTCTACAAAAATTACAGACAACGAAAACAATATAACAACTAACGTAACAAACATTGGAACCAATACCTCCGCAATAACATTGTTGGACGGTAGAGTGCTTGCTTTAGAAGGTGCGCCTAGTGCTCCCCCAGTTCTGGTAATATTATCAGCAGCAGGGAACTATGTAGCTTCGGCGAACGATAGAATTATTGTTAAGTCTGATGGGGCGACTATTGATTTACCTGCAGTCCCAATTGCTAACGATGTCGTGCTTGTTAAAGTAAGAGGAACATTCTCTACTGTACCTGTAGTGTCGGGTAATGGTAAGACTGTAGACGGTGCAGCAAGTAACACAATAAATAGTAATGAATCTTCCCTCGAATTCCTGTATGATGGAACTGAGTGGGTAATAGTTTAGGAGACTTTATGAAGACAGTAACTACCAAGGGTTTATTTGAGACATCAGGTAATCCTATAACAAATATGAACGCTGATTGGGACTCTGCTCCTATGCCTATGGGTGACTTTAGACACGTAGGTATCCAACTTGGTTGGGACAACTCAGCAGTACAAGGCATACTAAAGCTACAGTACACATGTGATACTCAGGGTGATGGGAGTGATATCGACCAATGGTCAGATAAAAATCTGGTCTCTATAGATGGAACTTTCAGCGAACTATTATTCTTAGATGGTAACTTACCAGTAGCTAACTACAGACTTGTGTTCATACACACTTCTGGAACAGCTAACCTATTGGTTAATACAGTGAGGAAAGACTAATGCCTATCATAGACAACAGGCCCAACGAGGGCGTATCCGGTGGTGGGGGGTCTCCTGCCATTTCAGTTAACGAAGTAAAGTTAGATTGGAAGATTGATGAGATTTCTATGGCAGGTATTGACATAGCTAATACATACGTTACCCTTATTACAGAGCCCCAAGACACTAAGGTTCTAGTAAAACTTTTAGGGCTTGGCGATCTTAACGTCGATCAAGATTTTACAATAGATAAACCAAACAGAAGAATCTATTTTCAACCTGCGACTTTGGCCAAGATAACCGAGTCGTTTAATTTACATGGAACACAAACAATAAAAGCAGCGTACTATGCTGTGACAACAATCGTTTAAGGGGTATAGAATGTTAACAGAATTACTAGGTGAATGGCTTAAGGCTAGATCGGTTGCGGAAACAAAACTCTTCTTAGGCAACAACGGATTTATCCAAGGTCGAAACAATGCAGATACTGCAGACTTAGACTTATTAAAAATCAACGCAAGTGACCAAGCAGAGTTTGGGATCATTCCAGTCTATGCAGGAACTATTGATGCGTTAACACCAAACACAGCTTTGGTTACAAAGGAATATGTACTTAACGTACTAGCCGGACTAAGAGATCCTAAAGATGGATGTCGTGTAGCTTCAATTGGAAACGTAGATATCGCATCTGCTCCTGCAGCTATCGACGGTGTTACTCTTAACTCGGGTGAGAGAATTTTATTAAAGAACCAGACAGACCCTATCGAGAATGGGATCTATACTTTTCCTGCAGGCGGAGCAACTAACCCAATGGTTAGATCGACTGACGCTGACGAGGATGCCGAAGTAACAAGCGGTATGTCTACGATCATAAGTGAGGGTGCGGTAAATGGAAGAAGGCAATACCTACTAACTACTGCTGACCCTATTGTAGTTGATACTACTGCTCTTATGTTTGTAAGAATCCCTAACCCTGCTGACCTAGTGATCCAACAATTTGAGATCCTTGATCTTGATGCGACAGACCTAGACGTTAACGGGTATAAAGATTTAGTTGTGGGTGGATTACATCCATCAGTAATGGTTGTACCTAAAGGTGGGATCATGCAAGAATCAGGTGTAGACTTTTCACTTTCTGATGTAGGATTAGTAACTAGAATTACTTTTGGATTATCGGGTACAGCAGGTTCTCTTGGTGAGAAGCTTAAGCAAATACTTACGAACTACGGATCGTCTAAGTTAATTGTGAACTACGAAAAACTAGCTAACTAGGGATAAGATATGTACACAGAGTTATACCCTGAATGGGTAAAGACAAATGTTGAAACTAAATCTGCCGACTTCACAGCGAAGTTTGGTAGAGTTTATTTGGTAGACAATGGTGCTAACTCTGTTAATGTCGCACTCCCTATTGCGAGTATTAATCAAGTAATCGTAATCAAACACACAGGTGCTGACCTTGTAGCTTTCGCTATGACGATCACTCCTCAGGTGGGAGACAATATTGACGGAGTAGCAGGATTAAAAACTGTCACATCACCATACTCATCGACAACTCTAGCGAGTGACGGTGCAGATTGGTTTATAGTTTAGGAGACTAACATGAGTTACACAGGTAATTTTCCAAAGTTTAATAAGGTCGGTGCTGACGGTAAAGAAGTTTACTTCGGAGACCCTGACACTGACGGATCATTCAGGTTCGTAGAATCTGGTGGTAGTATACATCTTGAGGAAAGAGTACTCACGGTATGGACTGACCTCGGAGACATCGTTGGTGGCGGCGGAGGCGGTGACGTTTACAATGTTATTGCTGATGGTAACGTAGATTTTGCAGCAACAGTAAACTACGTAGAGACAGCGGCAGACTTAGTACTGAATACCAAGAACGGTGTTAATGGTGGTACATCATACTTGATTGTTAAGAATACTGATGTAGGGGCGCACAGTATCGCGTTTACGGGTGTAGGTATTGCGCCTGCTGAGATAGCAGTTCCAATTTCTGCAAGCTCGTACAACGTATACACGTTTAATTACGCAGCCAACGGACCATTCGCACAACTAATCTCGAACGACTCAGGCGCACCTTTTCCTGTAGGTGGTGACGGAGACTTAACTATCCTTAACGGACAAACAGTACAGCTAAACAATGGGGACATTAAAGATTATAATAATGTGGATATCCAAACTGGTGGGGTACTAGAGATTCTAGATGCTTCTAACAACGGGGATCTTACAGAAATTTATGTAGTAGGTACATTCAATATGGACGGAGAGATTCGGTCTAGAGCTACTGAGAAACCTACGTTTAATAAGTCAGGTAACACAACAAACGGTAAAGCTTATAACCTAACTATAACTCAAGCTAATGGCGGTAGTGGTGGAAACGGTGGGGGCTTCAATTCAGGTAGACAAGGTTTTGGCGGCGGCGGTACTAACGGTTATGGTGGCGGCGGAGGCGGTGGCTACGCTACTGGTATGCCTAGTACTTTTGGGAACGGTGGTTCTAATAATGGAGGCGGTGCAAGTGGTTGGGATGGAAATCCTTACGCGGGTGCAGGCGGTTCCGGTGGAGCAGGTAACTCTACACAGGGTACCGGAAGTGGTGGAGCTACAGGAAGTAACTCAAGTTCTACTGTTGTTAATGGAGCAAACGGAGGTTCTGGTGGTGGTTCTGGTGGAGGAGGCGGTGCTTCTTACTACGACGGATCAAGTACTGACAGGGCTAAGGCAGGAGGCGGCGGCGGCGGCGGTAACAAAGGACAGCATGGGGGATTAGTTTATCTATTCTCTCAAAGTACAATAACAGGTACAGGTATTGTAAACTTATCAGGATCTAATGGCTTCAATGGAGGTGGTGGTGGTTCTGGGTATCGTGCAGGCGGGACATCTTATGGCGGCGGCGGCGGAGGCGGCGGCGGTGCAGGTGGTTCGGGTGGACACTTACTTATTACGGTTCCAAGTTACGCTTTCTCTATTGACGTTAGTCAAGGTACTGCGGGTAGTGGTGCAAGTGCAGGCGGCAGTTTCAATGTGTCTATTGCTCCAACGAGTGGTGGCGGTGGTGCTGCAGGAAACGTAGGTTCAACTACAGTAATATAGGAGAATATTATGAACATAATTACACACCATAAAGGATTATCGAAACTTAAGATATGGTTAAACGTATCTAGTGCTTCTGATCTGTATAATTCTTTAAAAGATAACAGAGGAATTTTAGAGGATGACCTAGATATTTACCAGATCACTAGTGGTCATAGTGGGTTGCTGCAGAAAGAGAACTTCGAGTTCTCTGATGCTTCTACCCTATGTATTAAGCATAAGGTTCCAAGTTTTATTGAGGAGTCTATGGATGTAGATTGGTGGGTTGTTTCTGACTATACACAGGAAGCTTCGTATAGTGCGGAAGACCTAGCTATCATAGCATCGAACAAACTTGAAAGTGATAAGTCATTGTGGGTAGAGGTTCCAAGAATTACTGTTGTGTCACAGCTACCGTCTTCTATAGATGAGGTATGTGACACAATTACAGTGAGTAAGTTGAACCCTTTCAGTTAGGAGTACCTATCAGTATAGAAACAATCATAGGTCTTGTTGGTGCGGTCGGTACATTGGCCCTATCAGTAAACGCTTTTTTTCTCAAGGGTATTTACTCAGACTTGAACGCTGTTAAGTTACAGATGACAGCCATATACTCTGACTCTAAACATACTAACCACGAGATAGAGAGGTTGGATAACGAGATAAATAAGTTGCGAAACAAAGCACATGAGGACGGTAACTTATTACAGGTCTTAGTAATTAAGGTTGAATTACTATCAAAAAATGTCTAGGGTACTAGACACAACATAAGTCTTAGGAGGACACCATGGAATTAATTACAAATGAGTACGTTATAATGGGTGCAGGTTGGGTATTTATGATCCTATCTGAACTGATAGCTGCTTCAAAATTAGAGTCTAACAGTCTAACTGGTTTAGTACTTAGCTTTCTTAGCTTACTAAAGAAGTAACACTATGGGATTCTGGGAGGCATTAACCTTAGTATTTATGAACTGGAAGTATGTCACCAGATTTCTAGAGATTGCAGTAGACGCAACCGAGAAAGGTTACAATGCCTACGACCTAAACAAAAGTCTTAAGAGATTAGAGAGGGGATTCCGTGATGTTAAAACTGTCGAAGACGCTGCTGATGCTGCTGCTTCTATCAACGATACTTTCCGTAAGTAGATGTAGTCGTGTCCGATTTGATCCTGATGCTTACCGTGCTAGCTCTAGTTTGGAAGCTATCGTTAATGAGAATGGGTTAGAGGTTATGTGTCACGAACCAAAGTTTGATGAGTTCGCATGTATGCACAAGACTAAGTGGGAAGAACTAAGAAGATTAATCCAAGGCTCAAAGCTAAACAAAAAAGCTAAGGCCCATCTCCTAAATACAATATTAAAGTTTCACAAGTAGTTATCGTTTGGGGACACATCGAGATTGAAGATCCGTTAGAACTTCCTCAAGATTCTCAGGATATGCTATGTAACCAAAGCCACCTGCAAGGTCTATTTGTCGCAAGGTGTACTTTTGGAGAACAATTCTTCCAGTGTTTTTTCGACTCTCACTTTCAGATTTCTTCAACTCGATCGCAAAGAAGTGGCCGTAGTAGCATCCCAGAATATCAGGTATGCCCCTTATAGACTTGGCTTCTTTCACCACGTACCACAATTTATCAAACGATTCTAATTTCTTCTTAACCAACTTCGAGAAGTGGCTTTCCAGTTTTGACATCTCTCTTACCCCATGACTTCCACGAGTGGTCAACACCGCAGGTAAGTCTCATGCCATTGAACGGCGTGTATGTGTTCTCCATTATACTAACAAGAGGATCTATAATATCCAACTCATCTTTGTGTACCTCGAACAATAGCTCATCGTGAACCTGTAGTAGTAGCTCAGACTTCCTTCCTACAAGTACATCTCTAGCGCATCCGACCATCGCGTGGCGTGCGATATCTCCGCACCCTCCTTGGATAAGGTGGTTAGGAGCTTTGTACGCCATATCTTTATTGGGAAAGTAAAGCCTTCTACCAATCCATGTCTTAATGTGTCCGCGTACCTCGGCTGTAGATATGATTTCCCTAATGAGTCTTTGTACTCTAGGTAGTCTTGCGAAATACTGGCCTCTAAAAGACTTGGCTTCATGTACAGATACTCCCAAGGCCTTAGCAAGTTTCTCGTTCCCCATTCCATAGAGCAATGCGAAGTTAAGAGTCTTGGCGTGGTCACGTGAGATGCCAACCATACTTGCTGTCGCATCGTGTACATCTTCTCCATGGTCGTTAATCTTTCGAATAACGTCAACCTCTCCTGCGTAGTCGAGCAGTAATCTAAACTCCTGCTGATCGAAATCGACCATGACAAAAGAGAAGTCGGGCCGAGGCTTGAAGCAGCCCCTGACTTGGTAAGGAATATCATCGGTAAGCTTTGCCTCCTTAGGTACGTTCTGTAGGTTAGGTTCAGCGTAGCTAAACCTGCCAGTGTCCGTGCCCCAGAGTTTGATAAAGGCATGTATTACCTCTTGCTCTTTATACGTGGCGTAGTATGTTCCTGCGTACTGTTGGTGATGTCTGTATTTTCTGATGAGGTCTGCGATTGGGTGCTCGATCTCAGCCAAAGCAGCCTTGTCAAAGATAGGGTTGCCTGTCTTTGGGTTGGTGCGGTATGCAACGTCGAATCTGTCGAATGTTTCTTTGAGCCAATTTCTTCCGCTCTTATATGGATTTCCAGATAGCTCCGATAGTTTGGCGACTGTCTCATCCTCCTCATGCTTCTCGTAGTTGTACCCTTGCTTTGCATAACCTCTCCTTACCGTGATGCCTACCTCTTCCATTCGGTACGCAACTTTCTGTAACTCTAAATCATTTTCATAATATAGTTCACCCTTAAGTTCTTCTCTCTGTCCCTTACCTAATGCTAGCACTCCCTCCGCATCAATGCACCCATACTCAAACATAATGTCGAACGGTACTTTGTCAAAGAACTTATTCTTGGAGCGTGTCTTACGGCCAACCTTCTGTTCCCATTCCCAAAGCTTGTGCTCCTTGATGTAGTTACCTACAGCGTCGTCCTTTTCCAGACCAATACGCTTAAGGCAACTAGAAAGATTGTAACTAATGTGTTGGTTGAAAATAAACCTCGCACACATTTGGGTACAATGGATCTTTCCTGCGATATAGATGTTCTCAATAGCGAGTCTTCGCATATCGTACTTAGCATTGTGAATGTACCACACGATAGAGGGGACAGAAAAGATTTCCTGCAAGATAGAGGCCAACTCCTCATAATTAAAGTAAGGACATTCATCGCGCTGAGAGGCAACCCACCCATAACGTATCGTGTTGAAGTAGTAGGTGTGCTGCGCCGTAGCAATCTGTACAGAGAAAAGTCTGTCCATCCAACCAACACCGTATGCTTCTGTGTCGAATCCTGCTTCCTCGCTAGTCGTAATGTCTTTAATGGCTTCATCAAGGTTACTCCCCGTTACTAGTATTCTCATTGTTCGCATCCTCGATAAGTTTAACAATCATCTCTGTAAGTCCTAAGCCCTTGCTTAAGGCCAATACTTTTAATGCTTTCCAATGCTCTACTGACATTGATCTTAAAGAAACTGCTACGGTTTCTGTATTCTCTGGGTTAATATTAAATATAGCCATCTTTTTCTTTCCTTGGTTTAGGGTGGGTATAAAAGAGGGGAGAGATCATGGATGGACTCTCCCCTTTTTTTCATTTAGAAGTTAGTCGCTGCACCTTGCGCTTGACCATTGTTTGTTACATCAGAATGAGAGACAGTAGCTTTACCTGCTTTTATAAGCTGCATCCATTCCAAACACCCATTGATCTGCTCTTGCTCAGTCTTCACTGATTGCTTAACTTCCATTACAGCAAACGTACCTTTGTCGTTCTTCTCTTTCTTCCCACCTAGTAACATAGTGTAGGCCGGAGGTACTAGACCTGCCGATCTATTTCTAATAAACATTTGGGTAGCTAGAGCTTTACCTGCCTTAAGCGATGTTGATTTGAAAGAGATTACATACGGTAGCGATGGATCTTCTGGTCTTAATACATAGAACTGTAAACAGTACTCGTACTTAGTTTCCACAGTTCCCTCAACGCTATTGAATGGGTAGTTCTGGTTCGCCACATCTTCAATACGATCGAACTCAAACCTAGACTCTCCAACATTTCTCTTACCGATGATGTAGATTTTCTCCATGTGGAATGGAATAAAAGATACAGGGTTATCAATATCCCCAAGTACTTCTGATGTTAGACTGTCTACGAAGTCTCCCATCTTAGCCTTACCATCTGCAACTAAATCACTAAGGCCCTGCATACAAAGAATCTTTGGGATCACCATGTCTTTCGACGATAGTTGGTTGTCACCCCAAGCATCTAAGTTTGCTGACGCATCTGCTGTCATTACTGCTGCTGATTCTTTAACCGCTACTTCTTTTTGCTTACTCATAATTCGTATCTCCGAGATTAGGGCGTATCATTACGCCTTTTTGAAACTTAATTTACTTCTACTTGATGGTTGCTCTAGCCCGTCGATGTCTAGCACCTCGCCTCTAGCCGCAGCCTCTTCACTTGCCTGCTTGTATAGGGTGTTCAATGACCGTGAGTTAACAGTCATGTATGCGTCATGGGCATCTTGTCCCATATTCGCTTTTACCCAACTAAAGAAAGCTACCTTCTCCTCGTTAGTCTTGGGTGTCTTAACACTTAGCTCTGTGCTTACAGTTGCTTTACCAATCCCTGTAACTTCAAAGGTACGTTGGCCTGTCTTCTCTAACATCTCTATCAGCTTACCCTCGTACTCTTTAACGTGAGAGTATGCCTCTTCCGATATTGCTTTCTTGTCAGCGTAGCTATCTTTAGCTTGCCTTAATTGTGATACAGCTTCCTGCATCTCCTCAATAGTTACGTCGCCTGTCGCTTCTGTTGTTTCTTCCCATGCTTCGTTCATATTTTTCCCCTGTTAATGTATTAAAACTGTAAAGCCAATCTCTTCTTAGCATACCCATCCTAACCTCTATGCTAATCTTCTCGTCTACTATGTGTACACTCTCTCGCCTGATCCCTGTTTGTATCGGTACGTCCATTGCACCTACTAACAGTTCTCTCGGTGGCTTCATACTCCCACACTCTAAACATTCTATAAATGTAATGCCTTTCTGTACTGTCTGTGTGAACACAGTACTTTTACATTCAGCGCATTGGTGTACTACGTTACTCACTCTTCAACTGCTTCTGAGTGTTCTTACCTGCAAGTACATCCATCATCTTAAGCGATGCTTTCTCTACGTACTTAGTGTTGGCGTTACCCTCAGTGTGTAACTTAGCTAGCTCGTCTTTCATGTGGGTAAAGTTCTTCTCCATCATGTCTCGAGTCTTAGTGTCGTACTCCTCACGGATCTTTTGTACTTTTCTTTGGTACTTCTCTTGAAACTCTAACTCCATAGTCTTGAAAGCTAAGGCTCTCTTCTCATCGAACTTAATCTCTGTCTCTGCCACGTGGGTACGGTGCTTGTCTGCCAACTCTTGGTACTTTGCTCCTAACTCTTCGTGTTCCTTTTTACTAATCCCAAACATTGTTCCTCCTATGTAGACTGTCTGATAAATGTGAGGATATCATCTGATATCTTCTTCTTATTAATGAGTGCTTCGGTTACTCTCTCGTCGATCGTATCTTCCGCACACAAATTGATACTTACA
>Ga0233415_10000316_pt1 | contig 23144 bp, 23 predicted proteins | sample Na_anoxic_12_MG_FD_188631 | JGI IMG/M metagenome (GOLD analysis project Ga0233415, IMG submission 188631) | Seawater microbial communities from Saanich Inlet, British Columbia, Canada - Na_anoxic_12_MG | ecosystem: Environmental > Aquatic > Marine > Inlet | place: Canada: British Columbia... | reverse complement strand
TACGGGCCATATCGGTATTTACGTTAGTTCCAAGTGTCAAAAAGAATTTGTACCCAGGATCGCCCGTTGGCTAAAGCAAAGGACAGTGGATAAAAAGAAGCGCAAAATAAAAAAGGCATCTCGGAAAAAAAGTGTTACAACAAAAACGGCGACCAAAACTAAATCGGCATTGAAAACTACAAAGAATAAATGAGTCTGTTGATTAATGGTCTTTTCGCACAATCTCTGCGTTATGCTCAAAAAATAATCCTCGGAATATCGAATATATGCCTGTGGTTATTTTTTTCGCATGCCTTGATCTTGAACGAAAATCCTCATTAATAAACAGACTCATAAATAAGGAATTTTCAATACGTTGAATTTAGGGCTTCCCCCCAATTGGAATGCTGGAATATTAAGAAATTATGAAATCGAGGAGAGAATATGCTGGAAGAATACCCCAAAGAAATCACCTTGCAGGACGGTTTTATTTGTATCCTGAGGCCAATGGCCAGGGACGATCAAGATGCGCTTTACAGGTTTTTCATTTCGCTTCCTGAAGAGGACAGAAGATATTTGAGAAACGATGCGACAAACAGAATTCTCATTGAAAAATGGTGCCGTGATTTAAACCACGATAAAGTTTTGCCGATACTGGCAGAACACGAAAACAGGATACTTGCAAACGCAACCCTTCACAGGGAGACATTTGGGTGGGGCATGCATATCGGTGAAATCAGGATCACCGTTGCCGCAGATTTTCAACAGCGTGGTCTGGGCTCTCTTCTCTTAGAAGAGCTCTCAAAATTGGCTCTTAAGTTCAATCTCGATAAACTCTGCGCAAAGGTTATTGCCTCCCGGACCTATGTGACCAGGGCCTTTGAAAAAAATGGTTTCGTCCAGGAAGCGACTTTGAAAAACTTTGTAAAAATACTCTATGATAAAAACTATGAAGACATTGCCGTTCTTGTTAAGGATTTAAACCAAACGTCAGTATAATTAATAGATGACTGTCTCGTAAAAAGTCAGATTTTGATGGCAAAGTAAAAAGCTCCAAATTCAAGGCGCGCAAATTCCGAGGAATGAGACGTACATATAGTACGTCGCAGTGACGAGGAATGCAGCGCAACGCAGAAGTTGGACTTTTTACGCAGCCATCAATAGATAAAGGAGATTTTATGCGTGAAGTGGTGATAGCGAGCGCTGTTCGCACGGCCGTGGGTTCCTTCGGGGGTAGGTTGAAAGATGTAACTGCTGTTGAGTTGGGAAGCATTGTCATAAAGGAGGCCCTGGCCAGAGCCAAGATTCGACCGGGAAAGATTGATGAGGTGATCATGGGTAATGTCCTGCAGGCCGGGTTGGGTCAAAATCCGGCACGCCAGGCCGCCCAACGGGCGGGTATAAGCCAATATATTCCTTCGACCACTGTTAATAAAGTTTGCGGATCGGGTATGAAAACGGTAATCATGGCTGCCCAGGCCATAAAATCCGGGGATGCGGATATTATTGTTGCCGGGGGCATGGAAAACATGAGCGAGGCCCCTTTCGTACTGCCCCATGGTAGATGGGGTCATAGAATGGGCCATGACCAAGTCATTGATGTCATGATCCAGGACGGGCTGTGGTGCTCTTTTGGGGATACTCATATGGGTATTACCGCCGAAAATGTTGCGGAAAAATTCGGTATTAGCAGGGAAGAACAGGACGAGTTTGCCGCGATAAGCCAGCAAAAGGCGGAAGCGGCTATCACTTCCGGCCGCTTCAAGGATGAGATCATCCCGGTTGAAGTCCCTCAAAGAAGAGGAAATCCAATCATTTTCGATACCGATGAATTTCCCAGATTTGGCACTACCTCAGAAAAATTGAGCAAACTTAAGCCGGCTTTCCGCAAAGACGGAACCACCACTGCGGGGAACAGCTCAGGGATAAACGACGGCGCCGCGGCCCTTATAATTATGAGCGCTGAAAAAGCCTTTAAGATGGGGATAAGGCCAATGGCCAAGATTATAGGGTATGATTACCAGGGGTGCGAACCGGAACTCATGGGTACCGGTCCTATTTATGCGGTGCGAAGCGCCATTAATAAGGTAAGGGAGGAACTGGGCAAGGACATCGACCTTGTGGAACTCAACGAGGCCTTTGCCGCCCAGTCTTTAGCATGCCTGAAAGACTTGAATCTGGACCCGGAAATTGTCAACGTTAACGGTGGCGCCATTGCCCTGGGGCACCCCATCGGCTGCAGCGGCGCCAGGGTATTAACAACCTTACTCTATGAAATGGAAAAGAGGGATGCCAAAGTGGGTTTAGCCGCTCTTTGCATTGGCGGCGGAATGGGAATTGCCACTATCGTTGAACGGGAATGGTACTTTTAGGGAGACAATAGCATATGATTCTTTATCAATACCCCAAATCAGAAAATCTAAAAGATGGAAGGCAGATTACGATCAGGCCTCTCAGAAAAGAAGACGAGAAAATACTGCACGAGTATTTCTTGAGGCTTCCACTAGAGGATCGGATGTGCCTCAGAGATGATGTTACCGATCCCAAAGTCATTGAAAACTGGATCTACGACCTTGATTACGATGTTGTACTTCCACTTGTTGCCCTGGATGTTGAACATATTGTGGCCAACGGCACCTTGCAATTCGATCCCGTGGGCTGGACCAAACACCAGGGAGAAATCCGCATCACCTGCGATCCGGAGTACAGAAAAAAGGGTCTGGCAACGATTCTCATCGAAAATCTGATGCAAATAGCCGCCGATTTTGGTTTGGAACAACTCACCGCAGAGATAGCTCCGGCCCTGGATGAAGCTTACTTTCTGTTTGAAAAACTGGGGTTTCAGGAAGCTGCTATTCTCAAAGATTTTATCAAGGATCTCAAGGAAAATTATCAGGATCTGGTCTTGATGGTTAAGAACATTTCGCCATAAGCTAATTAAACGTCTCGGAAATTCTATCCCTTGGATCCCAGACGCAGTCCGCCGTGGATATAAAAAACATCTCCGGCCAGGGCCTCATTGCGATAGATATCTCCAACAAAAGCAGCAACTTCTTCCGGATCAACAAGACGTCCGATGGGCACCTGTTCTATAATCTTATCCAGAACTTTTTGAGGCATGCCTTTTACCATAGGCGTTCCCACATACCCCGGTGCTACGGCTACACAGCGAATTTTGTCGGCAAGCCCGCGCCTGAAAAACTCCGCTGTTATGACTTTGGGCATAACCGACATAGCAGCCTTGCTGGAGGAATAATTGATCTGGCCTGCTGTTCCCATAGAACCGGTGGAAGATACCAAACAGATCAACCCCTTGCAGTTATGATTGATCATTCGTTCAACGCATTCCCGTACGGTTAAAAACACACCGGTCAGATTGATATCAATAACCGTTTGAAATTGCTCCAGAGACATTTTTCTTTTAACTTTTCCGGTTTCTCTGTCCGTGGACAGCATCAGTCCATCCTTGATAATTCCGGCAAAAGGGGCAACCAGATTGATTTGCCCAAACTTTTCAATTGCAGTATCAGCCAGTCTGGCACAATCATCTTCATTGGTAACATTACAGATCACTGAAGCGACGTCACCCTTTAAGGCTTTAATTTCAGCCTCGGCCTGCTCCAGAAATTTTTCAGCCACATCCGCGATAACCACCTTGCCGCCGTTTTGCACCCAGTATTTGGCAACTGCCAGACCGATGCCGCCACCGCCACCGGTAATAACGGCAACAGATTCTTTGATTTCAAGCATTTTCCTTTTCTCCTTCTATTATTACTTTTTGTTTTTATCTTTTTTAAAAAATCTGCCAAACGTTTCCATTGTTTCCTGAAACTGTTCGCTCTGCTTTTCTAAGATTTCCTGGAATCCTTTGACTAATTCCCCTTGTGTCTCGGCCTTTTTTTCTCTCAAAAGCATCCGCAGATTATTTATGGTTTCTTCATGGGCGGCAACTTTATCTTTGAGTTCCTCATATTTATTGACCAGGGTCAGATGCTCGTCTTTTGGTACCACACCCATCAGACGCAAATAATCTTTAAAGGACTCTTGGAATTTTTCTGATGCCTTTTCCCAGGTTTCCATATAGGCTGGAGTGTCTTTCTCCATATGTTCCAGGCCGTAGAATTTTTTGAACATACCCGTCAGTTCATCAAAACCTTCGAAGCCCTGTTGCATCCATTTTGAAATGTCTTCCATTTGTTTCTGCCCTTTTGCAGCATTGATCAGAAAATTTCCCCAAAATTCCAGAAAATGTCTGTCCACAATATTTACCTCTCGAAAGGTTTTTTTATTAATATTTTTTATTATAACAACTATATTAGCCTTGCCGGATTTAGCGACAGATTTTACAGTAGTTTTCTCTTTGCTTGATTTGGAGGCCGTTTTTGTTTAACGGATTTTGTGCCTAATCGGTTTATTTCTTTATCTAAATCCATCTGATACCGTACAGGTCCCCGATAGTTTTGGTCGCCAAAACGGGTATGAAGCGCACAGGCGGACTTTGGATTTGACCAGGAGGTTGCTATGGCCACATGGCCTTTGGGGAAAGGAGTCACTTCAACATCGATATAATCAAGAGGTGCAAGGGCCGTTTCTTTCTCCACCAGATCATCACTTTCACCATAGCAGATAAGCCATTTAATTCCCTTTTCCTGCAATCGTTTAAGGTTAAGCTTTCTTCCAAAAAGTGTTACCGGAAGCGTTCCGTTTTTGGTAATCGGGATGTTATAGGAAGCAAAACTCATATGGGTAATCTCTATGGGAAGATCATTACGCTCATTGCCCATCCAGTAGTTAATTGCAGCCGCAGTCTTGCTGATTTGCACATCTTTGCCCCCCTGTCGGCCGAACATCATCAAATCTCTGTAAAAAGTAGCAACCGGTGATTCGTCCTCTATGCTTTTGAGTTTATAGATCCATCCCATAAGTTTACCGTCCACAACTTTGTTGCCGTTGGGCAAGGTTTTGGTTCCGTAAGCCACGTCATTAAATCGCTGGGGCAATTTATTAAAAAAATTTGCGAGCCCTCTGCTTTTGGTTCCATCGATGGGAGCTACGCAGGTGATAAGTGCATCAACCAGTCCGTCCAGCTTACCGGAAAGGAGATTGCAAACAGCGAAAAAACCGCCCTGACAGTAACCGTTCAACGTTACGGGTTTTCCATGTATTTTTTTTATTTTTTCACAGAACAAGCGGGTATCAAGGGCATCATCTTCACCGGTCATTACCTGAAGCGCCTCAGTAGTGTTGATATCCTTGAGGATTCTTATATAGGTGGGAATCCCTTGATTTGCAAAACAATGAGTGTAACTCTTGTTTTCATATGGCAAAAAGGCCAGAATATTGGCTCCCAGGACATAAGGGGGCAGAATTATGATCGGCTTGCCGTTTTTATTGACCTTGACCTTTTTGTCAGTGGGAAGAATCTGATAGAGAATAAACCGGTCTGTTTCGGCAACCTTAATCGTGTCATCCCGCTCAAAGTGAAATCCATATTCAGGTTCAATTTCCTGGATAGCCCGCGGATACCTGTTGGCCATCACGTCCATCATTTTCGTCTGTCTTGCTAAAAAAGATTCGACATCTTCACCATCTGCACAAAAAAGCGAGTTGAACATGGCGGCAATGGCATTTTCCATTTCCATTTTTCCTGAATTCGCTATAGCTTGCATGCTGCCATGAATACCTTTGCCCATAAGGTCAAGGTTAAAACTCAAAAGTTCCATATAAGATTGAACGGTCTCCAATGGTGTATTACTCCAAAGTCTCTGTTTTTCCACATCATTGAAATAGCTCGTAGCAATTAGATAGGGAATCATAAAATCATTTGCGTACTTGGACATAGCGGTCAGGTAATTTTGTGAGGCACTAATGAGGTGAGAGAATGCAGAAGCGTTTTTGCGAAATATATTGCTCAGAAAATCAGGATCATTCGGGTTGTTCTTCACCTTAACCATATTTGTTTGCCCCCCATAACTCAAGAAATTATGTGGCTCATAGCCATACCCCGGAGTTCTTAAGGGCTAAAGCCATGAGCCACACGCAAAGTTTGGCTTTATTTGCTAAAACCGGTAAAACATTTATCTACATTTTTATAATTTTGGTCAACTATTTTTTTGAAATCCTCACAACCTTTTTTATAGCCTTTCATCCACTCATTTATGACCTTTTTCCCCTCCTCGGGCATCCATGTTGCTTGATCTAAAAGAGAGTTTGCCATTTTTTCGTTTTGCTCCCTAAACATGGTCATTGTGTTATAGCTGTTGTCAAAGGCAGTTTTATTGAATTGAGCCATCTGCTTAAAAACTTGAAATTGTTCCATTACGTTATCTCCTTCCCTTATTTTTTAGTTTTTTGGGCCTTGTCGAATGTGCTAAAAAAATCTTCCACTCTTGTAAAGTTTTCATCCACGCCCTTCTTGAAATCCTCACGCCCTTTTTTGTAGGCCTTCAACCAATCATTGATGGCCTTTCTTCCTTCTTCGGGCATCCATGTTGCCTGATCCAGGATTGTGCCAGCCATACTTTCGGCCTGCTCCTGAAGCAAAGCCATTGCATTGAAGGTGTTGTCAAACGTTGTTTTCTGAAAATCGATCATTTGCTTTGCAATCTTTGATGAATCCATGTTAATAATTCCTCCTGTTAAATTTTTTTTTGGCTTCTTACGCCGTTGATGTCTATATAATAATCTTCTATTTTTATTTGTCAAGAAAAAAATGTTGCATTGCAACAATATTTTTACTTAATTTATATTTATTTAAGCATAAGCTAATAACTATCTCAAATTAATTTTAATATTGACATATATATAAAAATAAAAATATAATAAGATATCTAAATATCAGTTATTATGTTGCAATACAGCACAAATTAGGTTTGTAAAATTTATTTTCAGAAAAAGGAAAAATGAATGTCTGATAAAGTAAAATTAAAAAAATATGCCAACAGACGATTATACGACATGGGAAAAAGCGCCTATGTGACGCTCAATCAGGTGGCGGATCTAATCAGACAGGGCCGTCAGGTGGAAGTGGTTGATGTAAAAACCAAAGAGGACGTAACCGCCTCTATTCTAACCCAGATTGTTCTGGAAGAAGCAAAAAACAGAAACATTCTTTTGCCGGTACCGGTTCTTCACCTGATCATTCAATATGGTGATAATATACTGGGAGAATTTTTCGAGAAATACCTTCAACAAATGATTCAGACATACCTTGCTCATAAACATGCTGTTGACGACCAATTCAAGCAGTGGCTTGATCTGGGGTTGGATTTTTCTAATCAGGCCCAGAAAGCCATGACCGGGTTAGCACCATTTAAATCATTTTTTGAGCAGTTTTCTTCTTTATCAGGCAAACAGGAGCAAAAAAAATAGCTGCACTATCAAGTTACAAATGACACATCATGGAGGCTGCAAATGCCCGGCATAAGAGAGTTGACAACGCTCATGCAGGAACTTCAAGACCAGCTTGCGGTCTGCATGCGGTGTGGCATGTGCCAGGCAGTCTGTCCGCTTTTTGCGGAAACCGGTCTTGAATCAGATGTGGCTCGCGGGAAACTGGCACTATTAGACGGCCTTATACAGGAAATGTTTAAAAACCCTAAAGGTGTATACGAACGTCTTAACAAGTGCCTTCTGTGCGGATCATGTGCCGCAAATTGCCCCAGCGGCGTGAACGTTATGGAAATTTTCATAAAAGCTCGCGCCATTCTCACCGGTTTCATGGGCCTTTCGCCTGTAAAAAAAGTGATTTTGAGAGGGGTGCTGTCCCAACCCGACATATTTGACAGAATGGTGGAGTGGGGTTCGAAATTCCAGAAAATTTTCACGCAACCGGCGAGCGAACTTATCGGCACGTCCCGCGCCCGGTTCGTTTCACCTTTACTGGGGAATCGGCATTTCAAGCGACTTGCCCCGGTACCGTTTCACCATATGATTCCATCTTTAAATACAGACCGGGGCCACTCCGGAATAAAGGTGGCCTTTTACGCAGGATGTCTTATCGATAAAATTTTCCCCCACGTGGCCCGGGATGTTATCGATGTATTAAATCATCATGGTGTCGGAATTTTTATGCCTGAAGGACAGGGCTGTTGCGGAATCCCGGCAATATCTTCAGGAGACACTGTGACCTTCAACAGTCTTGTGCGTCATAACCTTGAAATATTCGATGCCGAAAAATTTGACTACCTGGTTACCTCGTGTGCTACCTGCACGTCGACGATTAAGGAAATCTGGCCTATGATGGCTGATAGAAATTCCGGTTATGTTAGAACCAGGGTCGAAAAAATTGCTCAAAAAACCCTTGATATCAATCAGTTCCTGGTATCAAAGATAGGGCTGGAAAATGTTAAATTTTATGATCATGTAGATCCCGTTAACGTAACCTATCATGATCCGTGCCATCTTAAAAAATCGTTAGGGGTGTTTGCCGAACCCAGATCTCTCATCAAAGCCAATCCTGGATACCGGCTTCAAGAAATGCATGAATCGGACCGTTGTTGCGGACTGGGGGGGAGTTTTAACCTTCAGTATTACGAACTTTCTGCAAATATTGGAAAGTTGAAAATGGATAATATTAAAACATCCGGATGCCAAGTTGTCGCAACCGGTTGTCCGGCCTGTATGCTTCAAATTTCTGATATGCTGTCAAAATCCGGTGATAAAGTAATTGTTAAACATCCAATAGAAATTTATAAGGAGTTTATAAAAAGAAATTTTTATACTACAACATCTTGTAAAAATCCATTTTCCCGGTTTTAGCCTCTACTGTGCGATAGTGTCCTTTGAATATGCAAAATTGAAGCTTAATACTCAAATTTTGCATGCTATTCACATCTTTTTGCACCTTGACACATGGCGTTCATTTATCTATATTTTTCGTTTTGATTCCGGATATCATCAAACAGTTTAGTGAAAAATAACCATTTGACTACTTGGGGTTAGGATTCTTTACATATGCCATATAAAAACATACAGGAATTTATCAAGAAACTCGAATCTGAGAATGAACTCAAAAGGATTTCCGCAGAAGTGGATTCTGTACTGGAAGTGACTGAAATAGCAGACAGGATGAGCAAAACCCACGGTCCGGCGCTGCTTTTTGAGAACATTAGAGGATCAACATTTCCGCTTCTTATCAATGCCTTTGGAAGCTTTCGACGCATGAAAATGGCGCTGGGGTGCGACTCCCTCGACGATATTAGCTGTCGCATAGAAGCATTAATTAAAATCAGGCCTCCCGGCAGTTTTACTCAAAAAATAAAAATGCTTTTTGACCTGAAAGAGCTGGCGAGCATCTCCCCCAAAAAAGTGAAACATGCCCCGTGCCAGCAGCAGGTCTACGGTCAGGAAGGGCCATTGCTCGACATGCTCCCCATTCTAACCTGCTGGCCTCAAGACGGCGGTCCTTTTATTACCCTTCCCATTGTCATTACAAAAGATCCTGATACCGGGATTCAGAATATGGGCATGTATCGCATGCACAAATACGACAATGCTACAACAGGTATGCACTGGCAGTACAATAAAGACGGCAGTCGCCATTTTGACAAATATAAATCCCGTGGAGAGCGTATGGAGGTGGCTATCGCCCTTGGCGGATCACCTTTGGTTACCTATGCGGCAACGGCGCCCCTGCCACCTGATATCGACGAACTTTTGCTTGCAGGTTTTATCGGTTCACGTTCCATCGAAATAACCAGGGCAAAGACAATTGATATATTTGTGCCCGCCGAATCCGATTTTATAATTGAAGGATATGTAGATCCCAATGAAGAACGGATTGAAGGCCCCTTTGGGGATCATACCGGGTTCTACTCTCCTGCAGAGCTTTATCCGGTATTCCATGTCACCTGTATTACCTGCAGGAATGACGCTGTTTATCCTGCAACAATTGTAGGAAAACCACCCATGGAAGACTGTTATATGGCAAAGGCAACGGAAAAAATTTTTCTGCCAATATTAAAAATGCTCATTCCGGAAATTGTGGATATGGAGCTTCCCATGGAAGGCGTGTTTCATAACTGCGCACTTGTATCAATCGATAAAAAATTTCCGGGACAGGCTAAAAAAGTTATTAACGCAATCTGGGGACTTGGCCAGATGGCTTCAACCAAGTATATCGCGATATTTGATAAAGATATCGACCTTCGTGATTCAAGAACCGTGATCTGGAAACTCCTTAATAACGTGGACCCAAAAAGAGATCTGCTTTTATCGGAAGGCCCTCTGGATGCGTTGGACCATTCGGCGCCGTATCCTAATTTTGGCGGGAAAATGGGTATAGACGCTACAAGAAAAACCCGTGAAGAAGGAATGGGACGGGATTGGCCTGATGAGATTAAAATGTCTGAAGCAATAATCGAAAAAGTCAGCCGCCGGTGGAAAGAATATGGATTTTAAAAAATTCTCGAAACTTATTATGATAGAGCAAACCCTTTTTGCACTGCCTTTTGCACTATTGGGTGTGCTTTTTGCCGGCGGCGGAACGTTTATGACCTGGTTCTGGGTGATTATTGCCCTGTCTGCAGCCAGAACAGCCGGCATGTCATTTAACAGAGTGATCGATGCTGAAATCGATGCGAAAAATCCGCGCACCAGCGACCGGCCGGTTCCAAAAGGAGAGGTTCAGCCTGTGGTGGTATGGATAATGGCGGGGATTTCCTCGCTTTTACTTATCGGCGCTTCATTCATGTTGAACAGGCTCTGTTTTTATCTGTCTTTTCCGGTAGTTTTAATGCTGTTTACCTATTCTTATCTTAAACGTTTCAGCGCCTCTTCCCATTTCTATCTCGGCCTGGTTGAAGCGGCCGCGCCCATGGGAGGGTATATTGCAGTTACCGGTGAATTTACTCTTGTCCCTTTTGTGCTGGGACTTGTTATCATGACCTGGATAGCCGGGCTTGACATCGTTTATGCTATTCAGGACGTGGAATTTGATGTTAAAGAAAATCTTCATTCCATGCCGGTTCGTCTTGGAAAGAGACGGGCTCTTGTCATGTCCGCAGCATGCTATTTGGCCTCTATTAGCGCCATGATATATGCAGGCCTCTTAACTCATAAGAACGTCCCATACTGGACAGCGGTTGTACTTGTCGGAATAATATTTTTTTACCAGCAGAGACTGGCAAGGAGTAAAAATATCACTTTGGCCATAAGGAATTTTTTTAAAGCCAATATATACATATCCCCCATACTCTTTTTCGGAACCCTCACGGATGTTTTCATAGGGAAAATTTTATGATAGTTGTTGCAATTTCAGGAGCAAGCGGCCCGATAATGGGAGTTCGTCTTATCGAAGAACTCCTCAATTCAGGAGAAAAGGTTGCCGCAATCGTTTCACGGCCGGCCCGCCAAATCATAGAATACGAAATCTTACGGGAAAAGGCCCCCTTTTCATCCTTGAAAGAACTGCTTATAAAACGGAGTCTTTCAAGCAACTATGATCTTTTGAGCGAATTTAAAAACGATGATTTTTTTGTTCCTGTTGCAAGCGGTTCCACCAGATTCGAAGCGGTGGTTGTTATCCCCTGTTCAATGAAAACCCTTTCTGCAATTGTCCACGGATATGCAGACACATTGATTACGAGAACATGTGATGTGGCATTAAAGGAGAAGCGCAGGTGCATAATTGTGCCCAGGGAAACACCGCTCAGTGTTGTCCACACCGAAAATATTCATAAGGCCGCTTTGGCAGGCGTTGAGATAGTTCCGCCGGTTCCGGGGTTCTATACCAGACCCGAATCGGTTGATGATGTGGTTAACTTTGTTGTCGGCAAGGTGTTGAACCTTCTGGACAGGGAGCATGATCTGTTTAAAAGCTGGGGGAAGAAGGAAATATAAAATGGCGCTTCCGGATAACATACAAAATAGAAAACTCCGCAGCATAGCTGAAAAGGTCTGCAGCAAAATCCCGGTAGGCAGAGAAGATGCCCTCTACATGCTCACTACGGATGACATCCTGGATCTTGGCGCTATTGCTCATTATATCAGGACAAGATTGCATGGAGACATTGCATATTACGGTGTTAACATGAATCTTAACTACACCAATATATGTGAACTGCGATGTCCGTTATGTGCATATTCCTGTGATGAAGATGATGAAAAAGCGTTTCTACTTTCTCTTGATGAGATTGAGCAAAGGATAAAAAATGCTGTTTCCTTAGGGATTGACGAAGTTCACATTGTGGGCGGGCTTCATCCACATCTCACCATCAATTATTTCGAGCAGTTATTGAGACTTATAAAAGAGATAAAACCTGATATGCATATTGTTGCATTTACCGCGGTTGAATACGATTATTTTGCGAAAAAAAATAAAATTCCTATAAAAGAAGTATTCAGACGCCTTATTGATGCGGGAGTCGAGGCCCTTCCCGGAGGTGGGGCTGAAATCTTTTCTCCTCGTGTTCGTGATATCATAGCGCCAAAGAAAATATCGGGCTCCAAATGGCTTTCCGTCATGCGGACAGCCCACAAAATGGGTCTTAAGACAAATGCAACCATGCTTTATAATCATATCGAGAATGCCGAAGATATTGTTGATCATCTTTCGCAGATCCGTGATCTTCAGGATGAGACCGGCGGTTTTAAAACTTTTGTGCCCTTACAGTTCCATAGTGAGAATACAAAGCTGGAAGTTAAGCGCACGACCACAGGCTACGATGACATCAGGATCTATGCGACCAGCAGAATTTTTCTCCACAATGTGCCCCATTTAAAGGCATTGTGGATGTATCTGGGTGATAAAATGGCCCAGACACTTCTCAGGTTCGGGGTTGATGACATCGGCGCAACGTATCATAATGAAAAAGTTGTTCATGCTGCCGGTGCTCAAACACCCGATTTTGGGTCAGAGGCTTTTTTAAAAAGACTGATTCATAAGGCTCAACTCACACCTGAACGGACAACAGCAAGTTACCGCAGTGTACCAGCCAACCCGGAAAAGGAGTTTGTATGAGGCTTGGCTACATCGACTATCTTAACTGCTATCCTTTTTATTTCAGAATGTTTGAAAAAAAACCTGTCCAAAAGATCAGCATCTATCCGGGTTATCCATGCATGCTCAATAAAATGATGGCCCACCGGCAACTCGACATGAGCCCCATTTCCTCCGCAACCTGTGCGGAAATTGCCGGTGATGTGCTGGTCCTTCCACAATTTTGCTTGAGTTCGGTAGGGTATGTAGGCTCGGTCATTCTGGTAAGCAAAATCCCCATTGAAGATCTGAACCGCAAGAAAGTGGGGATTACCAGTGCGTCACATACTTCTGCAGTTCTGCTGAAAGTTCTGCTTAAAAACTACTACAACTCAGAACCGGTCTACATACCAACCGACCCGAGGCCAGTGCTTAAAGATATGGATGCCTCTCTTGTTATCGGCAATGATGCAATGGCAATAACCTCTGAGCCAATATCTTATATTTATGACCTCGGCGACCTGTGGCTTCGAAAGACCGGCTTCCCTGTGGTATTTGCCGTGTTTGCGGTCAGAGAAAGGATTATTGAAAAATATAAGCTCCAAATAAAATCTGTTGTTTCTTCATATCACAGCTCATTGCGCTGCCTTGAAGAAGAAAAAGAAAATGTGGTTTCACTGGCAAAAGCAAAGTATCCGGATATTATTTATGACATAAACGGTTATTTTGATCTTTTACAGTTTAAATTCGATGATGATTTAAAAAAAGCCTTGATGTTTTATTATGCAGTTGCAGAAGAGATGGGGCTGATTAAAAAGGTGACAAATTTAAGATATTTGGTTTTTGATTAGGTATGGAAAATAAAAACGGAAACAACGAACTTTATCATAAGATATACCGGGGAGACAGAATAACCCCTGAAGAAGCTCTGGACCTTTTTTCCTGGGACATAATTGACCTGGGAAAAGCCGCAGATATGAGGAGAAGATCAGTCTATCCCAAAGAAGAAGTCGGGTTCATCATAGATCGGATTGTCAATTTCACCAATATTTGTGAGGCGGCATGTGCTTTCTGTGCATTTCACGCCCGGGCAAATCTTATTCAATCTTATGAACTGACAATGGACGATATTTTCCGGAAAGTTGAAGAACTTATTGCTGCAGGAGGAACCCAGGTTATGCTTCAGGGTGGACTTCATCCTGACTACACTCCGGACAAATATATTGATATGGTAAAAACGGTAAAAAAACGTTTCCCGAAAATTTACCTTCACTCCTTTTCTCCCGCGGAAATTGTACACATTTCACGCAAAAGCTCGCTGCCGATAGATGGTGTTGTGAAAACATTAAAAGAAGCAGGCCTCGATTCCGTCCCGGGCGCTTCAGACCTGCTGGTTGACAGAATACGTGCAAAGGTAAGTCCGAAAAAAATCACGGTGGATGAATGGCGGGAGGTAATATACTCTCTTTACCGAAATGAAATGAAGTCATCGGCAACCATGACTTACGGAATGGGAGAGACCGATGAAGAGAAGATAGAACATCTTAAAGTAATACGCGATGTTCAGGATGGCACGGGGATTTTACAGGCCTTTATTCCCTGGTCCTTTTCACCTGCAAGAACGCGCATGGAAGACATTCTCCCGGCAACAGGTGTCGACTATCTTAAGATGGTTGCAATAGCCAGGATATTCCTGGACAATATTAGCTATATTCAAGCCGGATGGCTTACCGAAGGTCTGAAGCTTGCCCAGATTGCACTGACAATGGGGGCAAACGACATGGGCGGGGTGCTCATGGAAGAGGTTGTGGTAAAGGCAACAGGAATAAAAACCAGTACCAACCATAAGGAACTTGTAGATATAATTAAAAACGCCGGCAAGATTCCTGTGCAGAGGGATTCTCAATATCGTGCGATACGGGAATGCGGGTAAAAACCAATTTTGATGCCCCAAAAGACTTTCAGGCGCTGCCTAGAAAATATGGTGTTGCGCAAGGTTCCAGTTAGTAACTTCTCAATAAGTTCTGGTGTATGAAATGATCCTATTAACCCGGATCCAAATTTATTGAGAAGTTACCCCAGTTATTTACAACTATTTGCTATTACAATAATTGTCATCTGTCCGAAGGAATGTTCATGACAACACTCGATCTTGCTTTTTCAACATGCCCCAATGATACATTTATATTTCATGCCATGCTTCACGACTGCATTGATACGGTCAATTTGCGTTTTATTCCACATATGCATGATGTTGAAGCACTAAATAAAAAAGCTTTTTCTAAAACGTTTCATATTTCAAAGCTCTCCTTTTATGCCTATCTTAAACTAAAACAAAGCTATGAAATCCTTGATTCAGGCTCAGCACTCGGATATGGTTGCGGGCCGCTTCTTGTGGGAAGATCTTCTGATCTTTTATTGCCTGAAGCGAAAGTCGCCGTGCCGGGTGAATACACAACTGCATATCTTCTGTTGAAGCTGTGGAATCCTGAAATACGCAATATTGAAGTAACCCGGTTTGATAATATACTTGAAGGGGTGCAAATCGGAAGATACGATGCCGGACTGATAATTCATGAAGGCCGGTTCATATATCCGGAATATGGCTGTGTCAAAATAATCGATCTTGGCCAGTGGTGGGAAGGCGAAACAGGACTTCCGATCCCATTGGGATGTATTGCTGTGAGCAAAGATCGCCCGGCCATCGACCTGAAAGATGATATTGAATCCATTCTTCGAAATTCGGTTCAATATGCCTTAAAAAACAAAAATGCGTCCAGGGAATTTATAAAATTGCATGCACAGGAACTGGATGATCAGGTTATTGACGGACATATAGACCTGTATGTCAACAATTTTACCATATCGCTGGGAGATAACGGGAGAAAAGCAATACAGACCCTTGAGGAGATGGCACGGTGGAAAAAGATACTGTAACGGCAATCGTCATGGCCACCATGCTTGAGGCAAAGCCTTTTGTCCTGGGTATGTCCTTAAAGCAGATCCAAAAAAAACCTTTTCCTTTATTTCAAAATGATAATATTCTTTTGATCATTTCAGGTATCGGCAAAGCAAACGCAGCCATGGCGACCGTATACTCATGTTATAGGTTCAATCCAACCTGCGTTTGTAATCTCGGAGCGGCAGGTGCAACAGATTTTTCAAATCCTCTGGGAGAGATTTTTCACATAAACAAAATTATTGAATATGACAGACCTGAATTAACCACAGAAAGGCCGTGCATTCATAAACCTGATATTTTAAACGGGTTTCAAACTGCAAAGCTTTCCACAAGCGACATGGCTGTTCTCGACCCTGACGAACGCAGAGAGATTTCCATTAATGCGGATCTGATTGATATGGAAGGTGCTTCAGTTGCTCAGGCGTGCAGGAAGTTTAATACAAAATGTTTTATTTTCAAATTTGTCAGCGACACACCGGATCATGCAAGAAATGAAGATATTGTGGGGAATATCAGATTGCATCGCACACGCTTTTACGAGTTTTTTATCCATTCTGTCATGCCGGTTCTTTGACTTTTTATAAGTTCATTAAATTTAAGTTAAAATTATGGTATAATGCGTTAGGTTGCTTATAGAGAGACCATTTAAAAAACACTTATAACCCATACCAAGGAGGAATTATTGATGAACAAGCTGCAATGGGATAGTTCACCCGAGATGCAAATTGATACAAACAAAAAGTATATGGCGGAAATTGAGACCAATAAGGGCATTATTGAATTAGAACTCTATCCTAACCATGCACCCAAAACGGTCAACAACTTCGTATTCTTGGCCAGAGAGGGATTTTACGATGGCATATCGTTCCACCGGGTAATCAGCAATTTCATGATCCAGGGTGGAGATCCGACAGGTACGGGTGGAGGTGGTCCCGGCTACAGTTTTGAAGATGAAGTAGAGGATAATCCACTGACACACGAAAGAGGAGTAATCTCCATGGCGAACGCCGGGCCAAACACGAACGGGAGTCAGTTCTTCATCACGCATTCACCACAGCCTCACTTGAACGGGAAACACACAGTATTTGGAAAGGTAGTTAGCAACCAGAATGTCGTTGATTCAATTCGACAGGGTGATAAAATGGAACAAGTAAAAATAAGCGAGGTTTAAATGAGAGCCTCAAATCAAGAAAGATTGATGAGCTTATTATTATCGGCGTGATGACAAACTGCTGTTGTGAAACAACGGCAAGAGATGCTTTTATCAGGGACTACCGAGTTTTTTTTGTTTCGAATGCCACAGCAACTGTGAATGACGAACTACACGTAGCATCTTTAAAGAATCTTGCGTTTGGTTTTGCACATATTGTATCCACGGAACAATTGTGTCGTTATTTATCTAAAGTGGATTACAGATAAAATACACTGCAACTTTTGAATCACTTTTTTACGTTCGTGCAGAGAGTGCATTGGCTAAGCACGCTCTGCACGAATGGATTATCTCGTATCGGTCCGCCATCTCACCAAGGGTGTCCGGAAAAAGATGACGATCGACATCGCTTAGAAAAATATACTGCACCTGATTGCATCAAGAAAGAATGTGATACAAGGCACCTTCAAATTCAATACGCCATGGCCTATCCATGTCTCTTCAACTAATATCTTAATAGCAAAATATCAATTTGATATTCTAATCTAGGTTTGATCCCAATTACTCTCCGAACGGATGTGAGGCTGTCCTGTCCTTTGAATAAAATTTTTCTTGACAAGGTAATTCGAAATGATTATTTAGTCTCTTGAAATATTTTATTGCCTGAATATTAATAGAAATAATAATTAGGTTAACTAATATTTTGGGAGATTTAATTTATGCGAGAAAATGAAACATTGACTCAGGCCAAGTATATTTTTTCCACAGGGAAAATGATTCGGGACCGCATCTTCAGGGTGCAGACCACTCATCTTGCTGCATGCGGCAAAAGCAATGCGTTAGGCGATTTGTCCGTACCCCAGTTCCATGCGATCATAATGGTTCGAACACTGGGACAGGTTACCATGACCGAACTATCAGACAGTCTAGGTGTATCACCCCCCTCGGCATCGGCCATGGTGGACCGTCTTGTGGAAAGGGGAATCTTGACCCGAGAACACAGCGATAAAGACCGCCGGAAGGTAATGGTACGAGTTTCCTCCGAGGTCATGGAGGATATCGAAGGCGTTGAGGAAACCATTCTACGCTTATTTGTCGAACTGGTTGAAAAAATCGGGCCGGAAACCGCCCGGAAGTGGTGTGAGGTCTTAGAGCGTGTCAAATTGGTTCTACAAAATGATTATAGGTGAAATCAGATGGAAGTACAAAAAATAGAAAAATCCAAAAAACCGACAATGGTTGTGATTATTAGTATTGTGATTTCCATCATTGTTCTATTTATCGGAGTAATGGGAATGGCAATGCTGGCAAGGCTGAAAGCCCCCCCGGCCGAGGCAAAAAACGGCGAACGTCCATTGCGTGTTGAAGCTTTGCAGGTCAAGCAGAAGGATATTCCGGTATTTATAACCGGCCATGGTGAAGTAAAAGCGTTGAATGTGGTATCCATTGCCCCTGAAGTTCCGGGAAAAATCGTTAAAATACACCCCAGACTGGAAGTTGGCGAGATTATTCCCAAAGGAGAAGTCCTTTTTAAAATTGATCCAAAGGATTATATGACGGTTCGCAAAATAAGCAGTCAACGTTTAAAAATCCTTAAACGAAGTCAGGCACTGGCCAAAAAAGAGTATGAGCGGGTCCGATTATTGTTCGAAAAAAATAACGTTGTAACTCTGGCAGGGCTTGAAGCGGCTGAGAAGACGATGCTTGCTGCAGCTGATCTGGAAAGACAGATTTCACAGGCCCTTGAAACGGCAGAAACCAATCTTGAACGTTGTGAGGTCAGGGCGCCCTTTAACGCCCGTATTAAATCGGTTTCGCTGGAAAAAGGTCAATATGTCACTCCGGGACAAAATATCGTAACTCTGGCAGATGATTCGGTTCTGGAAATCCATGTGCCTTTGGACAGCCGTGATGCCCGCAAGTGGCTTCGTTTTAACAAAGATGAAACAAAGGGAAAAATTGCATGGTTTTCCGCTCTGGAACAGGCGCCATGCAAGATTAGCTGGACAGAGAATAACAATGGGCAAACCTGGGACGGTCGTCTGCACCGGGTAGTGAAGTTCAACCAGCAGACCCGTACCCTTACGATTGCCGTGCGGGTCGATGCCGAAACCGCAAACAAGAAAAATCCTCGGTCTTTGCCACTGGTGGAAGGCATGTTCTGTTCGGTGAAGATTCCGGGCAGAACCCTGCATAACGTTTTCCGGCTGCCCCGGCAAGCTGTGAGCTTTGATAATACCGTATATATTGCCGTTGACAATCGCCTTAAAACTATACCGGTAAAAGTAGCACGGGTGGAAGGTGAGAACGCTTATGTAACCGACGGCCTGAATGCCGGGGACATGGTTGTAACCACACGGCTCATCGATCCGCTGGAAAATGCGTTGTTGGAAATAACAAACAAAACCTAAGAGGCAAGTCAATCATGAAACGCGTAATGGCAGCATTTGCCCGAAACACGGTATTTGCCAATATCGTCCTTGTCCTGATCTTTCTGGCAGGTGGGATCGCTACCATGTCCATGATCCGGGAGAACTTCCCTGAATTTTCGCTGGACATGATAACGATTTCGGTTCCTTATCCAGGGGCCGATCCCGAAGAAGTTGAAGAGGGAATCAGCCGGAAGATCGAAGAGGCCATAGAAGGCCTGGAAGGAATCAAGCAGTACACTACTCAGTCGAGTGAAAATGTCGGTACTGCTATTATCGAGGTAAAAGAAGATTATGATTTGAGCGATGTCCTGGAAAAGGTCAAAAGCAAGGTGAATGCCATCTCCTCTTTTCCGGTTGATGCGGAAAGGCCGATCATTACTGAATTAATGCTCAAAGATCCTGTAATGCTGCTTTATTTTTCCGGAGATATGTCTGAACGGAGGATCAAGGAGTGGTCGGAGAGAATAAAAGACGAAATCCAGCAGCTTGCAGAGGTTTCTCAGGTGGAAATTTTTGGTGCCAGGGAATACGAAATCGGTATTGAGGTATCCGAAGAACGGCTGCGTGAATATGGCTTAACCTTTAATATGGTTGTGGATGCAATTCGACGCAGCAGCCTGAATCTTGCAGGCGGAACCGTCCGGACCCGGGGCGAAGAGATCCGGGTGCGAACCATGGGTCGTAAATATACGGGTGAGGCGCTTTCTTCCATTGTTGTTCTGGCTCGACCGGAAGGTGAAATTATCACGCTGGACCGTCTGGCCTTCATTAACGACGGATTCACGGAAGATCCCATCAATGCTTTAATAAACGGTGAGCCGTCTGTTCTTCTCATCGTCTATAAAACCCAGGAAGAAGACGCCCTGGTCATATCGGAGGCTGTTCGAAAATATTTGTTACAAAAGGAAATGATGCTGCCTGATGGCGCCAATATTAAGATATTCTACGATAATACGGACATGCTCCGGTCACGGATCGATCTGCTGGTGAGAAATGGAATTATCGGGCTGATTATCGTCTTTATTCTGCTGTGGTGTTTTTTAAATGCCCGGCTCTCTTTTTGGAGCGGCATGGGGATCCCGATTTCCATTGCAGGCGCCCTGGCCATTTTATGGGCCGTGGGCGGCACTATCAACATGATATCGCTTTTCGGATTGATCATGGTTCTGGGTATTGTGGTGGATGATGCTATTGTGGTGGGCGAAGCGATTTATTTTCACCGCAAGCAGGGTAAGCCACCGTTAAAGGCGGCGGTTGACGGTGTCAGCGAGGTGGGTATGCCGGTGATCGCTGCCGTAATCACTACTATAGTGGCATTTATTCCACTTCTATATGTGGGTGGAATTATGGGCAAGTTCATTGCCATAATGCCTGTGGTGGTTATTGCCTGCCTGGTGGTTTCCCTATTGGAGTGTTTTATTTTGCTGCCGGCCCATCTGAGCCATCTTCCGGATCCAAATGCAAGAGATGATAATCTGAACCCTTTGACCCGCAGGCTGGAAGTAGTGCATCACCTGACCAGCTCCGGTATGGAATGGTTTGTGGCCCGCATTTATACGCCGCTTTTGAGTAAGGCTCTTTACTGGCGTTATATTTCATTTTGCATTGCCATCAGCATCCTCCTCTTGACCATCGGACTGATCAAAGGGGGCATACTGAAATTTGAAGTTTTTCCGGAAATTGACGGGTTTATCATGACCTCAACCGTGGAGTTTCCCAGCGGCACCCCGCCGGATGTTACTGAACAGGCGATTGAACAGATCGATGCGGCCCTTCTGAGACTGGCCAAGCACACTCAAACCCGTTCTGGAGATCCACTGATCCAAGATCGTTTATCCCTGGTTGGCCAGACCCTGGAAGATATGCCCAAGTCAGGACCCCACCTGGGTTCGGTTCAGGCCATTCTCCTGGACTCTGAACGGCGTGGGATTCATTCAAAAGATTTGATGGTCCAGTGGGAAAAGGAGATCGGGCCAATCCCTGGTGTAAAGTCTTTGACCATTACGGGCCTGCAGGCAGGACCTCCGGGTGCTCCCATTGAAATATGGCTCCAGGGTCATAATATGAATGACATCCTTGCTGCGACTGATGATCTTATGAACAGGCTCCGCAAGTTTGAAGGGGTGTATCAGATCCGCTCCGATTTTTCTCAGGGGAAAAATGAAATGAGGCTTGAATTAAAACCTGAGGCACGGACCTTGGGACTGACAGTGGATGACCTGGCCAGGCAGATCTATGCCGGTTATTACGGGGATGAGGCGGTTCGTCTACAGCGGGGACGGGACGATATCCGGATCAAGGTTCGTTATACCGCAGATGAACGCAGCCGGATTTCAGACCTTGAGCGGGTTCGTATCCGGACCCGAAACGGGCATGAAGTTCCGTTGATGTCAGTGGCAGACATCTCTTTTGCGCCGGGATACTCGACGATTACCCGCACCGACGGTATGCGGCGGGTTGCTATTAGCGCAGGCGTTGATACCACCAAGGCCAATGCAAATGAAATTTTTTCCGAGCTTTTATCAAACTTTTTTCCGCAGCTTAAGCGGCGATATCCTGAGCTCCATGTGGCTCTTCAAGGAGAACAGAAAAAAATGCGGGAGTCATTCGACAGTCTGTATGTGGGTTATCCTCTGGCCATACTCGGAATTTTCATTATTATCGCAACCATGTTCCGATCTTATGCCCAGCCCTTCATCATTATTTTTACGGTGCCGTTCGGGATCATCGGAGCGGTTATGGGTCATCTGCTTTTAGGGTATGATCTGTCGATCATGAGCATATTCGGGATGGTGGCACTTACAGGTGTGGTGGTCAATGATGCAATTGTCCTTATCGAGCGGATCAACGAGAATATTGCCGAGGGTATGCCGTTTTTTGATGCCATTCTTAACGGCGGTGCGCGGCGGTTCAGGGCTATATTTCTTACTTCTCTCAGTACGGTTGGTGGACTGGCTCCGCTGATCATGGAAACGGACCTTCAGGCTAAATTTCTTATTCCCATGGCCCTTTCCATTGCCGCAGGCATTGCCTTTGCGACTGTTTTAACCCTTGTGCTGGTCCCCAGCCTGCTGGCGTTGCTCAGCGATTTCCGGTTGCTGGCTTATCGGCTGAGATACGGCTTTTGGCCAAAACGGGTGGATGTGGAACCGGCACGGAATCGGCATATGGATCCCCTTGCGGATGAACCTGTACTGGAAACAAAACCTGTAACAACTTAAGACCTGAGATGCTCGTTTCTGGATTCCTGTCTCCGCAGGAATGACAGGATCTCCAAGTATCCGGATCGGGTTCCCTGGTGCGTCTGAACAAAGCACAGAGGGATTTAATCACCGTACAGAGTCGTTTGGCGCTATCTTTGGTGTGTCCCTCAGGCAGGCATAGCAAAATTATTCCAGACAAACGAAAAAACTTATTCCGCTGATTTACTAATGAGGGGATTATGTTAGTTTTAAAATGTGCCGCATGTAAAAAGAAACTCTGGAAATATGACAAAATTGGACAGGGTGAAGTTTTAAGATGTCACAAAGATCGAATCATAAAAATATATGCATTCACAAAGAAAAATAGCAAAATAAAATGCCAATGTGGAAAGGATGTCGGTATAGATAAAGGAACCTATATTAAAATGACTGGTAAAGCGTTCACATATTCAGGAACCAAACGGAATAAATAGAAGCCATTTCAAAACCTTCCAGCGAG
>Ga0233415_10000315_pt1 | contig 23144 bp, 21 predicted proteins | sample Na_anoxic_12_MG_FD_188631 | JGI IMG/M metagenome (GOLD analysis project Ga0233415, IMG submission 188631) | Seawater microbial communities from Saanich Inlet, British Columbia, Canada - Na_anoxic_12_MG | ecosystem: Environmental > Aquatic > Marine > Inlet | place: Canada: British Columbia... | reverse complement strand
CAAATCGATTTACTTCTGTTGGGTTCATGGTATACTCCTTTTTTATAAATGCCCGGAATTGGACAGATATAGGAGTTATACACTATTTTTGATTTCTTTTCTGCCGCGTAGCGGCTTCGTTCAACAAAGGGTTACATTAGTCTGCAGTTAATTCTTCCGCATGATAGTTAGGCCTTACTTTGTTCAAACCTAAACCAAGGCGAAAGATGGCCTCTCAAGTTTGGAAAAATAAGAACCCCATTCCTTCAGATGTGTGAAGGGTGGGGTTTTTGTTACAAGGCTAAGGAGACTGCAACGTTGCAAAGGTGGAAATTTTTTCAGGAAAAATGAGATAATACAACACAAACAGTAGTCATTATTGTTGGGTGTTGATGCATGTAAATAAAAGTGGTCTTTGAACCTGCTGAAAAAGATGGATAAAATGCTCATGTCCCATCGTTTCCCGTGTGTATTTCCGAAGTGGATACATTTGAGGAAGCAGTTGGGAATATTAGAGAAGCTGTGGAGCTTTATTTTGGAAGAGATGATTGAAAGCCTTTGATTAATATGGAGGAAGTATGGATGAAACAACTTTAAAAATCGCCATAGCAGCTTTTATGCATGATATTGGGAAGTTTGCAGATAAGAGTGTCTTCAACATTTCAGAGCAATTTCTAAATGACAATGCCGACCTTTATCAACCTCATAACAATGGTATTTACACTCATGTCCACGCCCTTTACACCGCTGCCTTTATAGACCATATAGAAAAATTATTACCAAAAAAATTAAATAAGGCGAACTGGGGGATGGAGGACAGTTTTATCAATATTGCATCTGGGCATCATAAACCGGAAACCCCTATGCAGTGGGTTATTGCTATGGCGGATCGTATTAGCAGCGGTTGGGACAGAGAGGAATTCGATAAAGAATACAACCGTGCGGTGCCATGGAGGAACTATAAACAAACACGTCTTTTACCCATTTTTGAGCGCCTTATGCGTAATGAAGATAGTGTACCGGAAACCTCTGATAAATATACCTATTGTTATCCTTTAAAGGAAATATCACCTAAAAACATTTTCCCAGGAACAAAGAATGAATTATATCCAAAAAATAACCAAACGGCCATTGAAGAATATAAAAACTTATTTACTGAATTCGTTTACGCGCTTGAACATCTTCTCCATAAGAAAGAAAGCCTTGAATTGTGGTTTGAACACTTTGACAGCCTGATGATGGTCTTTACTTCCTCTATACCTGCGGCAAGGGCAGGTAACGTAATCCCTGATGTATCACTTTACGACCACTTAAAAGTCACTGCGGCCCTGGCCGTTGCCATCTATCTTTATCAGCAGCATACAGATAGCATGACAATTGATGCGATCAAGGATTATGACAGCAAAAAGTTTCTGCTCATCAGCGGGGATTTCTATGGGATACAGAATTTCATCTTCAGCGATAGCGGAGAGGCGGGGGGAAATCGCGCCAAGATACTACGGGGGCGTTCATTTGCCGTTTCTCTGTTTTCGGAACTGGCAGCAGACATGCTTTGCCGTGAGATCGGTATTCCCTTGTCTTCGCTTTTACTTAATGCTGCTGGCAAATTCACGGTAATTGCACCCAATACAGAAGAGGCAAGAAAGGCTATAGATACAGTTGAAACACGGGTGAATGACTGGTTAATGAAAGTCTCTTTTGGAGAAAATTCTATTGGTATGACTTATTTGGAGGCATCGGCAGAAGATTTTGTGAGAGGGCAGTTCGTCGAAATCTGGGACCAATTAAATAAGAAAATGGAGAGAAAGAAATTCAAAAAAATTAATCTGAAAAATTTTGGAGGGACAGTTGAAGGGTATCTTGATAGTTTTCATAATGATCTAAATCGTCCTCTATGTCCTTTTTGCGGCAAAAGGCCCTCAAATCCTGATTTGGAAAATTCAAAGTATGCAGGAGAGGTGACATCTGTCTGCAGTATCTGCCGAGATCATATCTTTTTGGGCGAAAATCTTGTCAAGAAAAGTCGCCTGGCAATAACCACTCGTGATGCGGATATAAAGGGAATGGACAAACTGCTTGAACCAATCTTTGGTGAATACCAGGTTGCCTTTGTCAGTGGAGGCATGAAGGATCTGGCAAGATCCGGACAGCTTCTAAAATATTGGGATATCTTTATCGATCCGGATGGTGTTGTAGCAAGGGATGTTACGGCAAGGTTTATCAACGGCTATGTGCCTCTTTACAGAGATGAAGATCTCTATGATGATAGAATACTTGAAGGTGAAAAGAGTGAAAAGAAAAAGGAAGAACTCATTGAACAGATAAGGGAAAATGTTCCTAAGACCTTCGGTCATATAGCAAACAAAGCAATGAACCCAAAGAAAAATGGGAATGGGTATTGCGGAATTGAGGCCCTGGGAATCCTGAAAGCGGATGTGGATCAACTCGGTCTTCTAATGTCATGCGGTTTAAAAAAGGAACAGTTTACAATCTCCCGACTCGCGACTATGAGCCGGCAATTGAATTTTTACTTTGCCGTTTACCTGCCGCATCTTTTGAAAACCAAGTCTGATTTTATGGATATATATACAGTTTTTGCCGGTGGAGACGACCTCTTTCTTATCGGGCCGTGGAACAGGATTATTCAACTGGTTGATTTCTTACAGAAATCCTTTGCGGACTATGTCTGTCATAATGATGAGGTTCACTTTTCGGCTGGAATAAGCCTACATAAACCACACACTCCGCTCGATAAACTTTCTGATACTGCTGAGACTGCTATTGAAAAATCAAAGGACGTGGGAAGAAACAGGGTAACCCTCTTTGCTGAAACAGTAAATTGGGATGAATTTATCCAATTAACAGAGATTAAAAATACAATAGAAGCATGGCGCAACAATGAGCTGATAAGCAATGCCATGATATACCGTCTGAATGATTTCATCAGCATGGCTGAATTGGAAAAGCAGATAATAACGGGCAGCGAGGGAATTCATCTTGATGATATGGGATGTTTGAAATGGCGCGCACTGTTCAGTTACACAACAGCGCGTAATGTGGGAAAAGGATTGAAGGAGAAGGAAAAAGATGAAATGATACGTCAATTCTCGAAGGTAGCGGCATGGCTTGAGGAATATGGAGGCAAGCTGAAGATAGCCCTTTGGGACGTTATATATAACTACAGGTAAGGAGGAATAAAGATGGTCAGCTTTTATAAGGATAGAGATAAGCGGATACTGAATCCCGTGCTGTTTTCGGATGTTGCCGAAAAATTGGCAAAAGAAATTTATGACAGCGGTGGAAAGCATGAAAACAAGCGATCTCAACTTCGGAAATTTTTCGATGAAGTAATCCGTCTCAATTCACTAGCCAAAATCAATCCCGGCGATTGGGACAACATTATACCATATGTAAATATGCTGATAGCCAAAGCGGCTTATGCACAAGGCAGGGGAAAAGTAACGCAAGAATTTGTAGGCTTCATTAAAGGCTGTATTGAGCAAGTGCATAAAGATAGAGATCTGGATGTTTTTGCAAATTTTTTTGAGGCCTTTATAGGATTTTACCGAAAATACGAGGAGAATTAGGAGGGAAATATGCAGCTACAACTAATAGATATCAAGGAAATTAAAGGCAGGATAGTATTGGAAAGCGGGCTCCACATTGGGGCGGGTGATTCTGAGATGCATATAGGCGGGACTGATAATCCCGTTGTGAAGCATCCTCATACCGGGTTGCCATACATCCCAGGCTCTTCGCTAAAGGGCAAAGTGAGATCTCTGCTGGAGATGGAGAGCGGCTTGATGACCAAAACTGACGGTAAACCATTACAGGCCAGTCTATTAAAAGATCTGAAAGACGAAGAGAAAGAAAAATGCACCAGAATCCTAAAGATTTTCGGATCAAGCGGCGCGGATAGTGAAGGCATAGTCGAACTGGGTCCAACCAGGGTTTCATTCGCTGATTGTCCTGTGGGCGATAGATGGCATAAAAAGGTTCGTGAAGAGCGTCTCGGTTTTTTTGAAGTAAAATCGGAAAATACTATAAACCGTATCCGTGGCACTGCTGAACACCCTCGATTTATCGAAAGAGTTCCTGCGGACACGGAATTTGACTTCACCGTTTCTCTCAAAATACTGGGAGAAGAGGATAATGAGCTTTTTGATTACCTTCTTTTCGGCCTGAAGCTTCTGGAACTAGACGCTCTTGGTGGAAGCGGAAGCCGGGGATATGGAAAAATAGCGTTTGATTTTGACGATGAAGATATCAAGAAAATGTTTAGGGAGATTAAACCATTTGATAACGGAGGGAAAGCGTCTTGAAGCTCTATGAAATTATAGTCAAACCCCTTTCCGGCTTCGGAACGCCGCTGAAAGGCGATACGCTTTTTGGACATTTTTGCTGGCAGGCGGCCTACGACCCTTCCCTGCTCAATGGTGGTCTTAAAAAATGGATTTCTTGTTATGGGGAAAAACCGTTTGTTGTGTTTTCTTCAGCCTGGCCCAAAATTGAGGACAACAAAAAATTCTTTTATGCCTTTAAAAGGCCGGATATGCCCATTTCTTTTCTTTTTTCAACATCGAATAAGAATAAAAAAGAAACTATCGAAGAGCTTAAGGAAAACAAGAAAAAGAAGTGGATGAAACTGGACGAAAGCCTGTTTTTAGACTTGAATTCTGTTGAATATTTGACAAACAAGGATCTCGTGGAAAAAGCGCACAGGCAGGCGACCGATGATACGAGGAGAATGATGAGGGGGAAACAGCATCAGGAGTTTTGTTTCGAATTCATTCAGCAGCACAATACGATCAACCGCATGACCATGACAACCGGTGAAGGGATGTTTGCCCCTTTCACAGAAACAACCTTCTTCTATTATCCTGAAACGGAATTGGCTATTTTTGTGCTCATAGACGAGGAGGCAACGGACATTGAGAAAGTCTGTGCAGCCCTGGAGAATATAGGCAAATTTGGCTTTGGTAGGGATGCTACAACAGGCTGCGGCCGGTTTGAACTGGGTGAGCATGAAGAACTTGTTTTGCCTTCCGTTGAATCTCCTAATGCCTGCTATATTTTAGGACCGGTTGTGCCGGAGAAAGATCTGTTTTCCGACCATTATTTTACGCCCTTTGTCCGATTTGGTAAACATGGTGATATTCTTGCCAAATCGGGGAATCCATTTAAGAATCCCACACTAATGGCTGATGAGGGGGCCATATTTGTAACGAAAAACCCGGATGTTTTCAAAAGTCCATACATAGGCCAGGCTGTGCTCAATACTTCTAAGATCAAAGAGCACACGGTCGTCCATCAGGGCTATGCCCTTTATCTTCCCTTCAGATTGGAGCTGAGAGATGAAAGTGCCTATTAAATTTTACATAGAAACTATCTCACCCATACATATAGGTTGCGATGAAGTTTATGAACCAACATGCTTTGTTTTGGATGAAAATAAACAGCAAATGATAGTGTTTGATCCTTTTCTTTTTATTTCACAAATGGAGAATGCTGATAAAGCCAAATTTTCGCAAATCTGTGCAAAGGGCACTATCGCTTCTATTCTGGAAATCTACCAATTTATGCGAAACAAGACCGTTGAGGGGCAGATGGTGGATGTATGTAACGATTTTATTGAGCATTATAGACAGACTCTTTCCCTTCCGCTGCACAACAACAGAGAGATCCAGCAAAATTTGAACAATTTTGCTATTCCCCGCACCGCCTTTTGCGCTATCGATCAGCGGCCTTATATCCCCGGATCATCCGTTAAGGGGGCTCTTCGCACTGCGTATTTGAACTTGATGGAAAGTGAAAAAAAATTGTCGAAAAGAGGAAAAGAGCGCAATGCGAGGAACTTGGAACAGCGGCTTATGGAGTATAGCGGGATTCCCTCGGACCCCTTCCGCATGGTCAAGGTCTCTGATTTTATGCCAATGGGGGAAACACGGACTCGAATCGTTTACGGGGTAAATGAAAAGAAAAAACAGACTGATCGTGATGCGCGAGGGTTGCCTCTAATATTTGAGGTGGTTCCGCCTGGCTCAGTCTTTGTTGGTACAATTACCGTTGACACACCCTTGCACGGGTCAGGTATAAACAAAAATGTTTCTATTGAGAAACTTTTAAATAGTTCCACTATGTTTTACACAAAAGAAAAGCGGCGAGAAGACAGAGAACTGAGAAACATCGGAGTTGTGACTAATTCCGATTATGCCAGGTACCAGGGTCAAAAAAACACATTTTTGTTACGCGTTGGGCGGCATTCCGGCGCAGAATCGGTAACCATTGAAGGACACCGGAATATTAAAATTATGATGGGAAAGGGAGAAAAGCCTAAATATCTGGACCATGCAACTACGCTCTGGCTTTCCTCTGAAACAAGGAGGCCGGTAGATAGAGATGGTCTTCAGCCTTTTGGATGGGTTCAGATAAGCAGACTGACAGACGATTCATTAAAAGAGTTTCAAATCGAAGAACAGGACCGGAAGGTAAAACAAGACAGAAACCGGGAACTGCAAAAAGAAGAAGCAAAAAGAAAAGATGAACTCAAGCGAAAGTCAGATGCAGAGGCAAAAAGGCTGGCCCTCGAAAAAGAGGAAAGGCGAAAAGAGGAGGAACAGCGCAAGGCAGAGCTGGAAGCCATGTCACCCGAAGAAAGAGAGATTGCTGAAATTGGTGATCCATCCGTTTTAGAGAACCGTGTAGTTGAAATATACAACAGGATTGATGAGTTTTCCGAAGAAAATAAGAAGAAACTGGCGATTGCTTTAAAAAAATACTGGCAAACCCATGGCAAATGGGAAAAGGGCTCAAAAAAACAGCGATTAAAGGTGCAAAAGGTTAAAGATATCCTTGGCGAGTAGGCACAAAGAACTCTTTTAAAAAAAGCTTATACCAATTTACACCCATGCATTCTTGCCGGAACACGTCTGGTAAAAAGGAGCAAAAAAACATACGCCTTATGAGCAACATACTTTTAATAACATTTGGCGGAACATGGAAGGTTGTACCTGAATTTCTTGGGTTTACAAACCCTGCATTTCTCAATTTCTATACACACCATCCACATTTAGCGCAGATCGAAAAGGCCCGGAAGGATTATACCATAAATCCTGTAGATGAAATCTGGCTCGTAACCACTAAGGGTGACAAGACGGACGAATCTATTGAAGGCCTTAATAAATGGTATGACCTGACAGGCATGCAAACCCGGCCACTAATGCGAATCTGGCAGGTAGCAGATACCAAAGACCTGATATCAGAGGCTGAATGCAGGCGTATGGGTGAATGTATATACCGTGTGTTTCTAAGTGCGACCGAAAAAGCAGGAAGCGACCAATTGATAGTATCACTGACCGGAGGCCGAAAGACAATGAGCTCTGATATTCAGAATGCAGCGGCATTTTTCGGGTGCAGGGCATTGATTCACGTGATACAAAATGAATTATACCTTAAGGAACTAATGGGTTACAGACCTGAAGATTTTTTAATGCCCCTCCCAGCCACCCTTTATGATGCTGTCACACCATTGATAGTCGGGCAATATGCTCCACATCCTATCCTTGATGTATCTGATCCGGAAAGGGACAATATAACCCCTGAAGGTTACCCTGTAGGACTGCCGGATACAGGATCAACCATAGTTCAGCCCATCACAAACTATGCCCTTTCAGAAAGGATAACAGGCAATCTGAAAAAGGCGGGGTTTCTTTACTGCAATTATACCAATACATTAATGCGGCAGGAAAAATCCGCAAATTTTCTCGCCCTTTACAGCCTCTCTCCCTCCATAATTAAAAAACTCAAAAATTATTTTATAGGACTCTATCCTGAAAAAAAGGATGTAGAACTGGCATGGCTTAAGAAACTTCCAAAATCCGAGCTCCACTGCCATCTCGGCGGCGTGGCCGATATAAACGAGGCGATTTATATTGCAGCGTCAAACCTAGAGAAAGTTTCGCAATACGCAAATCAGTTAGAACCCCTTATGCAGAAGTGGAGAAAAGGGATGGATAATGGCGATGTTAACGAGATAAGAAGACAAATCGCTTTTAATAAATTTTCCCATTACGAAGACAATGTTCCCGGCTATGTACGAATGTCCAGCTTTATCCTTATGTTTGAGGATATACCAGATGTGCTGGATGAGGTAATTTTTGGAAAATATAGAGATGAGTCTAAATTTTGCGGCATTGGCTTTGATACCTACGAACAGCTTGGAGATATTCAAGGGTCAGTCCTGCTGCAAAGTGAGGAAGCTATTCGCGCTGCATGCAGAATCTTGAAGAAAAAGGCAAGGGAACATAACGTGCGGTATTTAGAACTTCGCTGTTCACCGGTAAATTATACCAGGGGCGGACTGACTGCCCTAAAGGTAGCTCGGATAATCGAAGATGAAATGGGCAAGGGTGGCAGCCTCAACTATTCACTTATCTTTATCGCCAGTCGTCATGGAAAAATGAGTAGTGTCCATAAACACATAGAGCTGGCAGAAGAGCTGCTTGGCGAGGACGGTTCAGGATTTTCTAATTTCAGAGGTTTTGACCTTGCCGGCAATGAAAAGGCCGGTTCTCTGTCTGATATGCGGCAGGCCTTTATGCCTATGATGGAAAAATGCATGCATTTTACCATCCATGCAGGGGAGACAGAAGGGGCTGAGAGCATCTGGGAGGCAGTATATCATTTAAACGCTGAGCGAGTGGGGCATGGGCTGACCCTGAAAGACAACCCAATGCTTCAGGAAAAAATACTGGACAGAAATATTGCCCTTGAAATGTGCCCTTCGAGTAATTTCCAGATAATAGGCTTCAGGGATAACTACCTTCCAAGCACAAACAACATGAATATTTACCCGTTAAAAGGCTATTTAGATGAGGGGCTCAGAGTTACAATAAACACGGACAATCCTGGGATATCAAGAACAGATTTTACAAATGAGCTCCATCGCGCTGCACGGCTTACCCCTGGCGGTTTAGCCATATGGGATATACTGCTCTGCGTGCGCAATGGATTCAGGGCATCGTTTGCAAAAAAGGAATTGCGGCAGCGGATGCTTCGCAATGCCGAATCATCAGTCCTTGCCCTGATACAGGGAGGTCTGCCGGAATGAAGATGGAAAGTGTTCTGTGCGTTTTGCGATCTGACTTACCTAATGAATGGCTTCAGGAGATAACAGGGATTAAGTTGGGTGAGAAAGAATTTTACAGAGCGCTTTCCAATGTAGCCATACATTGGGTGCCCAGAGATAAAATCGAAGATAATCGTAAATACAAACAGCTGATTCCCTATATCATTATTCAAACAGCAGATGGTCTTCAGACGGCATGTTACCGCAGAAAAGGAGGTGAGAAGAGGTTGCACGGCCTTTGGTCTTTGGGCGTTGGCGGTCATATTAACATTAATGATATTCCAAAAAAAGACATGACCCTTAGTGCGGTTGTAACTAATGGAATGCAGCGTGAGCTTGCAGAGGAATTCGCTGAGATGCCATGGAGTCCGCAACCAGTATTCCACGGGATTGTAAACGAAGAAAGAACAAAGGTTGGCCATGTTCACCTTGGACTGGTGTATATGCTTTCGGTTCAAAATAAAGCCCTTTTGAAGCCAGGGATGGAGCTTGATTCCTTCTCATGGATAGACACAAAAAAAATTTCCGAGATAAAAATGGAACTATGGTCACAGATAGCCGCTGATTTTTTTAAACTGGACCGTTAGCGATAACACATGGTTATTTACAAGTTCATTTCTAAATGTAACCCACTATAGAACCGGTATATACAGGTCGTATAAAATGCCTAAAACACTTTTTTTAATATTCAACCATCAGATTACATCCATTCAGAAACAAGATGCGTATATATCCTTAGGTGCAGAAAGAATAAAAGAGATGCCTGCCGGCATTAAAAAGTTATGGCGTAATATACCGGCAGATATGTCTGAATTAAATGGCTACCTTGAACCAGTGAAGAAATGGCTCTACGAAAATGCAAAAAAATACGACTATGTTCTCATCCAGGGCGACTTCGGCGCCTGTTATATAATGACTAAACTCGCCTTTGAGATAGGCCTTATTCCCATATACTCAACCACGGAGAGGGAGGCAACAGAGGAATATAAAAAGGATGGCACAGTGAAACTCGTCCATCAATTTAAACATCAGGCATTCAGAAAATACGGGATTTGATTATGTCCAGGGTTTACATAGCTTTTTTAGGGACCAACGACTACCTTCCATGCACTTACTTCAGCGATGATAAGGAAGCCGAGGATGTTAGATTTGTGCAGGAAGCAACCCTTTCATTTTTTTGCAATGGATGGACCCGGAATGATCGCATTTTGATATTTACAACTGATGAGGCCGAAAAAAAGAACTGGCAGAATAATGGGCATAAAAACTGGAAAACAGGAAAAGATTTAAAACGCAAAGGCCTTAAAAAAAGCATTGAAGACCTTAATTTATTTGCGTCCGTTCAGAATGTGTCAATCCCCGAGGGGAAAAGCGAGCTGGAGATCTGGGACATCTTCAGGATAGTTCTTGATCAGTTAAATCAGGGAGACGAGATTTCTTTCGATATTACTCACGCATTCCGCTCCATCCCCATGCTGGCTATTGTTGTTCTCAATTATGCCAAAATCATGAAGAAAATAACACTCCATGGAATCTACTACGGGGCATTTGAAGTTCTGGGCAGTCTTCCTGAAGCAAAGAAAATCCCACTAAAGGAAAGACGTGTCCCGGTCCTGAATTTGACATCCTTCGATCAGTTAATGGAATGGTCATTCGCTATTAATAGATTTATAGAAGCTGGAGATGCCTCCCATATAAGCAGGTTGGCGAACCAGTCTGCAAGATCAGTTCTGTCAGAAACAAGAGGAGCGGATAGATCAGCGCATATCCTGCGGAGAATAGCGAGAGATTTGGATAAATTCACCAAAGCTCTTTCAACCTGTAGGGGCACTGAAATAGGGGGCATTGTCAGTAGCCTTAATGGGAGTATAGATGAGCTTGAAAATAGTGATTATGTCCCGCCAGAACCTTTTCAGCCCATTATTAGGCAGATCAAGGATCAAATTGTTCGATTTAAGGGGGATGATGTTATTCTGGATGGAATAAGTGCCTCAAAGTGGTGTCTTAACCACAATCTTGTCCAGCAGGGATATACAATATTGCAGGAAACGCTGCTTTCATATTTTATCGTTAAAATTGGACAGGATCAGGAAAATCAAAAATACAGAGAAATTGCAGGTCAGGCGGTTACAATCTATCTTAAAAAAATAGTCAAGACAAAATGGAAAGAAACAGCGGCAGATAATGAAAAAATTACTCGAGAATTCCTCATATTTTATCAAGATAAGGCAGAGCTGGTAAAAATTTATCGAGAACTTTCAAATGACAGAAACGATCTTAATCATGCGGGACACAAAAAAAATCCAATGCGGGCAGAAAAGTTCAGTAATAATTTATCAAAGTTTTTAAGCAGAATTGGAAAATATATAGATTTAATATAATTCATAAAATAAGCTCGAAATAGCACATCTTTGAATTGCAATAAGAGGAGGATAAAAATATGGAGGTTTATGAATATTATTGTCAGGTTTCTAAGAATGGACAGTTGACTATACCTGATGAGCTAAAAGAAAAGCTAATTCCGGAAACAAAATTGAGAGTTATAGTGTTCTTGGAAAAGGAAAATCTTGAATGGAACAAAGCCGCTGCCATAAGTTTTTTTAAGGGGTATAATGAGGAGGATAACATTTATGATGACTTATAATTTTGGCGAAATCCTCCTTATGCGGTTTCCTTTTACTGATTCTTCTCGATTGTCTAAAAGACCTGCCGTCGTATTATATGATGGTGGTGACCTGGACATATTACTTTGCCGGGTAACAACGCAGCCTCATTTTTCTTTCACAGACTTCAAGGTTACTGACTGGCGAATCGGTGGCCTCTTAAGAGAATCATATGTAAGGGTTGAGAAAATGGCAACACTTGAAAAAGATATAATCAGCAGAAAACTTGGTAAATTAGTGCCTGAAGATATTAATAAAATCAAAAAAATTTTAAAAAATATGTTTGATATCTGATTTGAATATAATGCGACTGTTGATGCAATGACGCTTTCAATAATATATCTGATTTTGTTCAGGTAAATGATTTTTTTGACTTTCAGTTACTTCCATAGATACTCTTACAGTGATTACGCCAATGGCGTTACGCTCTCAGCGTAATTGAAATTGGATAACCCATACACCCGTTAAACGAAATTTGCTCTTTGACAATTGAATACTGCAACGTTGCAGTCGTTGAAAAAGTGGGGGCAGCCTCCTAACATACTGCAAAAACGGAGGCGGAACATGATCGTATATGTCAAGACACAGGGCGCGCGTATTGTAAAGGAGGGAAAACACCTGTTGGTGAAAAAAGGTGATGGCATATATCACACCCTTTTTACCTATAAGCTGGACCAGTTGCTACTCTTCGGCAATATCGAGATAACACACAATGCCATTTGCCAGCTCATGCGCAACAATATAGACACCGTATTTCTAACCCTATATGGACGGTATCTGGGCCGGCTTGCGGCGCCCGAATCAAAAAACGTGCTCCTTCACAAGGCCCAGTATACCCTTTTGGATGACCCTAAGTTCGGTCTTTCCCTGGCCCGGTCCATCGTGGCCGGAAAATTATCAAACATGGCAACCCTCCTCATGCGTATCAAGCGAAGCCGTAAGATACAGGAGGCAGGCACTATTGCAAGGGAGATACAGGATTTGATGCCAAAATTGGCAGTTGCGGATAGTGTTGATAGTGCTCGTGGATATGAGGGCCGGGGAAGCGCACTTTATTTCAAAGGCTTCCGGCATGGTTTTGTCGAGGATATGGGCTTCAGCAAAAGAGTAAGGCGGCCTCCCACTGATCCGGTCAATTCCGTACTTTCCCTAATCTACACCTTTCTCATGAACAGGGTCTATTCCGCTGTGCGTGTTGCAGGCCTTGACCCATATCCCGGATTTTTACATTCTGTTGACTATGGTCGTTATTCCCTTGTGCTGGACCTGATGGAGGAATTTCGTACCATTATCTCGGATACCCTTACCTTGTCTCTTTTCAACCTAAAGATACTTCAAAAGGAAGATTTTCACATTGAAGTGCCAGTAGAGGCAACGACAAAGCAGCCTGCACCTGGTGATCCCCCGGACATAACCACCGATCCAATCGGATTGATTTCTTTAAACGATGCAGACTCAGACTGCTTTGATCTTCCTGAGCAACGTATGGAAACAGAGCCGGCCCCCAAAGCACAGATAACAGGGAAACACCCTGTAAAACTCAGCCCTGAGGCATTCAAACGGGTGATTGATGCATTTGAAAAAAAGCTATCCACCACTTTCTATTATCCAACTGCGGCACGGAAACTTAGTTACGGAGATGCCATTATTTTTCAGGCAGGACGTTTCAGAAAGGTTATAGAGGGAGAGATTGAGGTATATGAGCCTCTTTTGCTGAAATGATTACATTTGTCACATACGATATTACCGAACCAAAGCGTCTGAGAAAAACCCACAAATTTTTAAAAGAATTTGGGATTAATACCCAGAAGTCGGTCTTTGAATGCGATATTGATGACATAGCCCTTAAAAGAATCAGGAGGTATTGCAGGGATAACCTGGATCTTTCGAGCGATGCCGTGCGTATCTATAAGATTTGTTCCCAATGCATGAATAAGGTGAGCCTTTCCGGGGTTGGTCTGAAGATTACCAATCTTGATTATGCGGTAATTTAAAGAATATTTTGACAGGATTAACAGGATAGATATGATAAAAATCAACAGGATGATAAAAGTATCGTGTCAGTCCTGTTAATCTTGTCTAAAATGGTGATTTCCAATGAACATGATTGTTGCATATGACATTGCAGAACCCCACCGGCTGAACAGGGTTGCCAAGGTAATAAAGGATTACGGCATCCGTGTCCAGAAATCTATCTTCGAGGTAGATGTGGATGACGGAAGCTTTGCCGAAATGAAGGAGCACATTGAAGATGTAATTGAGGCATCTGAAGACGGGGTCAAATATTTTCCCTTATGTGAAAAATGCGCCGGCACTGTGGAAATAATAGGCCAGGGGGTTTTCATTGATCCTGATGAAGAGTTCTGTGTGCTCTGAACCTGCGAACCTAATCGTAAAACTTAGTGAAAACTATAACATACTGATATTGTTACATATCCATATTTTGCATGTTTTTAGGTCCGCGCAGCAATGATTTTTCCCTTTAGATCAACAGGTTAAAGCAGATGTTAAGGACTTGAAAGGGGGTGAGTAGAGATAATGGGCGATAATTACCATGAGGTTCGCGAAAGATGTTCACTAACAGTTCGATTTATTTGCAAATATAGAGGCCGCTATTGGAATTGACCTGACATACGAAGGGATTGCGACTATTCAGTGAGTCATATTCTTCCTGCGTACTAATTATTGGAATTGACCTGACATACGAAGGGATTGCGACCTAATATGCTTTTCTAAATCATGTGTAGATTCTATATTGGAATTGACCTGACATACGAAGGGATTGCGACTAAATGCTCTATAGCAACAGGGAGCTCATCTACCTATTGGAATTGACCTGACATACGAAGGGATTGCGACAGGGTATCATCTCTGCTAATAATGGTTTCATACTGTGATTGGAATTGACCTGACATACGAAGGGATTGCGACCAATGGCATTTTCCTAATTCATGGTCTTCTTTCATAAATTGGAATTGACCTGACATACGAAGGGATTGCGACCTACCTTCGGTTCTACCTTCCCACCACCTTTACTCGGTGATTGGAATTGACCTGACATACGAAGGGATTGCGACAGATGGGCAGTATTTCCATTATCAAAAAATAATACAGACATATCGAGGGGTTGATTTCGCGGAGATGGTTTCAAAAACCGTAATCAAAAAACGGGGAGTTCTCTTTTGAATTCATTATGCAGTTCTTCGGATCTCGGCAGAGAAATTTCGAATCTTAAACCGAGTCCGCCTAAAAAAGGTAGACCCTGTCGTGATTTTTTGTTTAGCGCATCAAAAAGAGATTGCAATGTTTCGTGCTGTTTTTCCGGATAATGATCTTTCCACCTGATAATAAGTTCGTTGTTTTCCCTGGAAAGGACAGCATTGGAACCAGTTATGAACTCTCGTCGCAATGTGTCTAATGTTTTTTTGCTTCCATTGGAATTTCGAGATTCTTCATATTCCTGACAAAGCATCTCATAAAGGATGCGAGCCAATGTTACGACGAAATAATGAATATTAATGCGATGCGGATCGATGCCAGGAATATTATTGAAGAAATAATTGGCGACGAGATCTTTGATGCCATTTTCAATCGTCCATCGAATTCTATATTCTTTAAGAATCCCCATGCTACTTAAACCTTTAAGGGTGGAACCAAAACACCGCAATTGGCCGGTTGATTCCTTACGCTTTAGGACGCATTGAAGGGTTTGGTTGGTTTGCCTGATTGGTATCTGGAAAGTCTGCTCGGAATAAGTGTGATCCTCGTCATAGAAAAGCCAGGTTGGATTAGTTTGCAAGAATGAATTAATGAATTTTTTGACCCTTTTGTTTTGTTTGATGCACATGGTCAAATCCGCACCTAAACCTTCATCGGGGTCGACAATAAATTGCCAAACATGTTCGGCGGTATACTCACTGTCCAGATAGAGATGTTCTACACTGTGATTTCCTAAAGATTGTTGAAGAAGCTCCCTGATAAATCTCTTAATTGTGGTAGAGGCTCTGGCCTTGCCATTTCTAAATTCAAGAGAAATGGGGACACCGGTATCCACGTCCCAGGCAAGGTGTGGGCGGAAACCTGGAAAGCAAATCTTGCGCTTTGGTGAAGGACCTTTACCGATGTTTTTGAGTTCTACATCATCACCGGTAAAGTCACTCATCTTAAAATCAAGAGCAATACGTTTACCTTTTATCAATTGATGTTGATTTGCAGCCTGCGTTAAATGTTGTCTCAGTTGAAGCAATTGAGCCTCATCAATGCTAGCCAGCTTATTTAGAAAGGAGTCCTTGCAAGGCATGGCTACCAAACCTGCCATGAGAGGGAGACTGAGTTCATGGGTTAGACATGCCTTGGATACACTGGAAAGTCCACCAAGTATTCTTCCTATATTGAGTAGAAGTAAAGAAAACCAGCTATAACCTTGATCAGGGTCCAGGTCCATCAGTGTAGAAGCCTTTTCAAAGATTTTTAACTGATTCAAATAGGGAAGAAAAAGAAAGATGCCGGGATTGGCAATGGGAGTAGGTTGTTGGACCAAGTTTTTCACAAAAGAAATAAAACCCAGGTCTAACCGTATGGAGTCAGCTGCGTGGAGTTCTTCAATTTCGTAAGTTTCGATCTTTTCCGGTTCCAAGAGACGTTCGAGATCTCCTTTGAACTGTGACCGGAACTGGCTAACATTCCACCGGGTGAAGATATTGGTTATACAAGTGGGGCCAACTTGGATGTTTTTGGATGTCAGGATTTTCAAATAGTAAGCTTCGTCTTTTTTCGGTTTTTGAATTTTGGAAAGGACAATTCTGCCTTCTTCGGCAAAGCCCAGTTTGGAATTTCGGAATGGAGCTCTGCTCCGATCAACCAGCCCCAAAAGACCGAGGGAGATAAAATTTCTTTTATGTTGCTCAAAGGACACCCTGGAGCCTGGATAGCGTTTGGTAATCCCTCTGGTTCCCATAGTGCGGAAAACCTCCAGGAGACTTTGTAGGCGATCCTCGTTGTGAAAGAAAGATTTTCTGGCAATATATTGAGACTGTAGTTGCCCTAGTCGGATGACTTTAAGATTTAAGGAGTAAAAATCAATTTGCTCATAGGGTTTGGTTCCCAGTGCCCAGCCATATGAAGCAAAAAGATGGCGCATGAGTGGAAGGGGAACATCGTGGTTAAACCCTTTTAGGATAAGGATCATTTTCGTAGCAGGAATCCATGGCTTGGCTTTTTTGAGAACAAAGGCCATCCTCTCCACTTCAATGGGTAAGTCTTCGGTTAATTGTTGAGAGTCAATCCCAATCAATCCGGCTGAACCATGTTGTTGAAAAGCTGAAACACTTTTTCGATATGCATAATCTGTTAAACCGTACTTATCGATGACAGTTTTAATGCTTGCACCTTCGATCCATGCGGATCTCAAGGCTTCGTAACGGATGCATGCGTTGTCAAAAAAGGGGTAAGGTATCAGATCGCGAATATTTTCATGAACACGAACAATAGCGTATAGGAAGTGTGGATAAATAACTGCCATGATGTTCCTCCATCGGTAAAGGTTTTATTTGAGGAATCATAGCACATGCCACAACTTTATGTAAAGGGTTTATTTGAATTATTTTTCAGCTATTGAATAATAATAAATACGTCTAACCTACTGTTATTCAGTACTTTTATGTATTTTTGCGATAATCAGAAGGAAAAAAGACCTTCAAATAATACCCTAACACTTTTTTCAGTAAATAAGAAAGTTAGCTCAAAATCGGACCGTATTTATTTTCTAAAAGATTGCTGGTCAATTATTAACTGATTGATTTTAACGGCCTTTGTGCTATTTAAAGAAGGAAACTCTGGAGAGAACAACAATTGCCGAGTTGCTTTTTCAATGTCGAAATGACGGGTTTCGGTGAAATAAACCCCTCGATATGTCTGTATTATATAAGTGGTTAGAGTCTAAACTTGAAATAGGGTCATCAATAAAAACTACTGCCGTGGAAATATCAGTTTCTTTATCTTCAAGGCGAGTTAAAAAATAAGAGAAAGAAACCGCTGTTTTTTCTCCTGAACTTAAATTTTTAGCATCATAACCATCCCTCAATATCTTGAATTTATTTTTATCAGCAGCCTCTATTTTTATGTGTTCCTTTCCAAACATGCTCCTTAAATATTGGTTTATCTTATCGGCAGCTTTTGCAATATCCGATAATTGTGATTCGATATTCCTTATTTCCCCCCTTTTTTTCTCAATATCCTTACTTTTTTGGTCGATCTCTTGTTTCAATTTTTCCAATCTCTTAAGGGCATCGAAATATTCGTTTTTTTTGTTGAACTCGCAAGCATAATGTAATTCTAATTTCTTGAAGGCCCTTTCTTGTTCACTTTTGAAGTTATCACTAAGGCTATTATGTTTCCTGAGAATTTCATTCAATTTTTCAAGATTCTCATTAATGGACTTGCCTTCAAAAGGAATCAGCCTCTCTGCAAATTTTTTAAATGGGTTTTTGATTTTTTCTTCCAATAACCTTATCAGTTCAACAATGTTTTCATTATATTTTTTTATGCATTGTTCAAATTTAGCCTGAACATCTTTATACTGAGTTTCTAATTGTGGGTGAAGCCTTTTCTCATCAGGAAAAGGTATTGAAATTTTATACTTTCCCAAATTTTTAATTGATGTATTTAACTCGTTTATTAAATTTTCGTATTCTTCTGAAAAATGCTTTTCATATTTTTCTAATAGATCTTCTGGAAGCGGACTGCCACAAAACTCACACCTCTCTTTTGCTTTATGTAAATCTAACCCCTTTCTTACCCAATCATTAAGTTCAGGATTATTCTTCAATTTTTCAATAGTTTGAGACACCACTGTTCTATCCAATATTTCTTCGATTTCTTCGAGATTATTTTGCCCTAAAACTTCTACAGAAATTTCTGACAACTTATCTTTGGGAGAAGATTTTAATGTTGCAAGTAATTCTCGGACAGATTCCTCGGTTAAGCAGTATTTTTCAGTATCTGATTTTATTTTTTCTAAACTACTCTTTAACCCTCTTTTGTCATAAGGAGGTCTGATCCTATCTAATTCTCTTGCCTTATCAGTTAATTTATTCTGTAAACCTGTATTTAACTCAGACCTCTCTTCTTCCTTATTCTCCTCAGTCAAATTGGTAATTTCTTGTTTTATTGATTCGATTTGCTTTTGTAGCTCAATATCTTTTTTACCTAAAATAAAAATTGGTTCGGCTTCTTGACTATCCCAATGAAGGTTCTCCTTCACAAAATCAGTGTTAAAAACCCGGAATTGATAGGATGATTCACCTAGTTGGTCGTGTATTATCTTATTATTTTGGTCATCTATAAGCTCAAACTCAGCATTTTGGAAATCACTATGAAGTTCTTTTAACTCGACACACCTAAATATTCTTGAAAGCGTTGTCTTTCCAGAGTAATTCCATCCATATATTAAATTATATTGGGCGAAATTTGGTATATTGCTGTTCCACTTAAAATTTTTGAAAATGCCAAAATTTTTTATTTTATCCATCCTTTCGATCACATTAATTCCTCCTCAATGCCTGCACATAACAGGTAATATCTGCACTTTTCTCTTACTTCCACTTTGTGCTCTCTAAAAAGCAAACTGATATCAATCCCCATATGCCAAATATCCTGTCTTTCTGTAACTAAAGTATTCATCTCCGGCAATGACCAGGTGATCCTGTAAACTGATTCCTACCGTTTGCAGCGCATTTTTAATCTATTAGGCAGCCAATTCCTCTCTTACTTGTTCACGATCGCTCCATGGGACAGGATGGACATCATAATTCTCCAATGCATCCAGCACGGAACCTGTTGGAGTATATTCCAAATCGTTTAGAAAAGCATAAGCCCGTGAGTTAGCAGGTCTTACTTTTTTTGTATCAATCCAGGAAAACGCAACTGCTTGAGCAGTATTACGACTGGGACGATTAATTGCCTGCAGGATGCGTTCAGGCTGTTTTTTTGACGCAGGTATGACAAAATCAAACAAATGGTCATAACCACTCTTTCCTGTAAACTTGACTTTAGGCGTATAGCGGATTTCAACCAAGTCCAACCATGCAGTAACATCTTCAAGAAAAAGGCTGGCTACCATAGGGACAGACAGATAGAAGAGATCATTGACTGCCAGCATAGATTGAACCAGATTATGTTTTCGTAACGCAAAGTTGCCTGATGAGGCGTGTACTACTAAATTATCATCATCCAATTTAACACCAAAACCGTTCAATGTAAGCGCAAGAAGATCTTTGCGTTTTTTGCTTTCCAGTTCGCACCCGGAACGACGTAAATCTCCAATAACGTAACCGTCATCAGTAAGAAGAAATCCGTTATTTTCTCTCTTGGCATATATCTGTAAATAATCATTATGACGATCCAGGTACGGTGTAGTTATCTCAATCCAATCCTTAACTTGGAGGAGTGTTGTTTTTTCCTTCAACCATGCCAGGTACTGGTCTAATAATTTTTGAATTTCATTAATCATGAAAATAGCCCTCTCTCAATTATTGGCGGTTCTATAATGTTGCAAAATCTCATAAAGTCCTCCAAGGTTTGCCATAAGTCTGAAAAGTTGGGGAATCTATCAACAGGTATAGGCATAGCCCATTTATCACCATATCCTTCGCGATAAATGTGGAGATGTGGTGAAGGTATCTCTTCTCCATCAGGATTTCGATGCGGTTGGCCGCCAAAATCTAAACGCACAAGTATAATAACCTGCCGAGAACGATTTTGATATGTTCCTTTCAAAAGGTCGATCTTGCCACGGCTCACATCAAGTAAAAAATTTTCCTTTTTGTTACTGGAAGTTAAAGAGATAGAGATTGAACCACCAAGACCAGGATAGTCCCACCGTTCATTATTTGTTTTATGCTTTTCCATTTGAATAAGCGCATCTGCTTCAGCTTGTGATAGATTTATCTCTGCCATTAACTATCTCCTTTACAAACTTTTCTTCATCTTTTACCCTGATCTTTCCACTTCCACTTTGCCTTCACAATACTTCAAAAGTAAACCAATATCAATCATCCTACCTCAAATACCCCGTCTGCCGGTAACTAAAATATTCATCCCCGGCAATGACCAGGTGATCCTGTAAACTAATTCCTACCGTTTGCAGCGCACTCTTAATCTGCTCTGTAATCTTATCGTCATTATCGGATGGTTCTGCTATACCGCCGGGATGGTTATGGGCGATAATCACACTAACGGCACGGTATTTTAAGGCGCCCTCCACAATCTTGCGCGGAAAAGCCACCGCTTCCGCCACCGTGCCCTCGCTCAAATTCTCCGCATGTATACGTTTGTTCTGGCTATCCAGATACACCGCCCGCATCACCTCATTTTTTTTATTACCAATGGTGGCTTTAAAGTATTCAAACAACTGGGCAGTTTTTGTAAACTGTATCTCCTCATTTCTGGCTCTCTCCTCAAATACAAAACCAAGCGTATCATTCAGCAGTCTCAGATAGACCGCTGTTCGTTCACCAACCCACTTTATTTCCTGCAATTCTTGTGGATCAGCGCTGAATACTCCGGCAAGTGTTTTGAATTTTGCCAGCAAATCCTTGGCAATCGGTTTGGTATCTCTATTCGGGAATATATAAGTCAACAACAACTCCAGGACCTCGTAATCGTGAAAACCATCCAGGCCTGATTTGATAAACCGTTCCCGAAGCCGTTTATGATGGCCAAGATAGGGCTTATTTGTTATTGCTTTTGCGGACAAAATTTTCTCCAATCGCACTTGCTGCAAACTTTCTTATTTTTCGGATTCAGCCTGAACCGCCGGGTGGTTATTCCTTTTATTGTATCCGATATAGTTTTGCTTGCCAGATCCAACTGCTTAGGCGTGGTCAACACCTCAATCCGCGCCTGTTTTTTAGCATCTAAAAAGTGAACGTAGGCCTTGTTCACTTTAAGATTAAGGGCTTCCCTGGCGGCAATGGTATAAAGCTGCACCTGTAAGGTTAGTTCTTCATCCATCCGCTTTTCATTGCCGGTCTTAAAATCCACTACTTCCAGAATGCTTTCATCGGCATTTTCTCTTTTCAGCAGGTCAATGCTGCCGGAAATCAGCGCGTTTTCCATATCCATTTCAAAATTACGTTCCGTGCTCACCGAAAGGGTAAAATCTTCACGCCACATTCCAATGTACCTTAACACGCTTCGAAGAGCGCTGCGTTTTAAGGTATCCTGCTGGCTTTCTGCCGCATAACGGAGGTAAAATTGTTCTTTCAATATTTCAGCGGCTTCTTCATCGGTTGGCAGTTTACCGGTTTCCTGCGCAACTTTATGAAGTATATTTAATATGTTGTGCACCTGATTTCCATATCCGAGGGCCTGCACAATAATGGGATTAAAGCCGTAAATGTAGCGCATTTTGTAGTCGTATTCGCACCGCAGATAATCGCTCATTTCAGAATAATTGGTGGGAAAGCGATAATCTTCTTTTGATGGTCGCGGCTTTAGTTTTTTTCGTCTTTTAGGGTCCTTAACTGGTTTATCAATAAAGTAATTCCCGTTTAATTCGTTCAGGAATTGGCTGGGCTTTTTCTTTCTTTTATGTGGACCAGGATCCACGCAGGACGTAATATAGAGATACTTTTTCGATCGTGTCATGCCCACATAAAATAATCGCCTCTCGTCTTCAACATTTCCACGGTAACGGGTAAAATTGAACCTTGTGGCATCTAAAAAACCGGGATATGATTGCCGGAAAGGCTTTTCCACGCTGTAAGGCATAAACACAACAGCAAAGCCCAATCCCTTTGTGCCGTGAAGTGTCATTACCTGCACTGCGTTAATGGAAAGCGTCCTGTCATCTCCGGTCCCCGCATCATAGGAGTTTTGCGCAAAATTTCTTATAAACCAGCAGAAACGCCTGATATCACGAGGCGTGCAGTACGACCGCGTGCCTTCATAATCGGAAATGGCGTGGCTTAACCGCCCCAGATTGTAAAGCGCCACTTCGTTTTCATTATTATGAATATCATCCCTGGCAACACCAAGGGTTGAAAGGATTTCACCATAGATGCCCTGTAAAGATATTCTGCCTGAAATGGATTCCTTTAATTCCTGTAGCTGCTTTTTAAACGCTTTTTTATTTGGCAATGAAAAGATTGGCTTAGCAGAGGAGTAAATATCATCCTCTGTCGGCACAAAGCCCGTTCCTGATTGCCCGTCCCAAATCTTTTCGAAATCGCCAAAATATGAAAAAATGCTAAAAATAGGGCTCCTCTGGAGAATCTGTGGGTCCAAATTCTCAATTTTCCATTTAACTATGTAATATCGCACAATAAAACATCAAAATATTGCTGCTTTTTTTAACAACAAGATTTGTTGTTTTT
>Ga0233415_10000314_pt1 | contig 23153 bp, 23 predicted proteins | sample Na_anoxic_12_MG_FD_188631 | JGI IMG/M metagenome (GOLD analysis project Ga0233415, IMG submission 188631) | Seawater microbial communities from Saanich Inlet, British Columbia, Canada - Na_anoxic_12_MG | ecosystem: Environmental > Aquatic > Marine > Inlet | place: Canada: British Columbia... | reverse complement strand
CTTTTACTTCTAAATTATGTTCTTTGTTCTCTTGCCATTCTTTCATAGCAGAAGCTGCGAACGCTACGCATGATCCTAATTGGCCCTGAGACTTAACAGGAGACATCCCTTCTGTATAATCTAAAGAAAGAATAGTAGTTGAAGATTCTTTATATAATTCTGGTTTTGTTATAGAAGAAAAGTCTCTTTCATCAAAATCATCTTTGAATAAATTTAATGAAAACGGAGGAGTGAAATTATTCAATAAAGGAGAACTAGAATAATTTTTATCTTCATCCTCTTCTTTTATAATTTTTATTCTAATAGTTTTTGTTTGAGATTCTAATCCATGATAAAATACTTTATATTTTAAAATAGTATTATCGCCAGTAGAATTATTATAAAATGTCATAGGTTCTACATAAAGATGAGAAGTCCTAGTGGGAGTTTTTCCATTTACTGTATATCTAATCTCTGAATATATATTTTCATCAACTTTACCAATAAAAGTTTTTTCATCTAAAGGTAAAATATCACTATAATTATAAACGGGATACGCAGATGTTAAAGTTAAAGAACTACCGTCTTTTAAAAGATAAGTTTCAATATTAGTAACTTCTAAGCTATCTTGAACTATATTTTCTATTAATTCAGTATTAGATAATGAAGTTTCTGATAAATCATCATTTATCAGAAACCCAGTAACAAACACTTGAGGTTTTTCTAATATTAAAATATCTTCTGGAATAGACGTTATAAACACTTGATCAGCCATAATTTACCCTTTTTTAATGTATAAATAATTTTAATTACTTATATATTATGAGAAAAATGGATAAAATCCTTTTAAAAAAAAGGATTTTATTATTGATATATTAAATATATAGATATATAAGTATATTGATAATTTTAATAATTTAGGAGAAAAAATGGCAATAATTACTAACGTATACCCAGAAAAATGGAATATAACTAATAATACTAATTCTTATATTAGTATTCAAATTAGAAACTCAGAAATTCCTGGAATAGAACCAGGAGGTACTCTCAATCTCTTGAGATATGCTCAAAAAGAAGATATCTCTCAATCTGCCTCTTTGAGGCAATTTATTAATGATGGAAGATTAACTTTAGTCAAAGACGAAGGAGAGGATGTTGTAGAAGAAATACTTTCAGTAGAGAAAGATGAATTAACTACTTTAGAAGAAAGTACTAAAATTAAAGGAAATTCTTTAATTGTTACAAATGAAAACGATTTACAAGCATCTTATGATTGGTTATCATCTGACGATAGAAATAGCACAATGGGGGGGTTGTCCGATAACAATTGGAGAACCCTTATACTGTCTCCTGGAGCATACACACTAACGACTACTTTTCAATTACACACTGATTTTGTTAGCGTTACTGGTTTGGCCGATAGTTATTCAAGTACGATTTTAAAGGGAGGGATTCCAAATCTTCCTCTATTAGAACAAACTGCCGACACTATAACATTATCAAATATCCAGACATATGTAACAGTAGCACAGAATGCACCGTCAGGTTTCTGGATACGTGGATGCGATAATACAAATTCTTGGTACGAAAACTGCGATTTTGGTGCTTTTACTAATATCGGGCCATTGGCCGTAAATTGTGGTGCGGTTGAGCAGACCAACTTCAAAGGTACTTGGGTAAATTGTACTGGTGGAGACTTTTGTTTTAGGGCAACTGGAGAAGTAGAGCGAACAATAACAGTTACTACGCCTATGACAGTTCAGCCATCAGTTGGGGATATACTAACTCAGGCAGTAACAGGGGCGACCTTAGAAGTTGAGTCTTCTACCTCAAATACTATTACTGGTAAAGGCTCCGACTTATACGATTGGGATACGACTAATACCTTTACTTCAAATGCATCAATGGAACCTTCGCCTAATATACCTACAAACGTAACTGGTAGCCCTGTTATATTTGATCCTGTGATGGTAAATTGTCACACATATAGTTTGGCATCAGCGGAGAGGGTGCTAGGGACAGGAACATTTTGTTTCATCGGTGATGGTGTTGGTCCACTTGGGGATACTTTAGCTGTACCCGGAAGATCAGGTGTGATAGGTAAAGGGAAATATTATAACTGTACATCTGGATGGGCTAGTTTTTCAGGTTGCACTAATTTCTCCGCACCTATACATGAAGATGCTTTATTTGTTAATTGTTATAGCGGACATCACTCTTTTGGTATGGCCACAACAGTTGCCGGTACATTTATTGGTTGTAAGGCATCAGGCTCATCGTTCGGAGCTTCATTGGGCGGAACAGATCAGGATTTGGTTAACTTTAGCGGGTACGCTGAAAATTGCGAAATTAAGTGGGTTGACATTTTTAAAGGTAACGGATTCGGATCCGGAGATGAAGCTAAGTGCACCGGAACTCTTGTAAATTGTAGAGCTGAGAGTCTTGATGAACCAATACGACTAGAGGGAGCATCGATAGAAGGGTGCTATTTTAAACAAATAGCTAATAGTGCGGACTGTATCCAGTTGATTGACAATGATTCTAACATCTATGATAGTATTTTATTTGCTCATCTTACTGGATACTCTATAGCTTCAGCAGATGGTAACACCAAGCTTGTTGTGACCGCCCACAATAGAATGAACAGGGGATTTGATACCACACCTCTTGTTACTTCTATCACTGGAACTGCATACGATGTAATTAGTTCGAACTTAATTTAATAATTTATATAGATAATCTATATAAAAATAATATTTATTATTAAAGCTCTATCTTTTAATTAAGTTAGGGCTTTTTTTTATTCAGTATCTAAAAATATATCATAATTAGATCCAAAATCATAATCTTCAGATGGTTCTGCAACATTTTCTTTTTTATCTTCAAGGTCTAGACAATAATCTACAGAAAAATTAATATCTTTTAGGTATTTTAGATCAATAGGCATTATATTTACTTCTAATTTAATAAGTCCTGATATTCTATAAATATTACGATATATATCATCTTGATCCATTTGATAATCAAAATTAGACTTTAGAATGTCTATTTCTACATATTCTCTTGTCTGTTCATTATAAAAATTAATATTTTCTAATACAGGGATAAAATCTCTAATGTCATTCTGTTTAGATTTCCATATAATAGTATAGGGTTCGTGCTTACAAATTTCTATTTGAGCTTTCATTTATTACCTTTCAATATAAGATTAATTATTTACCCATGTTGTCCTGTTCTTTCTTTTCTCCAATCTACAAAATCTCCTTCTAAGTCACACATCAACTTTAAGATAGCATTAGCCACATCATTTCTTTCTTCAAAATTAGTTAGATCGAATCTATCATGTAATAACATGGCTATATTAGATTGATATCCCCATCTTAATTCTTCATCTTTTTCTAATTCTTCTTTAAATAATTTTCTTGCTTTTTCTATATTATTCATTATTTCTCCTTAAAAACTCAAATCAGGTCCACCATCTTCTCCTTGCCAACGCAGTCTAATAAAATCATTAGGAAAGAAATTAACAACTCCCTCTGAATCTACAACATAATGACCACTTCCGCTTATACTTAAAGCTATCGGATTGTCAACTCTTAAAATAGTTCCATTAGAGTATGTATAATCTCTCCAAGCTTCTTTTTCAATACTTTTAAATTCTCTACCAGATTCATTCTTAATATCTTCAAATTTCATATTTTTATCCTTTTTTTTATATTTTCCATAAACTCTTTTATTTATTTTTTCGATACATTCATTGCAAGTTAAACAAACTAATTTATCTTTATCTTTATTACAATGTATACATATACCCATTATTTCTCCTTATTTTCTAAAATTTTTAATATTTTCATTTTTTCAGCCAAAAACCAAAGACCTCCTTGATTTTCTGGACGAATAAATTCAGTATAATCTTTTATCTCAACCTCGACCCAAACCCTATCTTTAGTTGATAAATGAGGGGCAATTGGCTCTTTTGTGCAGTGCCAACCGGGTCTTACGGCAAAGCCTTTTGTGGGGAGGCATTCGGATTCTAACCATTCGCCTATAGGTAGTCTATTTCTTTTCCCTATAAATAAAGAACTAAGAGATCCATCTTTCATTAATCTAACTAATTTATGAGCTTTCATAATTTTTCCTTTTTCTATTTCTTATAACATATTTTATTTCACTTTACAAAAAAAGCCCAAATAAATTAATATTTGAGCTTTACGGATTGTATATTTTAAGGAAAAATTACTTGATATCTAATTTTTTCATTATTTTATCTAACTTCTCATCTATACTATTAATCTTATCGGATTTGTTAATGGCTTGCAAAACAATGCCTTCAATAACTTTAGCCTGCTTTTCTGTAAAGGGGTCAATTAATAAATTTCTTTGAACTTTCTCTTCGGTTTTACTCATTCTAGCTCCTTGTCCAATTTTTGTATTAGATTCTTGATTCCGTACCTTTAAATTACCATTTATCATTATTTCTTCCTTTTATTTATCGTCATATTATTAATTTCTTCATATTATCAAAATATCCTCTATTTTTCTCTATTTATATTACAAAAATAGGTTCAAATTTGTATTTGCCATAATAAGGCAACTTGATATTATCAACAATATAACGTATACTTTCACTTTTCAAGTATTTTTCTAAATCATCTGCTATGAAATATCCACCAGTATTGGCTATATTTATTGCCACTTTTTTACTAATTCTTCTAGCCTCGTTAACATTCTTTATAAGAAAATCTTCAAACCAATCAGAATAATTACTCCATTTATTACAACTTTGATTATCATCATCAGAATACATTTCTGCATCGAAATAAGGAGGACTGGTAAAACAAAAATCAAAACTTTTATCTGCAAATTGGGACATAAATGAATAACTATCCTGATTAAAAATATGAGCCTCTTTTTCTATTTCTCCATGCAATCTTAAGGTTCTATATAATTCATGTAAATTCATATATGTTTTAAAATTAACATCCGTACATGCATAAGACTTAACTTTATCACAACTCATAGCTCCAAATAGTCTTCCTCCGTATCCTGCACAAAAATCTAAAACCTTACTATCTTCTGGACAATACTTATGATAAATAGATTTAGCAACACAAGGCATAAAACCACTTACTTGTTTATTGCCTTTATATCTTTGTAGGTTTTTTAATATTTTTTGAGGAGATGGGAAATAACCTTGTATCACAATTTTTCTAATAATATCTGTTAAATATTCTTTGTTCTCGAATATTTCTTTAGGAGATTGTCCTCCCTTTGATCTTGCATCCCAAAAATTAGAAAAATGAGACATTAAAAATTTATTACCTAAATTAGAGAATTTAATAAATTCATCTTCTATTAAATTATTAGGATTTATATTTAAAACAGATGTCATATGTTTCTTCCAATTATCTTCTTTTTCTATTAAACTTTGAATTCCCTTAGATTGATAGAACTTAACTACATTACTTATATATCTGTCTTGCTTTTTTATATCTAATTTGGAAAAATCTCTACCTAAAGGACAATTTAAGGATTCTTTATTTATAATTTCGGTTTCATTTTCTTTCCGTTTCTCTAAATATGTTTTATATTTTATCTTGTAATTAAACATAGGCAAAACATGAGGTTTTATTAATTCTATAAAATCAATTATAGATTCTTTACATATCCTTATTCTATAACCCATTTTATTAGATAAGATTCGATTAGATAATTCTGTATTAATATAGAACTCTTCTTTAAAATATTTTTTTATATTCTCGCAACTTTTTTTAGAAAAAGAATCTGTACAAAAATATAAATCAGGACGTGAATTCTCTTTATTATGATGCCATTCTGTTTTCCCATCATCTTCAAACCACACTGCGATAGATAAAGGAGATAATTTTCTTAGTACTTCATCCGATACTTCTTTTTCTCCATCTTTATAAAATTCTAATATACATTTTTCTATATCTGTATTTGCAAAAGTATAAAACCTCCAAGATTCTAATTCGTTTTCTGATCTTAGGTCTATTCGTTTTTCACATCTTAATGAAACAGGGGAAGATATATTTTCTAATTCTTTATATTTCCATAAAAGGTAGTCTTTTTGTTTAATGCCGTGTTTAAATCCCATAGCTGAGGGACTTACTTTCTTAGCATCTCCCATCATAGAACCATATATAATATCTTTTTGCCTTTGAGTTAACGGGGTTTCGGTTTTTTTTCTTTTTATAAAAGTAGATCCTTTGGCTTTTACTTGATATAATTCTCTCAAGAGACCTATATGATCTTTAGGGATATTATATTTTTCAGCAATTTCAACTAAAGAAAGACCTTTTTCATATTCTATTAAAAAATTATCTTTCGAAAGGTTTATTTTACCTTGAGATAAGTAGCTATAAAATTGAATTAAATGCTTAGAAATACCCTCTTTTTTTATATCTCTTAGGCTTATTCCTGATTCTAATTTAGCTCTAAATTCTCTTAAGGTTATTAACTTTTGTTTTTTATTTTTAGATGTTTTAAAAATGATATCATAATATGGCTCTATACATTCCCATTTATATTTAGATAGCATTTTTTGTGTCTTGCTTTTTTTCATTTTCTCTATAGATTCTTCTGAAACTGTTTGTCCTTTTCTGGGCATTTTAAAACTCCTGATTAAAAAAGTAATGTTATTATTCCTTAATACACTATATATTGGCACAACAACAGAAAAAACCCTTTATATTTTTTAAAAAAAAATCCCTATACCATATAGACATTAATATAAGTCTTTATAGTATAGGGATTTATAAAAATTAAAAATTTTAAAAATTAACTTTGACCAGAATATAAATAACGGAACCATCGACTTCTCCCTCCGGGAAGGGTAAATTCCGGAACGACAACACCTTTAGTTAAACCTGCATAAGGACCGTATTTCTTTTGTTCTGTTTGTTTGTCCCAATCTTTTTCATAATTTTGTTTTAATGTTTCTAAATTAGAGAAAGCACTTTTAGCTCCTTCAGGGCCTCCAAAAACGATTTGTGGCTGTTGGAACTGTAAACACATTAATAACTGTCTCAAAGCGTCTTTCGCGGCTCCATAGATGACTGTGGGAACGTAGCGGTCAGGTACATTATCTAGTCCATAAGCAGAAGCAGGTGGATAAAGATTTAAATTTAAAACAGCATTAGTTAAGAATACATCTAATTCATCATCGGAAAACCATTTAAAATTATAATCTACATTAACTATTTCTTGAGGTAATAAAGTATTATCAAAAGTAACGGTTCCATTAAAATAATCTACATTATATCCATCGCTAAGAACTTCTTTATTTCTATATATTCTTAAACCCGTTGATTGATTCCATTTATCAAAAGTAAATTGAAAAGTTTTTTTATCCCTTGAAGGTCTTGCTTGTTCATAATAAATAGGGATTCTTTGAGCACATATTATATATTGTTCTAAAGCGTTTCTAAAAGCCATTTTTCTTGGCGAATAAAAATAAATATCATCAGTTGCAGAAGATACTACAATAACAGTTTGAAGTTCATGTAATTCTTCTCCATCAACAAAGTATTCCCAATCGACCTCATAAGTTCCAATAGGTTGTTCATGATCTATTAACCATTCATATCCATAAAAACCTTTACTAATCTTTAAAGGTACAACTGTATCTGTTATTGTTGCGGTGCTAGGAGATTCTTCTGGTCCTGTTATATTCATAGATATAGCAGAAGGATCTACTGGTGACCCATCGAAATTCGTAATCGTTAATAAAAGGATAGCTCCTGTTCCTTGAACAAAAGATCCTTTAAAATTAGTAGAAGCATTTACAGCCATTTTAACTTTCCTCTTTGATCTTAACTTTATCTTCTATTATTAACTCATTCTCATCATTAGGGATTTCTACCTGTTTAATCTCTTTATTAGGTTTTGGAACTAATCCTTTAATTACCTCATTTAACCCAGTCCCAAATATTTTAAATCCAAATAGAAGTATTATACATGCATAAATAACCCTTATATGTTTTTGTGTGCTTCTTACTTGTTCTTGAAGTCCTACCTTCCCATTTCCTCTTAAAGTAAGATCAACTTTGTCTAAATTATTACTAATAGACAATTTTGTCGTAGAAATTTCGCTTTTAAGCTCTTCTTTTGATTTTTTAAGGTCAGATTCAACTCTTTCTATTTCTTTGGTATTATCGTCTATTTTTATTTCTAAAGCTTTATGTTTCGCTTTACAGACATCGTTGTTATATTCTCGTTGCTGTTCATTACTCATAAGAAGTTTCCTTGGATAAAAAAGTATTAAAGGTTTATATACTTATATTATTTAAAATAAGCAGTAAATCCTTTTAGAATTTTATTTTTTTTAAATCTTCGTATATCTCTAAATTAGTATATTTCTTACTTTTATTTATAGAATCTTCTATTAATAAAGAGGCTATTCCTGCCACGAAAGCAGTAGCTATGCTAGAGCCAGATGCTTTTACGTATTTATCATCTAAAAATGTAGTAAACATAGATGATTTTTGGACAACTAATGATGATTGCTCTTTTAATACTTTATTATATATTGAACTTCTAGTTTTAGCCCCTATAGATAGGACTTCAGGATACCTAGAAGGGTAATCTATTTCCTTATTTTTTATGTCATTCCCAGAAGCTGAAATAATACAAATATTATTGTAAAAAGCTTTTTTTATAGCGTCATGTAAAATGGGATAATGAATTTGACTCCCTAAAGCTAATACTATAATATTAACTTTTTTAGTTATAGCCCATAAAATAGAAGCTAATAGGGCGTTGAAACAACAATTACCATTATCATCTACAGCTTTAGAATAGTATATTTTGGTTTTTGGAGCAACTCCAATAATACTTTTTTTACTATTGGATGATATAATTCCAGATACTAAAGAGGAGTGTCCGAATTTATCTTTATAGGTATCTGAATTTTCACAGAAAGAAGTTATTTCAGAGGCTTTATTTAATATAGGATGGGTTGGATATCCAGAGTCTATAATAGCCATTTTTATATTTTTTCCAGATAATTTAGAATTTAATTTATAATCTTTACAATTAAATACAATTGGTTTAGTTAATTTTTCGATATTTTTTTTAGAAATTTTATTACATATTTTAATCATAGTAGCCTTTATCTAATTATGTTGATAGGAACGTTGTATATCTCGCCTTGGTTGAAAAATTCTAATTTAATATTATAGGGAAAAGTTTGTAGAAAATAAACATATTTTCTAAGGCATACTGCTATATTAAAAGTTAGAAAATCATCAGTAACAATACTCTTGCATTTATTAATTTCATCCATTCTTTTAAAAATATTTGTTTTGTATGGAATGCTCCATTTTTTAAGAGTCTCCAAATCCAATTCATTAGTTACATAATTTCTTAAATTATTATGAGCGATAGCGATTCCAGCTCTATTGTTCTTTGATTTTGTTTTGGGATAATAGGCGATATCATACCCTTCTCCTTTCCATTTTAATTGACTTAAATTATAATATATTTGAAAATAATTTAATTTAGTTGGTTTGTTTAAATAGAGATAATGGATATACTCATCAAATTCTTTTTGAAAAGAGAATCCAGTTACATCTTTTATCTTTACATTTTTACATAATTCATGATTAAAGTTAGGACATAAATTAATTAAAAGATCAAAAGTCTCATTACTATTAATTAATTCTTTAAAAATAAGAGTATTTTTTATTCTTTTATTATACTTAAATAAACTTTTTATTCTATTGCTTCTAGTAACCCATGTTATTTCTGGGTTATTGTACTTTTTATGTAATCCTTTTAGTACGCTACTAGCAATAAAATTATCTGTTATATCTCCAAGATGTGTTATTAGAATTTTCACTTATTATCCCTTTCTATTTTATTGAATTTACCTCATCGGTTATATCCATTTCTGTTATTATTATATCATTTGTAAACATATTTTCTGCCATTTGTTCTACTGAACCCCCAGAAGCTATATTCTTTCTTGCGTTTTCTTCTTTTTGAATCCAATCTTCTTTTTTCTTTTTATTAATATCTCTTTCTTTATATAATCTTTGTTTTTCATTTTCGTCTATTATTTTTAATTTTCCACTTTTTATGCATTGATTAATAATAGGATATTTTTTCATTTTCGCCTTAAATTCATCATCGAAAAATTTAATATCATAACGATTAACGAAGTTAAGAATATTTTTATACTCTTCAGGAGGAGCGTTTAAATCAGGAATATTAAGAGGCCCTTTACTTACAGAATGAACATATTCTATATCTAAATCGAAAGGTACATAAGTCATATCTATCTTATCAATTATATTAGGAGGAGGAGATATTTCTTGCCCTGTTAATTCTAATACTAATTCTGCAATATCTTGAGCATTAGTTTCCGTGGCATCTGTTATATATAAAACATTACTATTCCCTATTATAGCATATATTTGAGTAATATTTGAAAATGGGACTGTATGGACTCCATCCGCTTTGTAAATAGTTACATTCTGTTCTTTTTGATTTAAAAAAACAATCATAATTTCTCCTTTATTTCTTTAAGCCTATCATAAGCTTTATTAGCAACTTTATTAATAGTATAATTATCTAAAATATGTTTTTGTAAAATCTTATTTTTTTCTTTTGCTTTTTGATAATCATCTAATGTTAATCTCATTAGCGAACTTGCATTTTTAATAGTTTTAGGGTCCTTTAGAGAAGCCATTTTTTGGTTATCCCAATAAGATACATGCATTGTTCCTTGTTTAATATCGGCTAATTTGTCTATATCTAACAAATAAGAATTAGATTTATTTAAAAACATAGTTTGCCCACTATAATTAGTAGAAATAATTGGTAAACCGCACAAAGAGGCTTCACAAGAAGGAATTAAAAAACCCTCTCCTCTAGAGAATAAAACAAAAGCGTTACAAGCCCTATAAATATTAGGTAAAGTTTCCTCTTCTATGTCTTTGCTATATCTTACTATATGGGGAGGATTTTCCCCACCATATTCTTTTATATATTTATCTATTGTTTTCTTAATTACATCATTATTGTTTTTAAATTTACTTACTATTAAAAGAGAGACAGGATCATCTTCATTAAATTCTTGTAAATAACTTTTTAAAAGAACGTCATAGCCTTTTCTATAGCTCCATCCAAAAACGCTTACAAATACAAATGGGTTTAATCTTGAGCTAAAAGAATGCCTATCTCCATCTTCTTTGTAGATATTATGATCTATACTATCTGGGATTATATAAATAGGAGATTTAACATCATATCTTTGAAGAATTTCTTTACAGAAATCTGAAGTAACCCATATCTCATTATAATTCTTAGTAAAATCAACAAAAAAATTAGGAATAGTATCCGATTCAATAGTTGTATATAGTATTTTATATTTTCCGAAACTCTCATGTCCTGATGTAGGAACAATACTATCTATACAAATACCATTTTTAAAAGATTTTCTAAGTAGAGGCTTTAATTGGGGATCTTTTATAGAGGGTTTATTAACTGGATCTATTTTTACATTAACTCCTAGATCTTCAAGTCCTAAAGCTAAATTTCTATTAACTTTAGCGTATCCTCCATTCTCGAAAAAATGACCTTTAATTTTTACGTCTATTTTGTCCATATTATATTTATCGACAAAAAAAGGCTTAGACCTCGAAAGATCTAAACCCTAAAAGAAAGGAGGTAATTATGAAAAGCATAACTATTTTTTAATTTTTTTATTAGAACTTGCTAATTGAAGTTCTTTATTTTTCGCTTGATCTACTAATTTATTCCAATCATCATCTGTTACGATAGTTTCTAATCCTTTTCTTTGAAGCTTCCTAGGAATTCCTCTACCCTTTCCTGGTCTCTTTATATGGGGAGAGGCATAGTCTCCTCTTTGTCTTACTCTTTTTCTTCTTTCTTCTAATTCTTTTTGTTCAAGTTCTTCTTCCATTACGGGAGTGTAAATATCTCCGACATCTGCGAGTTTTCCATAAGAAGCTGTTTTATATATTTTCATTTAAAGCCCTTTTAGTATTTACCTAATTTGTTTACTTTATTATTTAAATATCCATAACCTATTTTTACTAACTTAATTAAAATAGGTGAGAATATTGCTCCTAAGATTATTCCTATAATAAAATTCATAACAGACTCCTTTTAAAATTAATTTTCTATTGTTAAGTCAGAATCTCTTTTAATTCTGATCTCTGCCGTATATACATCACTCCATCTTCCTTGATAATATGTTCTAGCTTTAAGAATTAAATTATCCCCTCCACTTTTATTACTTTTAAAGACAAAAGATCCTTTATATAATTGATATTTAGTTCTAGAAGGATCTTTTCCGTTAACAGTATATCTAATTTCCGCTTTATCTATATTGTTTTCATCTTCAAATTTACCTATAAAAGTAAGAGAATCACTATCATCGTAATCTTCATAACTTTTAAGAGTTAATCCAGAAGCTGCCATTGTAACTGTTACGGTTCCTTGCATAATTAAAGCTTCCTGTTTTATCACGGTCTTATCATCTATTACTACCTGATTAGGAATAACAGCGTTAAGGGCTGAAGTAGATTCGTCAGAAGGGTCTATCTGAGTTCCTGCTATCGTTACGGTTGGGACAACTACTATTCTATTACTTTCAAATTCTGCCATTGCAAATTCTCCTTATATTTATTAGATATTTTTAACTATAATATATTAATTATAAATATTATTACAAAAAACCTTTAATGTTTTTCTATTTTTTCCAATTTATCATAATATTTTTTATCTTCAGTTATATGATCCATAGCTATTTCTTTAGCTATTTCTTTATCATTTGTGTGTTCCGTCTCAATTTTAATACCTTTATTAAGTTGTTTAGTATCAAAATCTTTAGGTTCTTTATTATCAGCAAGTCCTCCTGGAATTTTATCTTCCCATTTTTTTGCTGTAACTAATCCTTTTTTGTAAGAATCATTAAAAGAATTATTTAATATTCTTTCTTGAATTTCTTGAGAAGAAGGTTCTCTACCTAATTCTTTTCTTAATTCTTCTGAGACTTTTTTCCAATCATTAAATTGTGACATTTTATACCAGTTCATAATAAGTCCTATGAAAATAAAATTAAAATACTCTTCATAGTTATATATTCTATTCTAAAATAAAACAATCCTTTTTATAATATATAAATCTATAAAAAAAGGTGAACCATTTCTGACCCACCTTTTTAATTATTACTTTTTGATCTTTTACCATTAAGTAGCAGAACTTACTGTGATGAGACTAATAGCATAGTCATTCACGACTACAATACCGATCTCTTCATAGATAACCCAGCCTAGCCTTAATTTCTTAGGATCGTCAGCTGGTAAAACTGTGATATCCTGACGAATTGGGAAAGCACCAACTGTCTCAGGCGAAGCTGAACAGACTACAGTGTCAGAAGGCATTCTGGAACTGATATGGATGTCAGCAGTCCAGAGGTGACCATAAAGACCTGTTGTAATGATTTCTCTTTGAGTTGCTTCGTCATAGAAGTCCTTACCGAATGTACGAATAGAAGCATACTGATTAGCGTGTGTAACGATCTTAGCCGTTACAAGGTCATGTTGTTCAATAAGTCTAAAAGCAGTATTCAATGAAGGAGTAGTCAAAGTTCCGATGTTAGTTACAAGCTGATCGCCACGGTTTGTTGCTGCCGCAACGAAAGCATTGAAGATGTTTGTATCTTCTTCTTTCTGGATAGCTTCTTTAGCCTTGATCTGAGCCCTGTCAACGATGAAAAATCTTCTAGCTTTGATTTCGCTTAGTCTAACTGTTGGGTTAGCTGCTATTTCAAAAGTAGGAACAAGAATTTCTTCGCCTTCTTGAATCTGATCAGGTACAGCACCTCTACGAGAGATAACGTGTGCGACTGAGGCAACGTCTCTTTCGTAACGGGCTAAAGCACCCTGTGGCAATTCATCAACCATTAGCATCTTACGACCTACTGCTTGATATTCCAACGAACGTCTAATAGGTTCAACCATAGCCTGAGCTAAAGCTGTTCTACCTTCGTCTGTTTCCAATGCCTGAGCAATGACTATTTCTTTTTCATTGTCAGATAAACTATTTTTTGTAAAACTCATTTTAATTCTCCTTGTAAAAATTTATTTTTAAATATTTTTTTTCAATTTCAAAATATAAATCTTAAAATTAACGTTAATTTATTCTTATACGATAGATGGTGCTGCGTTAAGAATGAATGTCAAGAAAGTACCCAAAGACAAAGAACCGTCTACTGTGTCAGTTCCAGGAACTCCAGATGGATACGCTGTAGGAAGAGCTACTACTGTCCCTACTATGCTACCGCCCCCGTCAACATTAGTTAACTTTCCGTTTGCATCGCTGTAAAGTGCATTACCAACTACAAAAGTTACATCTGCATACTGATCCGTAGCGAATTTTCCGCCCCCAGTATAAACAGTCATTTTTCCAGATGCAGTAGTTTCGTTATAAGCATCAGCTACTCTATTTTCAGTCCATTTTGTTGATGCTCCCGAAGCTCCAGTTACTAAAGCGGCAGAATAAGGTGTTGATTTGTCAGTGTTACTAGCACTTACTACTGTGTTGTCCCCTGCAATACCAAAAATCTGGGCAGTTGCATCAGCAGCTTCTGCTTCTCCGTCAGTGTTAAGACCGACACACATACCTTCTCTGATTGATTGGCTAGCAGCTATTGGATACATATCCGCTACTACATGATAGATTTCTATTAAGGCCATTTTATTTCTCCTTTAATATGTTATTATTTTAATTATTTTAATTAGATTCTTCCGTTTGCTCTTTTTAAATCAAAATCGTCAATTTTCAAAGCTTCTTGATTTTTCTTTCCCAAAGAAAACAGGGTTTCTAGTTTTCCAACTAGTTCTTCGTCTCCATTTCTTTGATTACTTGCCTCATTAATTATTAAGGGCTGAGATAAACCCTCTGATACAGTATTGAGTCCTTTTTTAGAGAACATAGCTTTTTCAATGTTCTTTATAGTTGAAATTTCGTAAGAACCAAATTCGTTTATTTTGCTAGGCAATTCTGATGCAGTGATTATTTTTGCTTCTAACATTTTTCCAGCTAACTTAGTAGCTTCTTCGAATTTAGCTTCTTTGGACTCCGTATTGCTTTTTGCAATAACAGTACCTTTATCTTTAGTAGTTTTTTCAGAATCTAATTCTTCTTTTCCCATTTGAGCATTACCAGTGGCAATATCAGGATGGTCTTTTGGAGAATCAGGTCTGTCTCCTACTGTTTTTGTTTCATGTCCTATTGCAGATTCATTCCCAGAACCTTTTACGCCTTCAGGTTCTTTTGCATCAAATTTATCTTCTTTCCCTATTGTCTTATTATCTTTAATAGGTTGAATATCTTTATCATCAGCAACTGGTTTAGGAGCTTCTAATTTCTTATTTTGAGCTTCTTTAATAGAAACAGCCTGTTCTACAATGCTAGCAGTAGAAGCTTTACCTGCTCCATTTTCTCCGCCAGTGAAACTCTTATCTCCTCCGCTCAGTCCAACTTCTTTTTCTTTTCCTATTGTAGCATCTGAACTAGGAATTTTTGGAAGAGGTTTATCTTGAGGATTCAAGTCAGTATCTTCTTCTCCGATTAAAGCTTTGTCTCTAGGAACTGAAGGGTTACTAGCAGAAGGAATAGTTTCATTTTCGTGTCCTATTTTGCTTCCATCTTCCCCATTTGTATAAGGTTTGATTTCGCTAACATCCTGAACATTCAATTGTGTTATTTCCTTAGACTGAGCTTGTACAACTTCAAGGACATGAGAGAGATCCATAGTAATTTCTCCAACCTTGTTAGCTCCGCCTCTCATATGAGACGCTTCTTTAGTATTATATTCTGAATCCATGTCGTTTTCCTCTTCTGTTTCATTTTCAGGTTCTTCACCTTCTTTATATGTTTCTCCAGGATCCGATAAATTTCCTTCTTTTTTCTCAGAATTTTCTGAATTTTCTTCATTTCCTCTTAATTTTTCTACAACAGCATCAGCAATTTCGTCTTTCATTGACTTAGGTTCTTCCATTCCGGAACAGCTTTCCATAGATTTCATATCAGAATTTTCTTCATTGATTTCTATGATTTCGCCTTCGCCCGATGGTTCAACTTCATTTTCTCTTGCTTCATCGATTGCTCCGTCAAGGGTCTCATCGGCAACTTCATCGATTGATTCAGCTACTCCTCCGTCTAAAGATAATTCTGCATTTTCATCTGGAAGATCTTCTGTATGATGAGGTTCATCGAGAGTATTTTCTCCTTGAGCCTGATCAATAGCGGAGTCAATCTCTTCTATGACCGAAAGAGGTAGATCTATAGTAATAGTTCCTTCTGAGGCTTCTTCAAATGGATCTTCATCTATTGTATCTTCTATGATCTCTGGAGAATCTACCATCATTTCTTCTTCTGGCTCCATAGAAGTTAGTTCGTCAGCAAATAAATCTTCTTCCTGAGCTAATACAGTCTTTAAGGATTCGCAGATAGTAGCAGATTCTCTGATACTGTGTCCAGAACGAATTTGATCTTCAACGCATTCTTCAGTTCCGCATTTGTCAGCCCAGACAGAAGCTACTTTTATTGCAAGCTTATCTGTGTAAACATCAGCTTTTTTAAGTCTATTACAAACACATTCAGGCAAAGAACTTCCTTCGCAAGGACCGCTTAGTGCTACAGAATCTTGTCCATAACGTCTAGCTAGCTTTTCGATACAAGATTCGATTGGAAACTTGCTTCCATAACCGCTATAAGCTAATTTATATTCTTCTGTAATAGAACTATTTTTATCAGCCAATTTAACTTGATTCAATGCTCCCGTATTTTTCATAGCCAAAATAACTTTTGCTTTTTCTGAAATATCAAAATTATCAAATTGAGCTTCTGTAATATTAACAGAAGATAAAGCCTTTACGAAATTATTTTTAGATCTTTGACAAGAAGTACATACTTTCTTGCCTGATAGAGGGGTCCATTCCCATTGAGCATAAATTTTCTTAGCATCTGTTGTATCGGCAACGAAAGAAACTTTATATTTAGAGCCAGTATCGAGACAAATATGAGTTCCATTTTCAAGATTAATAGTATTAGTTGTTCCTGTTAGAGGACTAACGGTTCCAATCTGGATATTACTGCTAGCAATTTTCTGTAAAGCATCAGGATGCAACCTTGTCATGGCGGCTACCGCTGGCATTTCTTGCTCTTCTGGCATCTCGAATCCTTCTCCGAGTCCCATATCTTCTGTTTCCATATCTTCTTCGGCTCCTTCTTCGCCATCAGCAGGTGTCAAATCAGCCCATTTAGTAACATCTAGTAAAACTTTAAATGTAAATTCTGAACCGCAATTTCCGCATTTTGCTCCGCCTCCAATTACGTTTACGTCTTTACTTGTGCAAACAGGGCAAGCAGTTCCTGGTGGAAGTGGAGGTAGATCTCCTTCTTCTTCCATTCCTTCTTCAGCAAATTCATCGCCTTCTGTTAGGGATTCCATTGGAGCCTGTTCCATTTGAGGAGCCTGAGGCATTGAAGCTCCCGCTCCAGGAGCTTGACTAACTCCGCCTTGTCCACCCATTTCTCCGCCCATCATTTGAGCTTCTTTTACGATTGCATCTCTTTTTTCTGCCAACATATAAGACATGTCTTTTTCTTCGTTATTTTCTTCAATGTCAATTACGTCTTCAACGGGACCTTCTAAAATATCTCCTAGCCCTATATCTCCAATGCTTTCATAGTCTTCTTCACCCATCATACTTTCATCTTTATGAGTAGAAACAACTATACCTTTTTCTGGATCTATACTAATTTCTAGAAGAACGGTTTCTACTTCATCTTCGATTTGACATTGTGCAAATTTATTTACAGCAGTAAGAAACTCTTTTTTATTATTCTCAGCTAATTTTACTCCAATATCTTCAAAAGTTGCATGAACCTGATACAAGCCATCTTCTGGTTTATCTAGTTCTTTGATAGCTTGAGATAGAGCACTTTCTTTGCTAATTACTTCTGGATTGATAGAAGCTAATTTCGTTTGAACTAAATAATCGACCTGAGCCATAGCTTTTTTACTTTCTAAAACATGATAAACAGAATCTAAAACGTCAGAAATTAAAATTCCATGATTTGCGTTATTTGCAACAGATAATGATAAAGCATCTAAAGAGTCTATATTAGTAGTCGAAGCAGTTTTGAAATAATTAATATTTTTAACAGTGTTATCAATTTCTTCTCTTTTATGTGGCAAAGAATTAAGTACAGAAATGAAAGCTATTTTTGTTTTAATATTATTGTCATTATTAAATAATTTTGCAACTTTATTAAGTTCTTCTGGAGACTTCTTATAATTAGTAATAGCATCAGAAACAACTTCTTTTGCAATTTTAATAATATTTTTAGTATACGCTGTATTAGCCCATCTTTCTTGGCCTTTCATACCAATATCATTAAGTTGACCTTCGGTTATAACTTCATAAGGACCAACAAATTGATGATTAGAAAGAAGATCTTTCAATTGAGCTTCTGTAATAACGCTATTCCAGTCTTCGCTTAGTTTAGAACTTACAAGATTACTCATGTCGGTCCATTGTTTTTCTGTTATTACTTCTGGAAAATCGCCAGCACGACAAACGCAACCGCTAGTAATAGAGGCTAATTGGTCTTCTGTGATAGTTTCGTAAGTACCTTGTCTAACTTGTGGGCTGTCAGAAGTTACATCTTTCATCTTTTCAGATCCACCAATTTGTTCCTTGCTTTCTGTTATTCCTTCATAAACTTCTTCAGTTCTAGGATGAAGAGACTCTTCCTTCTTTGCTAGCTGTTTTTCTGTGATAACTTCTTGGTTAGCATCAGAAGCCGCTGTTTTTGTGTTTTTATCATTAATAGCCATTGTACTTTTTAACTCCTTATCATTATTTTGAATTGTCATTTTACCCATCACGGATTTTAATTCATTGATACTATCTATTAAATTAGATGAAATCTTGAAAAAATCCTCTTTTTTATTTATATTTTTTTGAGAAAGTTTAGGTTTTGTTACAGATCCTAGTCCACTTAGTTCTTCCGAGGATACTCCGGGAGCCGATGATGGCTGAGGCGTTTGAGTCAGTTGAGCTTGTTGAGGTTGCATTTCAGGCTGAATCTCAGGTTGAGGAGTGGTAGAAATACCTGCTTCAGTTCCATCGGGAGAAGCTAATTTAGTATATCCCATTTCAACTAACTCATCTACAACTTCTTGTATATCTGACATAGCCTTTACTAGATCGCTAACATATTCCATAGAAATTTGTTCTTTTTGCTGTAACATACTTTTTACAACGCCTTCTACATTATCCATACTTTCTTTAAGCATATTGATTTCTTGTTGACCAGCTACTTTTGTAAGCTTATTACTTCCTTCTGGAGAATTATCAACATTTTCTGCTACTTTCATGATAAATTCTCTTATTTCTGCTATTTTCTTAGTAACATTAGGTACGTGTAGTATTTCAGATATTCCGCAATCATGACAAGCTGGATTAACTACAAATGAATTCTCAATGAACTTAAGACCAAAATTATGTTCGTAAACTTGAATTTTTTCATGGCTTAATTTAATTAAACTGTCTTTTGTAGAACCGCAGATAGGACATTCATCTTCTAAATCTGTAGGACTATTGTGATATTGACAATCTAGATCTCCAGAAAATTTTCTATTTTTTCTATTAGCAACATGGTCGCAATAATCAGTAGCGATATTAGCTTGATTATGGCATATAGAGCAAAGTGACGCTTCGACAGTACATCCCATCGAAGTTCCAGTTATAAAGCCTTCTTCGATTCCTCTTGCTAATTGAGGATATGCGACTTTATCAACTCTACCTATTATGAAAATTCCGCCCGCTTCCTTATCGAACCAAGAATGAACACAATCGCCTTTTGCTTTTTCTATATCATCATTTTGGTGATTAGTAAAAAGAGGAACTCCAACGAAAGTTGAAGCGGCTTTCTGTAGTTCTTTAGCAGAGAAAGCATCTCCATTATCATTTATTTCATCTTTTTTAATTGCAAAGATCTTTAAAAACAAATGTTCTGGATGTTTAGTTACTTCTGCTTTCAAATCGAAATCATTTAAATCAATTGTTGTTTTTTCAATAGAAGCCTGTTTAATCATATTAGGAAGTTTAAATAAATCCCAATTTTTAGGTTTATTTAAAACTTCAACAGGCATCTTTATTAAAGAATTTTCTGCTTTTTTATGAATTGCCATATTATTTCCTTTTTTAATAATTAATTATTATATTTATCATAAGAAGTTTCATTATCTTTAAATCTTCCACCACATATACAGGTTTCTCTATCTTTATTTTGAGGAGAATCTGTTTTTCCGCATTGTTCACAGTATCTTCCTGAATTAGATGAGGTCTTTACGTTTATTTTAAAATTCTTTGATATCTTCATATCTTTTTTTCTTTTTTTCTTTTTTAAATTTAATTCAGTTCTATCTAGATCTGATTGATCTTTGTCTTTTTCGATATATTCTGATCTAGTTCCCTCTTCGTTTCCGAATTGATTAGTTTGTGATATTTTAAAACATTTCATTATAAGTTTCCCTGATACATATCTTCGTAACCAGGACTATGACTATCTATTATTTCAAGAGCTTCGTCAATATAAATTTCCGGAACAAAAAGACCGATTTGATTATTCATAGCTTTAATAGCAGATGGAATATTTTCAATTTTTAATATATTAACATATTCATTAGCTAAATCTTGATCTTCTGCGTAAGCAATAAGTGCCTCTTTAGATTCCATGTTCTGATTTTGAAGATTTAATTCTCGATTTATATCTCTTGTTAAATTTTCCTGTAATTCTATTTCACCATTTTCTTGTGCTGTTTTTATTTTAAAATTTTTAGCTATTTTCATTTTTGTCCTTTTTATAATTATATATGTTTCTATATTTTTCTATATTATAAATAAATAGATAAGAATCCTTTATTTTTTATTACGCTTTAACGTGCCTTGGGATATCTACATTGGCTAAATCAGCAACAGAATAGTTGACATGTCCTTTAGGAAAGGCTATTCCCCATTTATCAGCGGCATGACTAAGAGCTGCATTCATAGATATAAAATACTCTCCTGAGGGGGCATATACTTTAGCTTCAGGATCATCTGGTAATTTTTTTATTCCTGAGAAGAATTTCTTTTTTAATTCTTTTGTAACAGCAGGACCAACAACTATAAAATAATCGGAATTAGTAGTATAATCATGACCTTCCCATCTATAATAGGCATTAGGTCCGATCTCTTTATCAAATTTTTCTTTTACCTTTTGAGATCTTTCATGGTAATGTTCTTTCCATTCAATGCCTCTATCTTTGATTCTCTTTCTTCCCGCTGTTTTAATATCTTTTTCATATTCTTGCAGATTAAACATATTTATTCTCCGATTGACCAGATTTCTCCAAGACCATTTGGCATATTCTTTATGCTTAATTTTAGATCTTCAGATTGATTTTTATTTATATACATAGTTAAAGAAGCATATTTTTCTAAATTATTTTCATCTGAAGCTTTCTTCTTAGCTTTAGAAGCTTCCATTATATTTTTTAGAATAATATCTTTTACTGCGTCCCCATGTTCCTCAATAGCATCTTCTTTAAATCTTAAAACTCTCCATCCAACATTTGCTAATTTTTGATCTCTTTGTTGATCTCTCAATTGAGTATCTTCACGATCATGCCAAATAGCTCCATCACAATTATGAGTAACTAAATTAGAAATTAAATAAGTATGGTTATTATCTAATTTTCCATTAGTTTCGAAATTAATAACTTCTCCATTATACTCTATTTCTTTTATTTCTCTAATAGGAACATAAAAATTGCATTCATCTTCTCTATATTGTTTTTTCTTAGATGGAGAACTCAATAAATCAATTTCCCATAGCCCTGCTGTTTTATGAAAAGTTTCTTTATCTTTTTTATTAAATTTACAAATGGTTCCCTTTAGTCTAGAGACACTTATATTAGCAAATTTATTCATAGAAAAACATAAAGCTTGAATATCTATTAGCATTTTTTGAGATGAAGATATTAACCTTATTGTTCCATTTTCCCTTTTACATCCATCTCCTTCACAGAATGCTTCTATATATATATTCTTTAACTCAGAACTTAATCCGAATAAAAATTGAGGCATTCTTTTATTAGGAGCTATTTTATCAAATAAATCTGCGAATAATAAAGACAATGATTTACATGAACAAACAACTTTTCTACAATTATTTTCTTCATAAATTATAGTAGTAGAAGGGACGTTAAATATTTTTAATAAAAGGTTTTCTACTTTATTAGAAAAATCTACTTCATTAATATGGAAAGAAAATTCTAAATGCCCGTTAGAAGAACTCCCTTCTGCTGCATATATTCCTAATAGCCAACATAAATCTTCATTAATTAAAACTTTTTCAGGAATTTTATGAGCATTGTGTGCCTTTCCTTTGTATTTTTTTAAATCTAATTCTTTTTTTTGTTTTATATTTCTCTTTTTAGGAATTACTAAAAAATCTCCTAATTCTAATTCTGAAGATTTTTTAAAGGATATATTATCTATATCTGGAGTTGTATATTCTCTTGTGCGAGTTATTTTAGGTTCTTCTCTTTTTACTCTTATTTTTTTAGGAGAACAAACTAAAAATGGATGATTTTTAGTTACTTTAACAGGAGAAATTCCATGAGCTTTTATATCTAATAAATTTTCATTTTTATTTTGAATAATTTTTTTAACAACTTCAACTGGATCTCCACTTCTTCCTACTAAAAAATCTCCTTGATTAATATCTTTAGCCATTGTGGATCCATTTTGAGTTGGGACCCACGTTTCAGGATGCAAACACTCAATTCCTACTCCTATTTGAGGATAAGCAAAATCTAAAGAGAATGGTTGAGGATTATTAGGAACTCTGACAGAAAATTGTCCAAATAATCTATGAGGAACCTCCATTCCTTGAAGCATTTTGTACATCTGTTGTTCTAGTTTTGTTAATTTAATAGCTTTTGGAGGGGGAGCTTGAACTTCTTCTTGTTGTTTCCCTTTTCCTCTTTTTGTGATTATAGGAGCAGAACTTGCTGCGGCCCCCATACCAGGAGCCCCTCCACCCATGCCCATATC
>Ga0233415_10000313_pt1 | contig 23154 bp, 13 predicted proteins | sample Na_anoxic_12_MG_FD_188631 | JGI IMG/M metagenome (GOLD analysis project Ga0233415, IMG submission 188631) | Seawater microbial communities from Saanich Inlet, British Columbia, Canada - Na_anoxic_12_MG | ecosystem: Environmental > Aquatic > Marine > Inlet | place: Canada: British Columbia... | reverse complement strand
AAGCTTCATATATTTTTTCTAAAGATGTATTTAAATAACCACCCTGACTAAAATTAATGTTGTAATTATCAGCAATTTCGTTTGTATATAAACCTAAATTAGCATAAAAGTGTGACCAAACATTTGTTTTAAAGTTTACGTCTGTAGAAGATGGTATATATGTCCACTCTATTTTATCACCAGGTATAGCGTAAAAATAATTACTTTCCTCTATTGTGTTTTCTAGATTGACACTTTCTGTCGATACTAATGAACTCATTTTATTTTTTTTTAGTTTCTTGTTATCACACTAGGTGAATTATTATTATTATTTATAACAACTCTATTATTATCAACATTACCCACAATAAAACTACCAGGTCTCAATCCAATATCGTTAACTGATAAAGGAATAAAGTCTGCCATTTGGAAATTTATTGTCTGTACCCTATCATTAGTTTTATAGTAAAGGTCTACAGAAGTTGGTGAAAGGAAAGCGTTATAACTTGAATTACTGTTATTTTCTAATTTGTCCTTAAATCTATTTCTGTTAAGAAAGTCTGTATTATTTCTATAGTATATAGTTGTCATGATTAGTTAGTTATTAAAATATTATCGTAACCTAATGTGGTTGCGTTAGGGTCGTAAACAAAATTATAACTTATATTACCACCTATAACGTCTAACCCACCTGTTTCAGGTATTCTTAATCTAAGGTTAATAGGTAGTTCCCATTTATCGAAAGAAGTTTCCTCAAAATAAAACTCTATATGATTTTTAGCTTTTTCAATCATACCTTTTATTAATGATTGTCCTTTTGTGTTAACATAACCCCATATGGCCTGCCCCATAAAACCATTTATATCTAATGTTCTAAAATTATTGGGTTCATTTAAATAATATAAGTCTGTTGGGTTTGACCCTATAATCACAGCTGGTGTAATTTCTTTATAATTATCAGTGTTGGTTATTGTTTCTAAACCAACAAAATTAGTTTTACCATTCACTACGTACCCAAATTGTGGTGGGTTGAATGTAACGTAAGAGTTATGACCTTCTAGGTAGTAACTGCCTTCAATATTCACACCAAAACCTAATAATAAACTTGTGTAAAATCTATCGAAAGACCTATCTACTTGTGTTCTTTGTTCACCTTTGTATTGGATGTATTTACTATTAAATTTTAAATAGTTTTCTCTATCTTTATTGGTGACAAAGTCATATAAAGGAACGAACCTACTTGTAGTATCTATATTTGACCATGTCTTATCAACGAAATTTTGTTCTTGTTTGTTTAAATAAACACCTTGTATTATTTTTAAACTTGTCTCCAGTGATTCTGTATAAGCTGTTGTTGATGAAACACCTTCTAACCAATTAAAATACTCATGTAGATTAATAGTTACGTTTAGATTAGATTTAGTATAGTCTTGGGTGCCACAATTTGATTTATAGTAATTAACTAACCATCTTTGTTGTGTCCTATCAATAGTTGTTTCTGTTGGGGGAGATACTTGAGCTGTTGTTGGTACTGCGTCTACACAAGATTTTCTAGCTGTAAATAAAGCTTTAGAACCAGTTATGTTCATTATGTCGTTTAAATTAGGGTCAGTTTCTACATAATAGATTTCGTTCATATCGGATAAACTAAAATATTTAAAACTTTGTTCAGCTCCAATAGACATTAATCTACGTAGACCATAATTAGTTAATTTTAAATTTACATTATTTGCCATTATTTTATGTTGTTTTGTATCTAGGTTCTTTTTGTGTTGTAGAACTTTTATGACTACCTGTTATTTCTAATATTCCTTGTGGCTCTACACATAAGTGATATATAATGTCATCATCAGAAAAACTAAAGTATCTAAAAGTATCTTTAAATCCTTTTGATAAAAATTTAGTTTTACCGTAAGGTGTTAAAATTAATTTAACCTCATTTGTATCTTTAGATAGGAACCCCATTATAAATCAAAAGCTATTTCAATTATCACAGTCGTTGTGTTATTTTTTTCTATCGGTAAATTCATTTTACCTATAGCAACTAAATCACCACCAGTACTATATATACCAACTTCAGATATATGTGGGTTTTGACCACTATTTACCCATGTTGGGTTTGTTGTTGTATTAAATTGTGTTGGTGGTACTACTATTTGGAATTTTGTTCTCCATTTTTTCGACACACCAGCTGATTCAAAGTTACCAAAGAAAAAGTTTTCGTCACCAAATTGTAGTAAATTAGGTTCTAAAGTTGTTGGTATATTTATGTAATCGTGTAAAAGATAATTAGTTCCGTTTAAGTACTTATTTTTTGTAATAGTAAAAGTTGTGTTTTCTAAGTTTAATGGGTTAATTGTAGACCCAGTAGTATGATTAGTTATCTCATTAGTAAAGTCCATTATTTTCCAACCGTCTGAAGTTGGTTTTTCACCCGTACTAACTCTTTGTGCTATTATCTTGAATTTGTCAGCTTCAAATCCTGTACCACCACTAATTGACATATAAGACAATTCTGATGTTGGGAATGTGATTTGTACATCTTTTTTAGCGTTATCAGGACATTCTTCTTCTGTTAATAGAACACATGTATAATCTTGTGTGTGAATACCTGTTGTATAACCTGATGTACTTTCTAGTAGATAAGTTACGTATAGTTCTTGAGTCTGACCCATTAAACCATCTGTAACTGTTTGTAAACCATAACCTAGTGTTGGTAGTGTCCAATTCCTGTTTGATTTATAAGATAAAGCTGCAACAACCTCTTGGTCGTCTATAGTTACTACTTGTTGGTCCGGGAATATTCTACCTATAACATTGTTTTGTTCGTCAGCTAAATCAAAATACCTTACCTCTGTAGTAACACCACTTATTGTAACATATTTTTCTGTACTTATACCAGAAAAAGATTGTCCAATCATATCTGCTGTACCTGAACCTGAGAAAGCTCTTTTATGCCACATTAATGTGGGTAAGTTAACTATTGGTGATGCTGGTACCGTAGTATCTATATATAATGATTGTCCGTAATTTTTTTCTGATTGGTTATTACAAGTTTGTTCGTTTGTGTAGTGAATTATAGCTATAGACCTATAGTCATTACAATTACTAGTTATTTCAGATGTGTATCCAAAATATTCTTTTGAACCAATAAAGTTTTCAGAACCATAACTAGGAAATGTTTCATAAGTACCTAGACCATCAGAAACACCAGCCATATCATAAGACCAAACATTGTTTTGGTTCCATACAGTACCACCACTATAAATACTACTTGAATCAAAAGTTCTACCACTAGGATAAAAAGCTGCCCAACATTCATTACCTCCAGCGTAACTTGGGAAATACGCGAAATCTCTATCTAACTCTACATTTAAATCATTTCCAGCTAAAGTTCCTGAAGTACCTTGTACCTTATACCATAAGTAAGGTACTGGTAAGTCTTCCTCAATAACAGTATTTGTTTGTGTAGCACTTATCTCATCGTTACTCATTTTAACCAACATAAAATCACCATAGGTTGGTTCGTATACATTTGAACCGTATGTTGATGATTGTCTAACAGGTACAAACTCTGTAGAACCTGTTAAACTACCTAAAGGAATCATTGTATCCGATTGTACTGAGTAGTTGGTTGTGTAGGCCGTGTAGACTGTAGAACCTGTTTGTGTTTTAAAAAAACCTAATTCAGGTGATTGTGATACTGTAGATAACTCTAAAGCGGTAACAGTTGTTAACCCAACCCCAGCTTGTGATGCTGGTGTAGTTGTTAAAGGTAGTAGAAATGTTTTCATTTCAGGCTGTTCGGCCTTTGCTCTAAGAATATTTTCTAGTGTAACATCATATGTAGCACCTAAAGTACTATAATCTATTTCAGAGTCACCTAATTTAAAAGAATTAAATGTTAAAGCTCCATTGGCCAGTAATTGTCTACCTCTATCTGTAAGTCTAGCACTTACAACAATATCAGAATTTTTATCTATATAACTCACGTTTTATGTTTTTTTTATAAATATCAATAACATTGATTTATTTTTTTTTATACTAAATATTTCTTTCTATATTTGTTAATTGCTGTTTTACCTGGTATTAAACCAAAATAAAAATATGGCATATTAGTTTTAACATCTATATAAGGGTTTGTGTAATAATTAACGTTACCCACACTATAGGTGGAGTTGGGTATGTTAGGGTTATACCTATCCTCTAATAATGTATCAATAGCAAACGGACCATTAACACCATCAGGGTCAAAATTTGTGAAACTACCTGTAACATCCCAAACAGATGGGTTATCTGTATCATAACCACCAGTAGGGATTTCTACTGGTATTGTAACCACTGTGTTATGTTCTTTAGATACTTCACTTATAGGGTCTCTATATTCTTGTTCTAATTCCCTTTCATGACATTGTGGGTTACCTGCATTAGTAAACAATTTGTCTAAATTACAATTTGTTTGTCTTAATAAATAAATAAAGACATCTTTTGGGTCTTCAAATGAGGACTCATCTAATTTTTTAGTTGTTTCTTGTCTGTCAAAACCACTTTCACCTCCCGTACCTATTTTAATTACTTGTGGTGGGTTTATACCTGAAGCTGCTGTTGGTATGTTGTATGGACTTAGTTCACCTAAGTTATCACCTGTATATGGGTTTATTTTATCACCTAATCTTAAATCATTTATATTACAATCAAATACTGTATTTCCTGCGGTATTTTCACTATTAGTACTTATACAATTTTTAATTTCATTAAAAACATCATCACACATTTCTATTCTACCTACACTAACTATTTTTGTAGATGATACCCAATTACAATAAAGGTATTCTTTGGAGTCGTTAGCTCCGTTTGGTAGTCCTGGTGTGTTTAGGGGTACCCTTATCTGTGGTGTCCCTGAATCAACTCCCCCCACATAATTTCTATCGTCAGGGTTATCTGAAGGACCTAAAATTAAACACCTACCATCGTTACAAGTATTCTGTAAGTATTTAGCTTCTTCATCACCAACAAAAAAACTTGAAAATGCATTGTATCCAGCGTAATTATCACCACCTATATTTGTACTTCCAGGTCCACAAAATTTATTCTTAATTGTACCATCGTTTTTAATTTTGGTTTTACTTTTGAATTGGAATAGATAAGCTGAACCATTTAACCACGCATCAAAGAAAGTAAATTTTATTGCTTTATTTTCTTTAGCTGACTCATATATAGAACAACACTTCCAATTTTCTAGTTGGTTTAACGATACACAATTTGTTTCGTTTGGTACGAAAAAATTAAAACTTAAACAAGCACCCGTATCACAATCGGTTCCATTATCTTTAGGACAACAAGGTTCATTACCAGTATTATTACCTGTTATTACGGGGTTACCATTACAAGTACAAGATTCTAACCCACCACAATATGGGTCTATAGTATAAACATCATCACCACATTCTAATAATATATTAGGGGCTAAAAAATCAGCTAAAAATCTAAATGGTGCAAAATTAGCTAGTTGTCTACATTTTCCATCATTAGTAAATCTTAAATAAGAACATATCCTTAAGTTACCTAAAATGATAATTATTTTATAGAAAAAAGATATTAAATTTATTACTAATTTCTGTATGAAAAAAGCGAAACTAGCTTTTTTCATTGCTGTAGTAAAAGGAAAGTAATTATTATAATCACATTCATCACAACCTTTTAGACCAATAAAACTAAATCTATTAGAACCTCTTTTATATTTTTTAATGAACTGTGACAATGTGTATACTTGTTTCCACTCAAATGTGTGAAAATCTAAATCTAAATCACTACTAACTGTTTTTGGTAATGGATTGTTTGGGTCTTGTACTACTGGGGTAACGTTGGGGTTGTTAATAATATCTAGGGGGTCTCCGCCAGGGATATTCGCCTGATTAGCATCGTCATATTGTGATATATCGGTAGTCCATCTTTGTTGTTCTGTTCCAAGTGTCCCCCCGTGAAATTTATGTAAAGATGGTACTATTAAACTTGCTGTAGTAAATTTTCTTCTTAAAGAAGGTTCGTTAAATTTTATTTTAAATCTATACTTACCTTTTGTTGCAATACCAACACCGGGTTCTGATGAGGGTATTAAGTTACCAAACTCATCTGTGATAACTCTATCATAATACATAGGTAAATTAAAAGTATAAGTTCCGTCATCATCTATAACATCTTTACCCGCTCTAGTAGTAAAACTTTCTATACCAGTTGGTCTTTCTAAATCATCATAAACAACTCTTAGTATGTCTATGGAACCTGCCCTAGTAGTTAACTCACATTGTTCACCAGCGTCATTTTTTGGGTTACATCTTTTATTTAAAGAATTTTTTTTAGTATCAGTAAAAATAGAACCCATAAAAATAGATGATGGGACTATTTCAACACCCGTATCAAAATCGGTCCTGGTAATACCAAACTCACATTTATCTGTGTCACCCCAAAACGGTACTATATTAGCACTTTTACTTTGTGCTTTTAATTGTGGTAGTTCATCTAAATTTTCTGAAGACCTAAATCTAGTAAAACCATCAAATAGTTCTTTGGGTAAACCTTGTTCAATTAAATCATAAGGTCTTAAAGATATTGAACCTATATCACTTAGGTCTACATCTATATGTACTGTCTGTTGTCCTGTTGGTACACCGAAAAGAATGTAATCACCAGCTTCATTTGTACGAGTAGTGTATTTATAATATTTTTCAAATATTTCTAGTTGAATGTCGTTATTTAAAACGTCTTCTTTTGTTGGGAAGGTTCCTACTGGGGTGTTTAAATCACAAGTTGCTTCAGATAGTAATAAGTTATATCTATAACCTTCATCATTTTTAGTTGTGACATCTCTAAATGGGTATAGTTGTTCAATTAACCCATTTCTCTCACCCTCATCTGTAACAGGAATAAAAATAGATACTTTAGCGTTTGGTACGCCGAAGCCTTTATTAGCTATAACCCTACCAACCAAAACACCATAGTCAGCACAAAAGGTGTTGTATAAATCTTCTTGGGATATCTTTAAACTTAGTATTTCTAAAAAATCAAAGTCTTGGTTCAACTCTACCATTAAATTTTTATCGCCTAAGTCTGTCCTTATTCTAACACTTTTATTTTGCATTAATAACTATTTTTAGAGTAGTTTATGTTAACTTCGAAAGCTCCAGTATCACTAACATTTCTAGTTGTAATTTCATTTCCAAATAATATAGGGTAATTCTTAAAAAAATATACTCTAAATAAAAAGTTTTGTCCTAGATTTGTTGGTAGTTCGTCTAATTCTTGTGAATAAAAAGATTGTCTTTGTGTAAAGTCAACAAGCTTTTGTTGTATAGGACTTTGGAAGTTATCGTCACCTTTAGTTGTTATTTGTAATAAAAATTTACCGTTTTTACTTAGATATTGGTCATAACTTTCTGGTACGTACCAGTTAAGTGTTGGTTTTAATGTTCTGAAGAAACCTAAATCTAAATATTCACTAGAAGAGTCCGTTAAATAAAACACTGAAATACTATCACCAACACTAATTATGGTTTTAGGGTCCATTATTAATCTTCTATCGTCACTATTACTTCTATAATAGTCTACGTTTTCTGTCATAGTGACACCATTTATAACAAAAATAACGTAAGAACCACTTTTTATTTGTTGGGTGGTTAGTAGTTCTTGTCTAGATTTAATTGTGTTATAATTAACAGATGGTCTAGAAGCTCCTGAATAAACAACATCATTTGTAATTCCAGAAACAATAAAAGCATCCATTTCTAAATAATCTTCATTTAGATTAAAAATATCTTCAGTACTTTTTTGTAAATCTAAATAAGTAACAGTTAAAATATCGTTTTGTGGGTCTAAATAACCAGAAACAAACTCTATTAAACCAACATTATCTGTAGAACTTACCCAATCAGCTCCTTCAGTTAGTTGTACACCATTAACTGAAACAATCATTTTATTATTTAATGGTATACCATTAATTTTAAATATAGTTGTTTGTCCATCTTTTATGAATACATTTTCTGTTCTTAATATACTATCATTAACTAAATTAGATAAAGAATTTCTATTTAATTGTGGTTTGTCAGGGTTAGTTACAGTAATAAAATACCAACCTTCTGAAAACAAATCTTCTTTTAGGTAAGTACTTAGATTAAATGTATTTATTAATAATTTGGTTGGGCAATTTCTTGTATTAAATTTAGAATAATCTTTTAAGAAATATTGTGCATCTTTTACTGGAAGTTGGCCTTTATTAATAGTGTCTACTATAGTGTTACCTGTTATTGTTGAAAAAGTAAAACAATCTGTTAACACGGAATCATTTTGTGTTACATAGTCTAATTGTTTATTTAGTTGGTCTAAATCAAAAGTATGGTAACAAAAACTACCGGTATAACCAGTGTATTCAGTATTACCTGTTATATTAAAAGTAATATCAAAACTATCTGTTTCCGATAGATTATAAACTGCCGAACACCCTGATATGGAATATGTTGTTGCTGTAGTTACACCACTACAAGCTGTTGTTGTGTACCCAGTGGTAGCTTTAACAGTACCATCCATATAGTAAAGAGGTTGTTTAAACTCTTCGTTACAAAAATTAACCGTATTACTTATATTGTAGATATTGGAAAGTCCTGACCTATCAACATCTGTTTGTATTGATTGGTTAATGTCTACCGTTGGTAAGTTTGTTATTGTTTTTTTACAGAGTATACACATTATTCAAATACTATTTGTGGTTCACCATTTGTTAATATGGTGTTATAAACATTAACTTCATTTTGTAATGTTTGGTTTCTAGTGTTACTAAAAGGTTCTTCACTATCAACTATTGTTTGTGAATTACTATCGTCTGGTGTTGGTATTACTGTAGTACCGTCATCAAATATTGGTCCATCATCTGAATCATTAGGTGTACCACCAGAATCATTATCTATAACTGTATCACTATCATTTTCTTCTGTTAAGTCACCCCCGTTATTAGTAGTCCCTGTTGCGATAGGTGAGAAGTCTGTACCATAGTTAATTACTGTTATTTCAGATTCAACATATTCATAATCATAATCACATTCCTCAAATTCTGTACATATTAACTCATCATTATTACACCATTTTTCACCCGAAACAAATATTGTTGTCGCTGGAACAAACTGTTCAATCATTCTAACCCAAAAACTTTGGAAAGTTTTTTTGTAATCTTCTAATTGTAATAAACTTACTTTTTCTAAACAATAAGAACCTGAATTAGTCGTTTCTAGGGTGTTTATAGTGGTAGCTGTTGTTCCTGTACATATACCTTCTGTTATTGTTAATCCAGTAAATTGGAAACCTGGTGATGTTCCAACATCAGTCCATTCGACTAATGTGGACGTTGGACATTCAGTGGTAGATGCGTATTGGTACGACTTACCACTACCTGGTAAAGAATGGAAAATAAACCAACTATTTTCAACGGTTTGGTATTCTATTGAATGTGTATCACCACTTACATCAAAAATCCAAGCTCTTTTACCATCTATCGTCGCAACAAAATGTGTATTTAAAGTTGCCCCACTAGTACCACCTGAAAGTGACCATTCAATATTTAAACAATCACAAGTCTCACCACTAATACATATACCGTCAGATAATCTAAACCCATCAGGACAACCAATTGTTTCTTTATAACAAGTTTCTGTACCCGCACTTAAAGTGTATCCAGCTGGACATGGACTTGGTTCAATACAACACAGACCACACATATTAAATGTGAGTTCCATTTCTTTACTGTTTACAACAGCTTTACTATGTGGTTCCCTTATATTTGATTGTTCGTAATAATCTGTATACCTCCATGGTAAGTCTGCGTCAGCACTTGGAGCGAAAGTTCTGTTAATAAAACCAAATTTTTCTAATAACCCTTTGTCACCTTGATTTCTATCAATATTATCATCATTAGATTTACCAATATTAACTGTACCTGGATTGTACACCCAAGATTTTTTATTATCAATAACTCTTTTTAGGTTAAAACCAGGACAACTACTGTTTTGATAAAAAATCCTATCTTCTTCGTTAAAACAATCAACCCTTATATTGTCTATCCTTATGTCGTAATCACAACAACCGAGTAAATTTCCTTGTAATGCTAGTTGTAAATCAAAACTACTAAGATTATTAGTTTGACTATCATCGTCATTGGGTATGATAATTCTAGCACCTAAATCTACCCAAGTATTGAAGCCATCTGATTCTGATGTAAAAATACCTAATTGTTCAACAGTAAAAGATGGGTTATCTGGTATTAAAAAAGCTGTAATCTCGGTTTCAGACAAACAATCTTCGGGTGGTTGTGAAAAATATAATTTAACAGAAACTAATAAATCATCACACTCTTTATTTTCTAGTGGGTTTTCGTTTAATGTTATTACCGTTGTTGGGGGTTGTTGTGGTGTTGGTGACGGTTGTAAACATAAACCTAGGTCCTCATTATATATAACATCAAAACCTACGTTATCACTAGTACAACAATCAGGGTGGTTAGTTAATGGTATAGGTTCTCTATTATTTTCACTAACACCTAATACCTGTAAAAAGCCTTGTGGGATATTTGGGTTACTTGATTGTGCTTCGACCACAAACTCGGTAAAAGTACAATCCTCACTTTGATTTATTATTAAACAATCTTTTCCATCCCATGTTGTATTAAAATTTTGGTTTTGTCCTAATTGTGTACAACATTCTTCTGAGTTTATACCTATTATTGTTGTTTGGTCTTCTGCTATGGCTATTGATTCTATAGGTGGACAAGGTGGATTTTGATTTAAAATACAATTAAGTTTACCACCTATTGTAACTAATGTTACTGGTGAACCAACAACGGATTCCGTACAACAATCAATACCTAAACTTTGACCGTCAGGTCCATTAACTATGAAAGTTTCAGTACTTATAGTTAACTCACTTGTTTGTGGACAATTAAATAAGTCAATTATTTCTAGGTTTGGGTCTAAATCTAAATCAGGACCTTCACCACCACCTGTTGATGTAGTTTTATAACATTCACCTGAACAAATGGTTCCAGGTGCTGCACCACCTTGACAAGCCCCAGCGGTATAAGGACCGTTTGGTCCAGTACTTTGAGTTGCGAATGCATTATAATTCGCTGCTGTTGGGTCAGTACACCCAAAAATATCTTTGTCGGGGTCAATACCTATACCTTCATTTTCTTGTGCCATATATCTTTAAATATTTACTCATAAGTTCTTGGCCCTAAAGTGTATGGATAACACTGTTCTGGTTCTGAACCGTAAGGTGATTTTGTTATTGTAAAACAACTCTCGTTTGTTGGTGAGATTGTGTTATCGGCATCATAACCCGGTTCCGCTGGTATAAACCTAGGGTTATTAGGGTCACCAAGTAATGATGAAGATTCTCTAAACCAATTAAATACAAATTGTCCATTTGGTGGTGGTGTTGAGGCTGTATAAAAATCAACATCTATTTCAAATGTATCACCTTTAGGTCCAATTATATAAAAACCATATTCTTTAAAATCGTCAGTTTCTAAACCTACTGTGTTAGTTGGTGTAGCTATATTTGCTGGTGTTCCAGGTAATTGAGCTTTATAATTAGTTAACCCTAAATCGTTAAATACTTTTTGTAAGAATAAAACACTATTCCATTCGTCTGGTGGGTTAACTGTTGGGTCTATAACTGTTCCTGGCGTTTGTACTGTTTGTAAATAGTCGACCCCATTTATAGTTAGTTTAGTTATTTTTAAGAATATTCTTTCTAATAAACTATAAATACCTAAATCAGAACCTGCATGAAAGAAAGATACCTCACCTAAAAAGGACTCTACTAATTGGTATCTAGTCGCAACATAGTTTATTTCTTCAATTTGTCTTACACAACCACCTAAATTAATATCATAATACCAAGACTCACTATCACCAACCAAATCATTATATCTACTACAACATTCTTGGCTAACTACTTGTCCTGTAGAGTCTGAAAGTAGTGAGTAATCACCTGTATCACTACTAATAATAGTTTCAGTTAATGTTAGTAGGTATGTTTCAGGGCAAACCGGTGTTTCATTAGTGTCTCCGATTGGTTCACCCGATTGGTTGGTGTTCTGAATACAAATAACATTACCGTTAAAATCAGTACCTAAATAACCACCTTTTAAACTACAACATTCTTCATTTGTAATATTTTGATTATCATTTGTTAAAATAACACATAAATTTTCGTCTAACAATCTACAACTAAAACCATCCCAAAAAACAGGTTGCCCTACTGTATCTATATTACAACATTGTTCTTCATTTATCCCACCTACAACACCATCAGTACCTAAAGTTATCTGTTCTGGGTTACAGGGTGAGTTTTCAATAGGGGTAGGTATACAAACCCCACCAATAAATGATACAGGTGAACCAATAACTTGTTGTGTACAACATTCTTCTCTAGCAGCACTTCCATCAATAAAGTACTCTTGATTTAAATTTTGTGATATTAACCCTGTACAAGGAATGGGAGCTATTTCTAAATCAGTTTCAGGTCCTTCAGGGTTTGGTATGGTGTTATTTTTAACACAACACCCAGATGTTAGTTGTCCACCTAAATCTAATGTATAAGGTCCTGAAGGTCCACAAGAAATTGTTGCTTGTGGATTATAATTTAAAGCCTGTGGGTCTATACAACCAGTAACGTCTTTGTCACCATCTGATTCATTATCACCTACCTGTCTTTGTGTAAATGTTGGTGATGCGGGTACTATGTTATAATAATCTAAACCACATAGTACTTTGGTTGGGGGCACCACCAACAAACTGTTCTAGGGGTTGGTGGTTGGGGTAGACCTAAAGCATTATTTTGGTCAAACAACTCTGGTATAGTAAAAACATCTTCAGCTAAAGGTATGTCGTTTTGTTGTTGTGGTAAATAATACCCTCCTGCTTGAGAACAACATACTTCTGTTATATTTAAACCTTCAACTAATGGTGTCGTATTTTCCTGAAAGAGTGTTGGGAATTGTTCTAGTGTTATATTTATTGAATTACCAAAATTTTGCCCAATAAAAATAACACCATTACCGTAGTTAATGTATAATTCAGGACATGGTATTATACAGTCGTTTACGTTAAATAAAAGTCTAAAGGATTGTTCACTATCACCATATGATAATGTTGTGTCAGCTCCAGCAGAAATTAAATTAATACCACCACTAACTCTATTTGTACCATTCATTATTTCAGCATAGTCAGGTCCAAAATTATTTAAACCGTTTTCTATAGTGCCGTTTTCATAATCCGTAAATAAATTATCTATTGTATTAAAAGTGGTTGTACCCGTTGTTATACCTTCAAAATCTTCAATAAAACACTCAAGAGCACCTAAATAAGCTTTACCGTAATCATATGGGCCTATGTGTGGGTTATTACCTGTTTCCGATAAATTACCACCATTATACCAAAAACCGTTGTTTTGGTAATAGTAACCAGGTGAATTAGTTGCTAACCTAGGGAAACCGTATATATCCAATGGATAATCACTAATATTGATATCACTAGTGTTTGTAGGGTCAGGAATTACTGGTGATACTGTGTTAGGTAGACCCACATCATTGTCACTATATTTTATGATATCTTCTATGGTTTTTTCTACATCTAATGGTGCGTTTTCTGCTATATAGATATACTCATCTAAAGTTATAACACAATTTTGGATACCGAATAGACTTAAGAAAAATTCTAAAACTTTTCTATGACCTTTAGATTTAAATAACCACCAAGCGTTTATAACTAAACGTCTCCATAGTTCAACATCCATCTCTTTTGGTGATAAGTTTCTTGAGTAACCGGAAAATGGTACATTTTGTAGGTTACCATAGCCTTCTTGTGTTGTATTACCTGGTAGTACGTCTTGGAAAAGATTGTTATCGAAAAAACTTAATAACACATCTAACCCCATTTCACTAGCTAAAATTTTAACTAATTCATCAGGGGTATTATCTTTTTTACTATAAGTTACTATTCTAGCGAAAGATATCCCATCTATGTATTTTTTAATTTCATCAAACTCCCTACCATAAATTCTCAGTAGTTTGTTAACCTTTCTACCGTAAACTTCATTACCACCACCATCAGTATCAAATTCTATGATTGAGCCTGTAACAAATCTTCTAGCAATTAAATCTGTTTTAATTTCATCGAAATTTTTAGCCTCATTTAACCACCCTGTTATATAATTTTGGAATTCCGGTCCACCGTTATCCAAATTATAACCATCAGATGTAGGCCATGTTAATTTTTTTTGAGATAGTATTATATTACCTTTATCTGTTTTTTTAGGTGATTGTATATTAATAGTGTATTGTGGTGTGGTTAATTGATTTAAAACTTGTTTTTCAAACTCATCTAACAGATTAAAAAAGTATTTGTTTAGTATTTCTTCTTTTGGTCTTATATGGTAATTGTAAGAACCAAAACCAATAGATTCTAATGGTGGCCACACATTATCATTAACTTCAAGGTATATGTAAGGGTCTGTTTTTGTACTACCAGTAAAGTTTGTTATATAAAAATCACCAAAAACATTACTTAGTTGGTAATAATTAAAATTTGTGTTAAGGTTATATATGTCCCCATAATTATCTTGGGGGTTAAATAATGGGTTTTGGTTTTCATCACTTTCACCACCAAATTCTGACTGATAAAACAAAGCGAAATTGTTTATTATTGTTGAGGTTGGTATTTTAAAGTATGACTTGTTATTAACACTATCATAACTATAATTTAAAATTGTATTCCTTGGTGTTTGAGTTTCGTCTGTAGGGATAAAAATGTTAACATATAGTGAACCTTTCCATTTTAATAAAATACTTTTTATTGTTGCTGAAATAAACTCATAAAAACTACCAAAATACACAAATCTTTCTAAGTTTGTTGGGTCTAGGTTTAAAACTATTTTTATTGACTCGTTTGAAAGTGTTTGGGAATCTTGTTCTGTTAAATTTAGTGTTTCTAATGAGTAGGACTCAGAAAAAGAACCTGTATTATAAACTTTACTGATTCCAGAACCACTAGTATTAGTCGTTATAGCAAAATTACCTAATGTGAATAGTGTACTACCTTGTGTAAACTGTTGTCCCACTAAATTAGGTGAAAAATCACCTTGTCCTATTTTATATGGTTCTGTTATTGAACCAGGTACTACTTTTCTAGGCATTTATTTATGCGTTTGGTATATTAGTTATTGTGTCAAAGTCCTTAGAACTATCAATTTGTTCGGTTTCTTCTCTAATCTCAAATAATGGTTCACCAGTGAACTGGTCTTGTATTTCATATAAATTGTATTGTTTATATATTTCGTTATTAAAATTATAAATAGTGTATTTACCATCTTGAATTCCTTTACTCTGATTCCCAAATAAACCATAAGCTAGTGTTTCTGTGTCATACTCAACCATCTCTAATTCTATTGTAACAGGGTTAAAAAAAGTATTTGTAATCACAACATTACCACCAGGTGAACCGATAAATGGTATTTTATTTGGTGTGATTGATGATGGTGAACTAGGTGTTACAGTTGTAAAAAGTAAATTAGAACTATCATTAAATCTATATCTAGTTGATTTTTGTGTTGTGTTAGGTATGTTAGCACTAACAGCTTCGGTTAAATTAGCTGAAGTAACTATCCTATATGTATTAGGTATTATGTTACCATTATCGTTTAAATACTCTATTCTATAACCAACCATGCCATCGTTATTACTTAATTGTGTGGGTAATCCATTAACGTTAAAAATTAACCCTTTAATATCTGGGTATGCCGATAAAACACCACAATCAAAAATAGTTGAATAGAATTGCTTTGGTCTTATCATTATAGTGTAATAACCTTTGGCTGAAAATAAATTAGCCGGTAAGTTTAAATTATATAGACCTGGTAATGTCGGTTGTACATTATTATTAACTAAAGGTGTATTAAATTGTGTTAAGAAGTTATTTGCATCTAAAATTCTCACTGGTGTTTGTGGTGGTATATCCCTACTTGGGGTATAAGTATAAAAAATATCTACGTCACTAGGTGATACGTTAGATGGTCTAATTGTTCCGTATGTTGCTGTTGCCATTTTAAGTTAATTTAAATATATTGTAATATCCATTTTTATATTCTTCCAATTGTTCTATTGTTTTTATTTCACCCATTCTTAAATGTCTTTCAAAAACAGAAGTCTCTTGTCTTTCAATAAATATCTCTTCTTCTATTTTGGGTGGTTCAGAAATAGACATTTCTACCTCTTTTTTAATAACGTTTATCGTTTCCTGTGTTAAACCATCAGATTCAAAGTAATATCTTGTTGGTGTGGCAAAGACGTTTGAACCTAAATTTAAGTTACGACCTATTTTAGTTATATATATTATACCATTTATTTCGTAAGTAACTTCATTAATTTCACCATTTACACCATAAGTAATCTGTGTCACCCCTTTATACCCCACTTGGTAAAGTTGGTTTACATCATATGTTTTTACTTGTGCTAATTTAGAATCTGTATATCCACTTAATATCATAATTATTTTTTTAAATTAAACTTAATTGTGTAACACCTACCGCATTGAAAGTAAAATTTTGTTCTAAGGTATATAAATACGTACCTATTGGTAGGTTTATTGATTCTGTATATGTTGATGTTCCATCAGTATAAGGTACAGTATAAGTAATTGTAGTAATAACCGCTGAAGTTACTTGGTTAATAATGGTTAATATAACTTCAGTTTCATCTGAAGGAGAAGACCCAAAAACTGTTCCTGTTAATATTTGAAAATTATCACTGTTATTAGGGTTGTTAACCGCTATTTCTATATAACCATTAAAATTACCTGCCGTTGGGGCATTTACATTATTACCTGTGTTAAATGATACGGGCCCTGAAACACCATCTATTAAATTAACTGAAGGTATTTCTACTACACCACCCCCATTATTACCTCCAGTACTATTATCACCCGTAAAGACACCTGGACCTATAGGTTCATCACTACAACTAAAACAATAAATACACTTCATACAATTACCACTTGGACATCTAGAATCGTTAGTACTTACTTTTTCACATTTTAAAGGTAATTTTTTACTATTAGAACCAAAACCAGGATTACAGTCTACTTCATTCCATTGGAAATTTTGGGTATTATTGTTGGTATAAACTTGACCGATTGAGTCTTCTTTGGCTCCACCATGAATAATACCACCTATAGATAAATCAAAACCATCATTACCAGGATTAGTTGTTATTACTCTAACACCATTTTTAGATTTTTCATTTCTACAAAAATTAGTTGCTTTTGAAAAGGCTAAACCATACCCATTATAACTTGGGTTTTGTGGGTCATAAAATGGTCCATAATAGGTATCACTACCTGTTGTTTGCATTTTTATTTTTGTGTCATTATCAAATACTGGTTGTGCTGACCTTGTTGTTAACTCTCCATGACATCTTGAACACCTACTTTTTAAGTATGGCCCACTAGAGTCAAATTCTAAAGATGGGTCATAAACTTTAGCACAACACCCACCTCTTGAATCATAATCACCAAAATTCCAAAAATGAGGAACTAATGCTCCGTTACCAAAATTAGCCGCTGAGGTTGGTATTGGGTTTGTTAGGTAATCAGGTTGTGGTAAAAATATATTTACGTTTGATGTTTCTGTTAATTCTGTCACAGAGTTATAATCGTTGTCAACACCACTTAATTGACATGTTGGGGAGACTATTTGAATTGAATTGGTTGAATTGAACCTATAACCTCTCCATCCAGCTGATGTTGGGTTAGTTATTAAATCGCCACCTGAAGGTGGTGTTACTGATATTAATAGATTAGATGTTAATGGGTCATTACCGCCTGATGTTCCAGGTTTAATGTATATATAAGGTGAGTCATACCTAGTCCTACTAAATAATCCGGTATCAACCGAACCACCATTTGTCGGGTCTACGATTGGGTAATTTTGGTCCGACTCTATAAATCCATCACCATTTTTATCAAAATAACTCACTGGGTTTGGGTCAGATATACACTCAAATGGTTGACTGTATATCTCTTCTGATGGATTAGAAAAAAAGTTAGTATCCGATACAATGGGTGAAATGTTACCAGCCGAAGCGATAGTCGCCCCAAATATTTCAATATTTTGTAATTCTAGTACATTATAAAAATTACCAACGTCAGATGAAATATCATCACCAAACCATGGAACTGTCTCTGTTGGGAATAACACACCTTTTAAATATTTTGACCAATCATTGACTGAATTATTACCAGCTATAAGATAAGAATTATATTCACCAATAAACACAAATTTATTACCTGCACTATCATAACTTGTAGGGTTTGTATAACCAATACTAGATAAAACAAATGGGGTAGACCAACTCCATGAACTACCAACTGTATAAGTTTGAAGAGCGTAGGGTTCTATTGGTTTAGGTTCTGAAATTTTTCCTTTAAATAACTGTAGTTTTAATTTACTTGCGTTCGGTTGGTAATTACCACTTATCCCATTACGATAAGTTATTCTTACTGTAGAACCTGGTGATGGTGTTATTGTAAAATCTCTAAATGGTATGGTTGAATACCATTCAGTTGCCCCAAGTATAGATTTTTTAGCTAACCATATTTTTACATCATCACCTAACGTAAACTTACCCCCACTATATTCTATACTTGGGTCAATACTTTCTATTAATGGGCTAGTTGGTGATAGTGTTTGAAATCCTGAACCATCATTTATCTCTACTTCAATTGTTGCTCCATACCAACCACCATTAAAACTACTTGGGTTGTTTATATCGGGTTGAGTGTTGTTTATATTCCATAACCTAAAAGTTAGTGAACATTGTTCTGAATTAACATATATTTGTTCGGTATCGTTTAATACTAAATCAGGGTTCCATGGGCCCCAATCAGTATATAGGGCTAAACAATCATATTCAATACCTCCAGTACCACCACCCGAACCCGCATTAAAACTATAATTACCCAAATCAAGGTACTCACAACACTGGTTATTAGCACATGGTGAGAATCCAGCTACACCAACAAGGTCAGGTTCATAGTTAGTCGCCGTTTCATCATTACAAAACTCATTTGTAGGTAAAGCAGCTGAAGAATCGTCACCTCCTTGTGGGTCACTCAGGGGTGGTGGTGTGTAAGTACCATCATTTATAATACCACTACCATTTTCACCCCAAATACTACTAAAGTCAACAATTTCAAAATCATCATTAACACCTAGATTATAGTGTCCAATATTTTTAAGTTCTTGTTCTAACCCTACTTGTAAGAAATAGTTTTCACTATAAGGTTTATATGTAATAGTATCTTTAACATTATTACCTGTAGTATCTATTAATCTAAAAGATTTGTAATATTTTATTTTTCTTTCGTAAAAAGACATTAGGTTTCTAATATATATTCTGTCATTGTTATTGTGTTTTGTGTGTTAGCTCCAACACCGTTTACTGTTTTAAATTTATAAACTCCATTTGTGTTTTTTGGGTTAAATATTAATATTTGACTTGTTTTCCATTCTTGGTTATTTTTTAAATTAGATATGGGGATTGGGTTCACTATTGAACTTGGTGGGTTCATAAATCTATGTACCCTACCAGTTTTAGCATTAAAAAATCTAGCTTCCATATAAACAATTCTATTATTATTACCATTTAAAAATAACTCATCTTTTTTTAACCAAAATATCCTACTAAAGTTAAACTCAGGTTTTTTACTTTGGAACACGTCAATTTCTTCTGTTAATAGTAAGTTTTGTGACATGGTATCGTTACTATCAAAAAAATATAACCTAAAATAACTTTTTTTAAAGTTATTTTTTTTATTAATTTCATCTTCATTAAATCCAGCTAGGGTATAACCACCTGTTAGGTTGTTATCGTCATATTGGGTATTGTCCTTATCAAAAAACCTAAACTTTAACCCTATACTAGGGTAAGGTTCACTTGTATACCTAACTCTCTCATAATCAACAATTTTATTAATAGCTTTTTTTTGCTCTGATTTTACAAAATTATTTATTTCATCACCATAATCCGTAACATCAAAATTTACTTCTATGGGGAATGTGATATTTTTATAGTTAAGTGATGGAATGATAGTGGTTCCTGAAGAAATTACGTCAAATGGTGGGTTGTTTATTGTAAAATCTGGTGCTGGGGTTAATCCTAATCTTCTCCTAAAAATTTTTTCACTTTTACCATCAATATTATCACTATTTAATGATGAAAATGGTGGTTCAAAATCTTTTTTAAATATTGTTAAGTATTTGGTGAATTCTTGGGTTCCTGTGTAAGCACTATATATCATAGGGTTTATTGTACCCCCTGTTGTGAAATTATAATTATTCCTTATTTTAAATTTATAGGTACTCATTAACAAACAATTATTGGTTCTACCGTTTTCTCATTAAAGATAGTTATGATTTCATCTGGGTCTTGTCTTCTAACAAAAAGATGTTTGTTGGTGTACACATAATTAGAACCATTTAAAAAAGGGTAATCAACACCATTATTACCCTCTTCTATAAAACCAGGTGTTAAAATATCTCTCCATATAATATCCCCGTTTGGTCTTTTTTCGGCGTCACCGGGTATACCAACAACTTTTCTACCCGATAAAGCTGTTTCTATTTGATTGGAGTATTTTCTAATATTTATTTGTTGAAATGGTTCTAAGTAGTAACCGTTTTCTATTGTGGGTGTGTTATTTAAAGAAAATCTATGGGTAACCTTTGATATTGTTTTTTCTATTAAACTAAATCTATTATATTCAACAAAATCACCAAAATACTCGTCTATATTAACTAGTTTTTTTTCTATTGAACCTACTCCACTACTATTATTTATAGAAACATCTTCTAATTTATTACTATTTTCACTATACCTTCTTTGAAAATCCCAATGAGATGTGACATTAGACCAATTAAATGGGTTTTTACCGGCTCTCTTTATTGTTGCGATATGTATTTGTGTTAAATCACCACCTCTATGGTTATATAACTTTTTGGTGTCTATACTATTTGTAAAATTAAATAACCATGTTGTATTAGCTACACCAAAATTATTATTCAAACTTTTTGGGTATATGCTATTACCGAAACTAGAGGCTTTTGTTATATCGTATCTTGTATCTGATAATAATTTAAATTTACGTATATAATAATCCGATGGTACTCCATCCATTTTCCTAAGAGAAATGTCTATATTATTAATAATAGTGTTAGGTGTGTTACTTATTTTTAAATCTAAAACAAATTCATATCGGTTAACTATATTTTCTACTCTATGTAGACCATTTAATGTAAAATTATTATCATTAACTCTAACTTCAACATAATCACCTTCTCTTAGGTTGTGTGTTCTACCTGAAAAAACAGATAAATTACCTGTAGTAACTTTAATATAGTTTGAGTTAGTTGTTGAACCGGTTGAGTCGCATGTAGTTATTTTTAATGCTCCGATAGTATTTAAAAAGTTTAAATCACTATCAGAAGGGCCCAATACTTTTTTTAAAATTAAACTATTTTCAGGTACTTTATATTTTCTTTTTAACCTTATTATATAATCTTCCCCTTCACCTTCATCACCCAAAAATTCAACTTTTTGTATACCCGTATAAATACTATTATTGGTTATACTATATAAGTAAAAAAAATCACCCTCAACTAAACCGTGTTTTTGTAGGGTTTCTAAGTATACTTGTGATTTAGTTCCAGAAATATTCTTATTATATAGATTCTTTATTGTTATGCCTCTATAAGCTTGATTTGTTTGTACTTTAGTATATTTGTCTATTCTATATGGGTACAATAACTGTAATACCCAATTATATGGGTCGTTTGGTGGGGTATTTTGGCTTCCTCCGTAAAACATTGGTGACCAATCTTTTGATTTAGGTGTTACATCACCATTGTTATCGGTTATTGTGACGGTATTATCAGTTACTATGTTTAACCTACCTAAAAATCTATATTTTGTTGATAAAAATCTTTCTTCTATTGCGACATCCTCTTGACTTAAAACAGATATTATTTTATTTAAGTTATCTTTTAATGGTTTAAGTTTAGACTCAAAATTTAATTTATAATTAAAATCAGTGTCTATAGCTAGTTTATACTTAGCTCTACCTAATAACTGTTTAATTCTTTCCATTTTAAGATTCTGTTACTGTCGAAGCTCTTTTTACTCTAACTTTTATATCACTTGCTGGGTTTTTAATTTCAAACATAGAGTCTTGGTCTCCGAATAAAGCGTAATCTTCACCCAAATCAATTCTTTTAGCGTTATTGAAGGTTGATGTGGCTAAATCTAGTGAAGCGGGTATAAATGGTTGGTTTGTTTGATTTAAGGAGTAATTACCACCTATTAAATTATATACACGAATATCTATAACATTTAACACACCACCAACATTATTAATATTTTCTACTAATTGTGCCATATAAACATTATCACCCATTTCCCATTTTTTAATGTCAAAATATTCTTTAATACTATTTATAACATTATTTATTACTTCTGATTGATTTACTAGTTTGTCTATAAATAAATCTAAATCAAAACCTAAATTTATTATTTTACCATCCCTAATTAAAACATAATCATTTATCATCCTATAATCAGATAACCATGTGGCTATATTTTCTTTTAGTGTGTTAGATGATTGGTTACTTAATTTACCACTTGAGTCTAACCCTAATATGTAGGCTTGTATTTTATTTTGTTCTTCTGTTACTAAGTACCTATATGGTGAACCAAATTTACCAGGTATTTTACCAATTAAAGCGTTATAATCTTTTATTGTTACCGCTCTATTTTGTGAAGCAAAATTATATTTAGTTAGTTGTCTTATTTGTTCTACTGAAGGTATTCCTGCCCCACCAATTGCTGGTATTGGGTTATTAACTCTTAATGAATTTTTAACCGTTTGATTTATTGCTGGTGATGGTCCGTTTATATTTACGATAGTAGAACCAATACTGTTTATAATGTTTGGCCCCACATTTGAAGATGGTCCACCACCAACCCTATATCTAACAAAAATTGTTGTTTCAGGTTTAATAATCTCACCTAAAGCTGTTGTGTTA
>Ga0233415_10000312_pt1 | contig 23251 bp, 33 predicted proteins | sample Na_anoxic_12_MG_FD_188631 | JGI IMG/M metagenome (GOLD analysis project Ga0233415, IMG submission 188631) | Seawater microbial communities from Saanich Inlet, British Columbia, Canada - Na_anoxic_12_MG | ecosystem: Environmental > Aquatic > Marine > Inlet | place: Canada: British Columbia... | reverse complement strand
AGCCCTCAACACCCAGAGGACCACATGACCAAACCGACCCCGAAACAAGGCCGCCCCCGCTTCGAGGACGAGCTCAGGGACGCGAAAATCCTCCTCCTCCTCACCGAGACCACGCGCGACAAGGCAACCGCCGCCGCGAAACGTGAGGGAGTCAGCCGGAACCAGTGGCTAAACCTCGCCGTCACCGAGCGGCTGTTGCGCCAGGACGTGGGACGGTAGGCCGTTCTCGAATAGATATATTTCTTTTGTGGACGGCGTATCGTATAGTGTTATTAGTCTTTTGTCGGGAGGGGAATCCCGGCAGACACTAACAACCACGGAATGACGACATGACCCGATCCATCAACAACGGCCGCACCCGCAACCTCGACCTTCACGACACCGGCATCAACGGCAGCGGCCTCCCGGTCTGGACCGTCTGGACCAACAACGCCGACGGCACGTTCCACCACATGGCGCAGTTCACCAGTAAGTCAGAGGCCGTTGCATGGTTCAAATGGGCCTGAGTCGACCGACCCCTCCCGCCCCGTACCGCCCCCCAGCGGACGGGGCACCGCTGGTACCAGAACCCACGGAGCCCCGACCATGACCACTGCCCCCAAGCCCAAACAAGGCCGCCCCCGCTTCGACGACGAGCCGCGCAACCAGCAAGTAAACCTGAAGCTGACGCCGACGACGCTCGACAACGTGAGCGCCGCCGCCAAGCGCGAGGGAGTCAGCCGCAACCAGTGGCTAAACCTCGCGGTGGCTGAGCGGCTGGCGTCTACGCCGGCCCCATCATCTGCACCTGAGTAAGCGCCACCGACTCGACCAGCGCGCCTTCCTCTTCGGAGTCCAGCCCGCTCCAGAACGACGCGCCGCCGTCCAGTCCGGCCATAGCCTCGGCGAACAGCAACCCGCCGCGGTCAAGCTGAACGTCAGCACCGGCAGCGGCTACCAGGGCTTGGGCGTCCTCGGCGCTGATGTCGACATCGTTTCCGCCCGACAAGAGCGGGCTATGCGTCGTGCCCTTGCTCACGCTGAGGTGGTACTTGGTCACGCCGGGTGTGCCGACGAGGAGCGGGGTCAGGCCGCTGTTGACTACGTTCTTGCCCATGGTGTCGAGGTCCTGGTCAGTGTGTGACGGCCCAAGCGTGGACCGGTTGGTATCGCTCGGTGTCGTCTTCCACGTCGCCCGGCTCGGGGCCAATCGCCGCAGCAGCCGCGATCATCGCAGGAGACGCGGCAGCCAACGCTGGCGGCATTGAATCGTCTGGGTTCGCCGGCTTCTCTCGACCATGCCGGGCCAATGTGCGCAGGTTGACGACGTGGGCAATCAGGAGCCCGAAGACCAGCGGCGAGAGGGATACAGCGGCGTCGGTCATCATGAGTCGGAGCCTATGCGGGCGGCGATGAGGGCTGCCTCAATCCTACCCGACGACTCCCCAACGCGGACCAAGTCGGCACGGATTGTCGCCAACTGGCCCGAGATGTCACGCGACTCGTCCTCCAGCGACGCCACCCGCACGTCCAGCGCATCGCCCCGTTCAGGAATCACCGCCGCCATCGTGTCGCGGAGCCGTTGACCGTCCGCAGGCTTGGGCGAGCTCGCGGGCAACTTCGTGGCGCCCCACTTCACGATCACCCACGCCAGGGCGAACCCGGGAGGCAGTCCGCCGATACCCCACAGCGGCGTGAGCTCGCGGCCGTCGGTCATGGCCTCGACTATCGCCGCCGGACTCTGTCCCATCGCGTCGCCCACCACGGCCCACGCCGCGACGATGAGGGCGAGGCCGACCAGTACGCGGATCAGCATCCGATGCTGTGCCTCTGGGCTATGCCCGGGGAGGTACGCGGACTCGGTCACGTCGTCGGCTGGGTCGGTCATGGGCTACTCTGTAACGGGTTCAGGGCACCCGTCGGCGTCGCGCTCGTCAAGCGCCTTCTCGCGCTCGTCGAGGGCCTCTGTGCGTTCGCTGATCTCGTAGTCCAAGATCAACGCGTCCTGCAACTTGCTGACGTCGCACCGCTGCTTATCGCTCTGCCCCGTGCGAGTACACCACGCCCATGTGCAGTTGATCGAGTTGGGGTGGCCGCCCTCCGCGATGACGCATTGGGGCGGCGTGTTGGCCAGTTTGTCGGACAGAGCCGCGCGCTCGTGCATCTCTGCGTTGACCGCGGTAGCCACAGTGTCCACCATGACCGTCTGGCCCGCCGTGATGGCTTCGAGCGTCTCGCCTTGGGCTTGGATGGCCTCGACGGCTGAGCGGTCCTCTGGCGCCGTCGAGCGGCCCGCCATGAACCCGAGGCCACCGACGCCCGCGGCTGACAGCGAGACAATGAGGATGACGGCTCCGGTTCCGATTGGCATCTCGACCCCCATGGCTACGGTTCGACGTCGACGGCCGCAACCGCCACAGGACAAGCCCCAACGCTCTCCGGGTCAACGGCTGCCCATTCGGACTCGACCGGCAACAGGGCCACCGTATCGGCCACCGTGGGCCCGCGCGGACCGTCGACGGACTCCAGCCCGACGCCGGGGGTGTGGACGGCGAGCACGTAGGCGTCCACGTCGTCGATCTGGTAGCAGAGGGTGGGGATGGGGGCGGCGTCGACGGGGACAATGACCGCGGTTCCGTTCTTGACGGCCTTGATTTGCTCCAACATGGCGCGGGCGTCGGCGAATGGTGTAGGCGGCACTGCGAGGGCGCCGCCGATGAGCAGGAGGCCGATCATTGCTTGCCACCCGGGCAGACCGGGATCTCGTGGACGTCGCACACGAGTTGCGTCACGACCCGTTCGCCCGACTTGCGCTCGGCCATCTGTGACTCAAGCGCGTCGACCCGGTACTGGAGGACGAAGTAGGTGCCCACGCTGGTAGCGAGGGTGCCAGCGAGGCTGACGGCTACGGCGATGGTCTTCAGGTCGAGGTTCATCGCGGCCTCTCGTCTACGGGTTGTCTCGGCGCGGCCTTGCCCTTCCAGCCCTCGCCCACATGACGCAAGGTCGACAGCGCCGTGATGAGCGCCTCTCCGCCAGCGGCCCACATGCCGATCACAGCGAGGCCCGCGGCGTAGTAGGCCAGCGCCTCGCCCTCGAAGTTGAGCACGGTGCCAGCGGCCACGTAGAGCCCCAGCGAGGCCCACGCGCGAAACGTGGATTTGCGGGCGTGGGAAAGGTGGCGGGAGTCGCTCATTCCAGCCCCTTTAGGCAACCATCGACACCGACGCCGGGGATGGCTTCAAGTGCCGCACGGGCGCGCGGAACCCACCGGACCCGCGAGGGCAGCGTCTTGACCGGCAGCGTGATGGACAGCACGCCGACGATGAGCGTCGACGACAGGTCGGCGGGATCGAGACCGTCCAGCCACGACTCTACGGCGGGCCACTCCTCACGGTCACCGCCGGCCCAGAGCGCCGAGTCGACAGCATCAAACAAGAGGTCAAGCCCCCGCGCATTCGGTAGCGCCATCATGTCGGCGGCGGTTGGTAGGGCAACGGTCACTTGCCCGCCCTGAACGCCGTCCACGCCACCTCATCGCGAACGATAGCAACCCAGAACGTTCCACTCTGACGTGGTCTCATCGGATCGGGTCCAGTTGCCAGTGAGGTCCGTCAGCAAATGACCGCCAGTCGCCGCCCCAAGACAGATCGAAGTCACCGGATACGCCGCCCTCGCGAACCAGCCGGGACCACGTCGCCTTGACGTGCTCGGCGAGCGGGTCGTAGTGCTTCCAGTCCCACGAGACGCCGCCGTCCACGTACGGGGCAACGTCGACCGCGAGAGACGGCACCAAGTTGTGGCGCGACTTCGGCCAGCGCAGTTGCGATTTCTTCTCGTCGACCATCTGGTTCTGCCGGGCCTCGTTGCGGTGGCCTTCGAGAACAGTGATGTCGACCGTGCGGACGACCTCCACCATGAGCGCGATCAGGTCGGGGTGGCAGGACGAGAGGCGAGTCATGGACCGGTTGGAGAAGTGCGGCATCTACTCGCCCATCCCATACCCGGCAGCCACGAGCGCGTCGGCGAGCACGTTGGCCGGTGGTTTCGCGTCCGCGGCGTACAGGCTCGACTTGCCCTGCACGATCTTGGCGGCGGCGAGGGTGTTGGCGTCCGCCACAAGCACGAACACCTCCATCTTGACGTACTCCTTGGACCCGTCGCCGAAGTCCATGGTCTGCCGCTCGGTGTCCTTGTCGATCTTGCAGTGAGTCGCCATGACTATGTCCTCTTCGCTGCGAACAGTTCGATAGTCGCGTCGCAGGCTACGCGGAGGTGCATGTATCGCTGATTCCTCGCGGCCGTGGTCGTGTATGCGCCGCTGGTCGCGCTGCAGGAGTTGGGCCCCACAGTGCCAAGGTCTGCGCCGGTGGTTGGCAGCGCGGCGGTGCCCTGGTCGAACGACGGCTTGAAGTTGACCGCCTCGATCAGCACAGCCAGCCGGGTCGGCGTCGTCTCAATGTCCGTGACCGTCCGGCTGTTGGTGGTGACGAACGTGCTCGTCCCTGTAGCATACCTGCCGAGAATGTCGGTGTTGGCGCCACTCAGCCCTACAAGCTCCTGCCAATGCCCGGCCGCGTTGACCGCTGTTTGGTCGTCGGCCATCTGCCAGATGACGGCAGAAGTCGACGCGACGTTGGCCATGTTCGACAGGGAGATGGTCGCCCACAGTGGCACGTTCTCGAAGTCTTCGCCGAGGTCAATCGTTAGATAGACCTGCTTCGTGTTGTCGCCCTCGACGGTCAGCACGCCATTCGTCAGGTCGATGCTGTCCGGGCCCGATGTGCCCGCCCAGTCGACGACAACACTCAGCCCACCGATGGTGTAGGTGTCTTCGCCGCCGGAGAACGCCTCGGACGATGACGACCAATCGAGGATGTCGGTCCAGCCTCCGCCGCCTCCGCCGCCCGTCCCCTCCATAAACACCGTAGTCACGACCGTCTTGGTGATGCCGCTGTCGGTCGCGACGCTCTCACAGTGGAACGAGTCGCCCAGGGCCGCGTCCGCAGCCGTGCACGTCGCGGTCGGTGTCGTGGTGGTCGAGCCCGCCACCGATACGCTGCTGTCGTCGCTCGCCCGGGTGATGGTGGTGAGCACCGTCCCGGTGTGCGTCAGCGTCGGCGCGAACGAGTACGGGGACGTCGTGTCGACGATGTCGCCGAGGGTGGACGTCAGGGTGGGGTCGGAGCCGCCTCCGTCGCCTGGGACGCATGCCCGGAGGCGTGCCATTTAGACCGCCTCAAGCGACAGGTGCGCGAACCCAGTGGCCGCGCCGCACGCCAGGAAGATGGACCCGCCCGTTGTCTGGCTGCCCGCTGCCACCGCGGTCGTGTAGATGCCACCGGATGCCGTGGGCATGTGGTCGTTCCCAACGGCGTTGCCGTCGGTGCCGATCGTCGCGAAGCCGCCAGTCGTGTCAGTGCTGTCGTCGTTCTCTTTGCATGTGAACGAGATGCGGCGGCACCACTTCGGTAGGATGACCTCCCGCACATTCCCAGCGCCAGCCGGTAGCGAGATGCGGTGAACGCTGACAGACAGCCCGTTTGGTGGCTTGATCGCGGATAGGTCGGTTGCGGCCATGGGTCACGCTCCGGTGGTGAATGATAGCACGGCACGGGGTCCGCGTCAGATGGGCACAATGAACGAGAAAGAGGGCTGTTCGTCGGCGATACGTACTTCGCTGATGATGGCGGGGCGAGACGACAGGGACAACTCGGGATCCGTGAGCAGGACGACGTTTCCGGCCGAGTGCCACGCCAGCGAGGGGCGGCCGTTGTACTCCAGCAAGAGCACGCGCCGCCGGCTGAGCCGCAGGAAGTCCTCGCCCACGCGCCGGCAGTCGGCCTCGCGCCGTAGAATGTCGCTCTTGATTGTCTTGACCGGACCGTCTGGCAGGGCGGCCGGGTTGTCGATTCTGACCGTGATTCCGTAGTCGGACCCGCCTGGAGCTCGTCCGGCCTGGACGATGACGGCCGAGTAAATCTGACCGGCGCCGCGGTCGTACTGGACGTTCCCAACGCGGTAGATGTCCTCGTCCGCATACAGGTCGTCGACCGCGTCCGCCTGTGAGATTTGGACGGGAACCGGGAGCACCTTGATACCGTTGGGGCCGGGCGTGATGGACAGCGAGAACAGCGGCAGGATGTTGTCGATAATGAAGTCCTGCGGGGACACCACCTCGTCGATGTAGCCGGCCACCTCGTAGTCAGGGAGCGAGGCCAGCGCGCCGTCGAGCTGCGCCCAGTCCACGTTCCGAGACGAGAACGTGAGCAGCCACGACACGAGTTGGCGAATGCTGCGGACCGGGGCGCCGTTGTGGAGCACGCCGAAGCCGTCGCCGCTGCCTGCCGACGGGTCGACGAACGACCATGTGTAATCCGTGGCGCCAGGGTGGGCCGACGAGACCGTGCCCATGGTGCCGAATGTGACCGGGCGCCCGTTCTTGTCGTAGCCGTTCGACACGGTGACGTCGTCGAGGATTGGCGAGTACACTCGTACGAGGTTGCCCTGCGCGCCGATGTCGCTGTGGTGCCCCATCATCACGAACGATTCCATGTAGGCGGACGCGTCGACGTTGTAGACGACGCCCGGGACCGCGGACTGGCTGAACTGGAACGCGCCGCCGGTGTCGGGGTCGATAACGGTCTCATACAGCCCGGGGCGCCCGAATACGACCGGGTACATGCGCCCGAGCGACTGCGGCTGGATTGTGGCCTCGTCGATGCTCGCGTTCGTGGCGAAGATGGGGTCACCGACGCGCCCGGAGTCCACGCGCTGCGGGGCGACGGTCGCAATCACGGCCTCGTTAACCCCGCCGTAGCTGGGCTGGTCGAGCGTTCCGATGACGAGGCGCCGCCGCACGTTCCATTCAAGCCCCTTGACAATGATGGCGACCTCTGCCGTGGCCTCGTCGAGATGAAGGCCAGCCATTGCGCGCGCGGCGATGTCGAGACCTTCGAGCACAAACGAGACGCCGACCTCGCCGAAACTCGCGGACTTCATGAAATACTCGAACGACTCCGTGTATTCGTCGGCCTCAAGCGTCGGGTCAAACGTCAGCGTGTCGGACCCGTCAGTGATGGTGACCGCTTCCGTCGCGAGGTGGTAGACCTCCCCGCCCCAGTTCAGGACGAGGACGGTCACGAGGTCGCCGGTCCTCATCTCTGCGGGGGTAGGAAGGCGCGGCATCTATATTTCCTCTTCGATCGCGACCGTGGCGATGCGGAATACCTCGTCTGATATCTCGTCGCCCTGGATTTGCTCCAGTCTGGCGGGCGACGTGACCCGACCGTATACGGCCTCGTGCCGACGCGTCATGATCTGGTTGTCGGGCGTGCCTTTGGCGATCTTGGGCAGGTAGACGACCGGGCGCATGGGGCCGTCAAGCATCCGCACAAGGCCCTCGATCTGGTAGGGGACGTCGCGGGCCGATGCGATGGGCTCTACGCCGCCGGTGGACGATGGCAGCAGGTAGTCTGGGCTCGGCGTGGTCGCATCGATCTGGGTCACGTCGATGCCGTCGGTCCATGCGAACTCGACACGGCGCCGCGGGTTGCCCCGTCGGTATGCGATCCGGTGACCGTTGCGCATCGTGGTCAGGTCGACATTGGCGCGCGTCTCCATAATGCGGCCCCACGCGTAGTCCGTGCCGAAGACGGACACGGGCCCCAGCACCAGAGAGCCGATCTCGAAGTAGCCCTGTGGGGTGGTCTGCGCGTCGATGAGCAGCCGGTATCCGCTGTAGTTGGTCGAGTCCGTGACTACGAGCGTGAACGACCGCGGGACGATGTAGCCGGTCCCGTTTGCAGGCTCGGTGCCGTCGATGTCGTCGAGAACGATGAGCCCGTCGCGTCGCGTCCCGGTGCTGGTCCAGATGCCGTCGCGGTTGCCCATGATGGTGCGGAGCTTCCCACCGGTGAGGTCCACGAACGCGCCGGTGAACTCGTCGAGCCGGTGGTAGATGCCGCTGGCGCCGGAGTCTGGGCGGATCGTGTTCCCGCCGGTGACGTACTTGACCGCGATGCCGGAATCGAACGTGTAGATGGTCGCCCATCCGACGCCCGGCGTGTAGCCCTGGAGGGTGCCGGTCCTGATATTCGTGCCGGCGATGTGCAGGCCGAACATGTCGGACCACACCTTCGACATGTCACCCGCTGCGCCGAGCAGGGCTTGGTCAAGCACGAGCGCGATAGAGTGCTGTGCCTCGGTGGTCGACCGCCACCCCACGTCCGGGGACGCTGCAACCGACGGGAAGATCCGATTGATGGAGTATCGGTAGCCGGTCGTAATGTGCCACTCGTCACCGATGATGACCGGGCCGCCGCGCGCAGTGATACTCATCCCGGGCACGACGCACTGAGGCGACGGGGCGAACGGCACCACGAACAGGTCGTCGGGTACGGTCTGGCCCGCTGCTTGGTTGTTGACGGACAGGCCCGTGTAGGTGTTTGTGGTCGCGTGGAACTCGTGCCACGTCGTCGTCGCGGCCGTGAGCGTCGTGAACCCGTTCCCGAACCGCATGATGCTGGTCGCGTCGGGTGTGGCTTGGTTGTTGCCGACGGTTCCCGAATACGCCACGGTCCAGTTTCGCGCCGTACTGTTGTCGCGCGCCCGGTACCACACGGTCAAGTTCGCAGTGCCGGCCGATGAGATGTTCAGTGCCCACTCGAACTCTACGGCCGCGGTCATGTCGATCGCTACGGTGGCCTTTGTGGCGGCGCCACTGACATCGAAGACGCGGAACTCTGTGGTGTTCGCCCGGATCTGGAACTCTGCGTCGTCGGTCCCGTCGGCGATCCGAATCGTAAACCCGGACGTGTCGGCGGTCGAGTCGCCATTCGCGTCAACCGAGAACGCCGCGCGTCCTATGTTGCCGTTCTCGACTGTGCCGCCTGTGGTGGTCTGCCAGTACGCGGACTCAGCGACAGCCGTAACGACCGCCATGCCGCCCGCCGCCGGAGTGACCGTAGGTGCCCCCACGACCGTCGCGGCGAACCACCCGCCGCCGTTGTCCGGCTCGGTGAGCGGTATCCATGTGAGGCCCCATCCTGCCGCGTCGCTGGGGTTGTCGGCGTCGGGCCCCGCTGCGCGCCCGAGGCTGTGGTTTGAGTATCCACCAAGGTACAGCGACGTGAGCGAGAAGTCGGTCGTCTCGGATGGCACGACCCACCGCGAGATCATGTGGACGCGTCCACACTCCCAGATCGCAGCGATGTCTTTCGGGTAGAACGACGTGTCCCCGGCGGCACCAGCGGCGCCCATGGCCACGACGTTGCCCGAGTCCACGTCCCACACGAAGCCCTTCCGCCCGTGCCCGTATTGGCTGTAGCCGTTCGCGAGCCATGTCACGCCGTTGTCGTAGGACGTGAGCGAATAGATTTCGTGGCCGCTGCTCGTGGTGATGCCCTCGCCAACGTAGATGTGGATTCGCCCCGATGGCTCAGCGACGATTGCGAGCTCGGACCAATCAATCTCGGCAGCGCTGCCTCCGCCCGTGGTCAGGGCCACGTCGCCGGGGCGCAAGCCGGCCCCGCTGGCCTTGTCGACCACCGTGATCAACTCGGACTGCGTGAATGGGGAGCCCGCGGACGACAGCCGCCGGAACCCAACGCCGAGGGTCACAGCGGAGACGCCAGAGCCAGACAGCGCCGTGTCCGTTTGCGTGATGTACGAGAGCAAGAACTCCCCGCGGCTCACGGTCAGGGCGGGGCGGGAGACGCGGTAGACGAGGGTGCCTGACGCCGCGGCGGTCGCGGCTTGGTCAACGATGGTGAACGACGCGCCCTGGTCTGTGCTGACCCACTGGAACAGGTGGTTGACCACGAACGCGTTGGATGAGTCGTGGGCGAGCAGTTCCATGAACAGAATCACGGAGCCGCCGGCATACCGGGCACGGAGCCACTTCGGCGTCCACCCAGCATTGCCCGCGCCGATGGTGCTGCTGATGTTGATGCCGGGACCGGTGGCGCCCTCGACTGTCGTGGTGTTGCCCAGCACTGCGCTCGCGCCCATGGTCCATGTCGCACCGTTGTCGTCGCTGTAGTGCATCCGCACCTGCGCGATCCCGGTGCCGCTGAAGTCCTCAACCCAGTGGTGGCAGACAACCCGCACATTGCCATCGGGGCGCGGGACCGTGTAGATCGTCGGATACAGCCCGTAGGTGAGGGAGTCGTCGACCGAGTACAGGGACACGCTCGTCCAGCTCGTATCGGTCATGTGGCGGTACCGGGCGCTCACACCGCGAGACGCGCCGGTTACCGCGACCTCACGCACCACAACGATGTAGCCGTCCGGGGTCATGACGGCGTCGGGCGTCTGGTTGATGACGCTGACCGACGCGGATGCAGAGATGGACTCAAACCCGCGAATCGCGGTGGGCGCCTCCTGCCCCTTCTGGAATGACGCGGCCTCGGCGGTCTGCTGCCAGACGTAGCCGCCCGACCTTGTGGCAGGGAGCCCCGAGCGCTGACCGTGAATCTCGACCGTGCCCGACAACCCGTTGGCGTCGCCGGACGTGACCAGCGCCATCGTTGACGAGCCTTGGTCCTCCGCCGGGCCGACGCGGGCGCCCTCTTGCGTGTACGACGATTCCGCGGTCCACAGCGCGGTTGGCTCGCGCGTACGAGGGTCCTCGATGAGCAGACCGCGGAGGGTGTCTCGGGAGACGTCTGTAGCCATCAGGTAGCCCTTCCGGCAGGAGTGGAGCGGTTCGAGACTGCATCCCGCAGTGGAGACGACGCCATCATCAGATTGTCCTGCGTGAAGGCGTTGTAACTCCTGTGTCGGTACCGCTGCTCAACAATCATCCGGCCGCCGCCGCCCGTGCCGCTGTTCAGGTCGTTGACGCCCTGGGTGCCGAGCCGGTTGACCGCCTCGCGCTTCAGGACCGCCTCACCGGGCAGGACGTTGATCGGGATCTGGTCGGGGGTGCCACCGTTGATGACGCCACCGATATCGAACGCGGGAGGCTGCGCCGCCGCGATTGCAGCGCTGGCCGTCGTGGCCGCGAGCCCGACCGAGATGCCCTTAACGACATCCGCGGGCGGCGGGAGGCTTGCCGCGGTCATGAAGCCCTCTGCTGCGCGGAGCCCGACCACAGCAAGCGCCGCGGCCTTCTGCGCCCTGAACAGACTCATGGCGGCGCGCTTGTCCGCCTTTGATCCGGCCTTGGCGGCGTTCTCTGCGGCCATCCCAAACAGCGTCGCGATAGAGCCCATCGCGTCGCCGCTGGCCGAGACGACCGCGAGGGACGTGGCGCGCGCGTTGGCCTCTTCCTCTTCGAGCTTCTTCTGCCGCTCGTCGCTCTGCATCATCTGGAGGTCGTGCATGGCGGTGAGGCGCGCGACCTGCGACTCGTGCCGGGCCACCGCGACCTCATCGCGAGACGCTCCAGCCTCTTCGGCCGCGTCGATAATGGCCTGCTGTTCCGTGAACTTGGCGATGATCTTGGACTGCGCGTCAAGGCGTGCGAATGACGCCTTCTCTTGTGCCGACCGTAGCCGGGTGAGCGCCTTGATCCGCTCATCGATGGCGACTGTCGCGGCTTGGTTCATGGCCACAGGGTCGGCACCACCCCCACCGGTCCGTGGCCCCCCTGCTGCGTTCGCCTTGTCGGCCAACTCGGTGAACCGCTTCACGCCGTCGTTCGCTTCCTTCCATGCGGTGGCGACCCGTCCTGGCGTGTCGATGATAGTGGACGCTGAGGTCTTGATGACGATGGCGGCGTTTGCGAACCCAGTCGCGGCCGAATCCAGGGCCGCCACGAAGTTGCCCTGTGCCAGATTCGTATACGTCTCGGCGACACCCTGAGCGAGCGCCAGGGCTGTGCGGAGGGGCGCGAACGATGCCTTGAGCGACTCGGTGAGGAGCGGGAACAACTTCGAGACGAAGACGAGACCCTTCGACAACTCAAGCATGATGCCCGACAGGCCATCCATTCCGCCCAACGACTCGCCGAGCGCTGCCGCCGTGCCCTGCGTGACCGTCTTGAGGGTGGCCATCTGACGCTGAAACATCGCGGCGGACTGCGTGGCCTTCGGGCCGACACCTACGCCGAACTCGGTCGCGAGCGAAACGAACGCGTCCATGTTTTCGAGCGCGCCGGACTGGATGAGCGCGCCGCCGGCCTTGGTGCCGAAGATGTCCATAGCCGCGGCGCTCTTAGACGCGGCGTCGGGCAACTTGTTGAGTCCCGCGATGATCTCGGGCAACACCTCGGACGTGTCCCGCAGCCCACCGGTAGCGAGGTTGCGCACGTCGATGTTCATCTTGGCGAACGCGTCGCGTGCTGTGCCCGTGCCTTTGGCTGCGTCGTTCATGGCCTTGGGCAGGTTGTTGAGCCCCTTCTCAAGCGCGGCGAACGTGAGGCCGGAGCCCTCAGCAGCAAGCCGGAGCCCTGCTAGTTGGTCGATAGTCAACCCGGTCCGCGTGGCGGCGTCGGTCAACTCGTTGTTCAAATCCGCCATCTTCTGGGCGAATGCGACCACAGCGACAGCGGCGCCGAGGACTGCGGCGCCGACCTTGGCGGCCCCGCGCGCCGTGTCTTTCCACGCCACCTTGGTCGACTTGGCGGCCTTCTTCGCGGCGCGCTCGGCCTTGTTGTACTGGGTCTGGAGTTCGCGTGCCATCTTGCCGGCTTCACGTTTGGTGATGCCCGGGATGCTCTCCAGTTCACGCTTCAGGTCCTTGATGTCGGCCTGTAGGGTGATGCTGACTACTTCTTTGGCTGCCATGGTCTACCTCAATCCGTTCATGGCGAGGGCCGACAACATGGGCAGCACTGGACGCACGGTCACTGGTTCCGCCTTGCTTCTGCGCTCAGCGAGACGGGTGGCGCGCTTCAGGTCGGCCACCATCTTGCGTGCCTGCCCAGCGGTGATATCGGGAATGCATGCGAGTTCGCGGCGCAGGTCGGCAATGTTGTGGCCGGTGTCCCATGCGGCGGTGCTCATCTGCCCTCCGCGATCTTGCGCAGGTCGTCGGCTACTTCGTCCGACAGGTGCTTGATGGTCTTCTTGAATGGGCGCACGCCGATAGCGGTCCATGCGTGGCGCTTGGGGCCCGATGTGATGCGGGCGAAGTACGTCTCGCGGTCCACGCCGTCGTTCCAGTCAAAACGGTCCTCGCGCGAAGTCTGAGACTCGCCGACCTGCCGGGACCGGATCTTGTACGCGTAGGGCGCCGAGTTCACGATGGACACCCGGACCGCTGTTGACGTGATGGTCGCCCGGATCGAGAACGTGTCGCGACTGTGCGCCTTGAACCGCTTGTCGAGCCGCTTGTCCCGCTCGGTGCCGTCGTGGAGATACGAGACCGGCCACTCGTCTTCAATCCGCGCCTTCTCGACCTTGGCGGCATCCTCGAACGTCTTTAGGATGCGCCCCAGCGCCGACCGTGAACCAAGGCGACGGACCATCGAGACGAGCTTATCGTCTCCGACAGTCACCTTGAAGTCGGCGGTCTTGGCCGTGACCGTCATCGGCCAACCGTACGCGGGCCGCGGGGCTTGGGCTTGTTGGCCTTCCGCATCTCCTCGGCGCGCAGTTGGTGGTCGGCGATCATCTTGATCTGGTCTCTCTTTGGGATGGCGCGCCACCATTCAAGGTCGCGGCTGTATTCGCGGCACAAGGCGAGAATCAGTCGGTCGTATCCTCCTCGCCTTCGGAGAAATCCTTCTCGTCCTTGACCTCGTCGTCTGTGATCAGGTCGTCGAGGTTGACGCACGAGGCCCACGCCACGGCACCGAATGCCACAATGTTGGGGCCGGTGACCCCGCGGCGGATGAGCTCGTTGAAGACCTGCCCGCCGTAGACGAGCATGTCGAACTTGCACCGCGACAACTTCGCCGACGGGGCGCCGGGCCCATTCCAGGCCAGCCCGAGGGCCGCCGTCAGGGCGCGGTGGTAGTTCTCCTGCGACGCCGTAGCGAGGTCCCACCGAATCGACGGGGACTCGATGGGGGCAAGCGTGACGTGGTGTTCGCCGACCTTGATCTTGAGGGGCTCGGTAGCCATGGTGCGTGCTCTCTTTCGTGGTGGGAATCAGTCATCAGGTGAAGGTCGGCGGCCCGTACATCGTGAAGTTCACCGACACCGTGTTGGGCTCGCCCTCGGTGATGTCCAGCGTGCATGCGCACTGGCTGAGGCTGATGGTCGCGTCGGCTGAATCTCCATGGTCCGTGCCTTCGACAGTCAGGAGGATGTCGAGCGCGTAGACCTCGGTTGAGTTCGTGAGCGTGGTCACGTTCGCCGAGTAGGACGCCTGCTTCAGGAGGAAGTCAATCGCGGTCTGGTCGGTGCCGTCGGAGTAGTCCGCGACCATGAACGAGAGCGACCCGGTGGGGAAGTTCGCGGCGGCGTGGCGGACGCTGTGAAGGACGCCGCGGGTCTGGTAGGCCACCACGTCGTTCTGGTTCTGCTGTAGCCCCGTGATGGACAGGTCGCCCTGCGTGAACGGAATCACGAGGGTGATCGGAGTCACCGCGGTGCCGTCGGTGAGCGTGATGCTCCCGTCGGTGAAGTGCTTGATTACGGTACTTGCGGCCATGGTTTACTCCAAGTCGATGCGATGGATGCACCGGAATCGTGAGGTGCTGAGCCAGAACTCAGCATCGGGTGTGGTGTCGCGGACGGAGTCGACGTACACGACGTGAAGCCCAGCAAGGGACGCGCCGACGACCGCCTTGATCATCAGCGCCTCAAGCGCAAGGCCGGTGTCGTAGTCGGACACCTGATTGTCAGCGCGGTGGTTGGCCGAGAACTTGACTTCGATGATGGTGTTGACCATCGCGCCCGCCGCCCTGATCTGGCGGACCTCGGCGCGGTGCGGGTCGGTCTGCGGGGCGCCGACGGAGAACGCACCGTGGGCGAGTTGGCGCACGTCTTGGGCGAACGCGGCCGGCGAGAACCGGGACTTGGTGAACCCCGCGGCGGCGTCCACAGCGGACTCAATACGGGCCCGGAGCGCTGCAACAGTGAGCGCCGACATTAGCGGGTCCTCCGCGTGCGCCCGCCGGAGCCGAGCCACAGGATGGACTGAGCGCCGCGTCGTTTGTTGGCGTCGTCGTTGTTGCCGTCGTCGTCGACGTCATACTTGAACTTGAGGCGCCGCCACTCTTGGTCATACTGCCGCCGGTACGCGTCCGCTCGGTTCTCATACGCTTCGTTCAACCTCGTCGAGAAGTCCTCGAAGATCATCGTCAGCGTCAACAGTAGGTGCGCCTCGCGGAGCGCGCTTGGCGAGATGACCAGATTGGGCCGGTTGCCCTGCTGGCTGAGCCGGTGCTGAATAGCCGTCCACGCCTCGTCTCGGGGCGCCTGGAATGACGACAGGCTTGACAGCGGCGTGTTCCCCGTCGGGTCGAGTGACGAGACGCGGCGGTACAGGTCGGCATCGGTGACGACCGGGTACAGCGCCCGTCGGACCAACGCGGCGTCGTTGCGGAATACGTGGGTCACGCTGTCGGGCATGGCCAGCGACCACTCGACCCGCCAATCGTCGTCGAGACTGAGGCTGGTCGTGGTGGCGTTGGCGACCGTGTACGTGGCGATGCTGGACACGACCGTGATGGCGGCGGCCGAGACGACCGCGGACCCGTCGCCGTTGTAGATCGTGATGGCGCCCGACGACGGGGCCACGAGCGAGCCGTCCCGGTAGACGGAGCACTTGATCAGGTTGTCGCGCCCGCGCTCGATGAGCGTCGTGAACTGGAACCGGGCGCTGTAGAGGGTGTCGTCGCTGCTCACGCATCACCCCGAAGGTCAAAGACCGGTGAGGACAGGGGCGCGAATGGCTCCCACCCGAAGTGTTCGATCATCGGCGCGTCTGCCCGCGCGACCCATCCGATCATCTCGTCGTCGTAGGCGTCGGCGTAGTTGGCGGGCAAGATGCCACCCTTTCGCTCGTTGGCCTTCGTGTCGTCGATCTCGGCGCCGAGGATGGCGGACCACCCCGCGCCAAGTTGGGCGGTGTCGACGACCTTGTCTGTGGCCCACGACCCATCCCGCTCTTGCAGGAAGTACCGCACAGCCCATGTGTAGACGCCGTGGGGCGCTGTCACGCGGGAGATAGAGCCGTTCTGGGTCCAGAGCACGCCTGGGCACTTGTGATGCCGTGGCTGGTCTTCTGGGTGGGTCACGCCGTACATCACATCGCGCCACTCGGTCGATCCCCTGCCCCACTCCCGCAACTTGCGGCGGCCTTCGTCGCCGAGGGTCATCGCGTGCTCGTACCAGCTCGCGTACCACGACCACGGATCCCGCAGCGTAGCCACACACGTCGAGGTGCGGCGGATGGCGTAGGGCACAACCCGGATAGAGTCGTGCCCCGCGCCTTCCTTCCGCGCGCCGACTGCGCGCAAGATCGCGTCGGTCCGCGTGCCCCCAGTCTTGGGGACATGGACGTAGACGATCCGCGGAGACTGGCAGACGAGAGGCATCAGGAGAGGGCTACGCCGTCGTTCGCGGTGACCTGCCATCGCAACGTTCCAGCCTCTTGCACGCCGGTGAGCTGGATGAAGTCACCCGCAGCGCCGAAGGTCATGATGGTGTTGGTCGCTTGGTTGATCTTGACCGCGGCCGTGATGACTCGGTCGCCCACTGCGTACACGTCGCAGATCAGGTTGAGCACCTGCCCCACGTAGGTCGGGATGGCGAGAGTGTTCGTCTCGGCCGCCGCCGTGGTGATGGCAATGGACGCCGAGGATGCGACGGGGATCGCGGCAGCGTCACCCGGGTCAGCGATTGCAGCGATGGCGGTGGCGGCGACCCATGCGGCGCCAACGCGGGCGGAGAGCTCGCCCGTCGCGGTGTCCAGATAGAGCGAGCCGGCGACCTCGGTGGCGGTCGGGACGCCGCTGCCACTCGTGATGGTCGGCACCGAGGCGTCGGCCTGGGTGGCGCTGGAGCGGACACCGAATCCGACGGCGGCGGACGGCTTGCGGTAGCGGTGTGCGAACTTGCTGGACATGGAGAACTCCACACGGGTCTATGCCCGTATCCTTGGTTGGTAGGCGCCTATCCCTTGGACTTGATCCGACGGTCGGCGCGTTGGGCGGCCTCTTTGGCCTTCTTCTCTGCGACTTTGGGCGGCGTCCCGTTCTTGACGAGCGTACCTTTGAACCGGTTCATGGCGTCGCGGATGCTGGATGATTCAGACATCGGCCAACTCCTGCGGCTTGGCCTTGGCGGCACGGCGGCGGGGCTTCGGCTTGGGGGCCGCCTCGGCCTCTTGGCCGGGGACCGTCGCGTTGCGGATGGCCTCAAGGCGCGCGTCCGCTTCGGCGAGCAGGTTGGCGGCGTACGGGTTGCTGAGCGCTCGGCCGGCGCTGCGCTTCTGGCGCTGCTCGGCGATGTCGATCAGGTTCTCCATCACCGCGGGGTCGGGTGCCGGGACGACGCCGTCGACCATGAGGCGCTTGAGCCAACGGTAGTACCCGTCGGTGTCGTTGTGCCACTTGACGCGGTTCCCGATCATGCGCGGCGTCTGCCACGCGGTACCGTGGACGCGACCGCCGCGGGCAGGCCATGTGCGGACGTAGCCGGGTTGGCCGTCCGGGGTGTCGCCCGACAGACAGTGCCGTGGGTCGATGCTGGCCCACCCGTTCTTCATCCGGCCGGCGACCGCGAGCGACGTGTCGCCGTTCTTGTCGACGCCGCCGAGTCCGGGCTCATGTTTGATGGTGCCCAGTAGCGGGAGGAACACGAACGCGTCTTCCTCGTCGGGGTCCTCGACGACCTGCCAGCGCGCATAGTTCCACTGGAACGTAAAGTACGGCGACCGGTTGACGTTGAGCGGCTTGTGTTCGACTGCGGGATTGCTCGGGACGGTGCCCGTGATTCCCCGCGGGGGAAGGACTGCGGCCATGTGTGCTCTCTTTTGGCTCGGGTGAGGTGAAAGGGTGGCGGGGCAGGAGGGGCGGGCAAGAGAGCACGAGACCGTGATCCTCCTGCCCGCCACCGAATCAATCAGGCGTCGGTGATGATGCTCACGCCGAGGCCGTCCTGCATGATGGCCACGCCAGCGAAGTAGTTGCCCACGATCTTGGTCTGCGCTCCGGCGGCGTCGCGCTCGTACTCGACCATCACGACGGTTCCGGCGGGGAACAGCATCGCGGAGCCGGCGACGGGGCGCACGGTGCCTTCGACGAGGCCGACAGCGCCGCGGCCAAACATCGAGCCCGCACGGTCGGCGGCGGTGTTGGCCGTCGGGACGTGGCTGGACGAGAAGATGTCGACACCGTTGAGCGTGCCAGCGAAGCCGACACCCTTGACACTGAGCATGTCCTGGGTGGCCGCGATGAACTGAATGGCGCCCGCTTCGGCCCGGAGGCTGTTCTGGGTGTCGGTCAGCTGCCGCGGGTGCAGGATGCTCGCGATGGGGCCGGTGACGTTGGCGATGGTCAGCGCGAACTGGGCGTCGAAGAAGTCGTCAACGCTCATGTCCACGGTGGTCGTGCCAACCGTGGTCGTGAAGTCGTCGAGCACGTTCGCCAACATCTCGGTGGCGCGCATCTCAGCGGAGCCGACCATGGACAGCGCGAGACGGTCGACGTTCACGCCGACGGAGTCCGTCAGGTTCGCGAGGTCGGTCATCTGGTACTGCAACGCCTGTCGACCGATGGTCAGCGTGGCGCTGGCGTCGGTGAACGCGGTGTTGGACGTCGATGCGTTCTCGGCGACGGCGGCCATCAGGTCGTACCCGTCGAGCCCGCCAAAGGGGATGCTCAGAACGGTCGAGCCCGCGACGTTCGCGAACTTCATGATCGACGGATGGTTCCGAATCGAGAAGCGGTCGGCGAGGAGGAGCTGCAACTCTTGGTGCAGGATCTCGGAAGCACGGACATCGCCGAGTCCCGAGTAGAGGATTTCGTTGGCCATTTTTGGGCACCTGTCATGGGTAGGGGTGGCGTCTGCCGGCCTCTACGCTGATGACGGGTGCGACCCTGGCCTATGTGCTGCTTACAGTGTAAACCTGCACGGTGGGCGTGTCAACTGCTGCCGCGGCCCGCTTCTTTGTACGCCCGATATTCGGCGGTCGTCATCTTGGCGACGGAGCCGGGCGCGAAGCTGCCGGGGGGCGGCTTGGCGGCGCTGCCCACCACGCCAGCGTTGGGCGAGACGACCTGAGCGGTGCCGGCCGGCGCACCGTTTGCGCCCGCGGCCACAGGCGTTGGGGTGCCCGCTGCTGATGGTGCCGCGGCAGGGGCGGCGGGCGCGGCCCACGCGTCGCGGAGCCCGGCGAGCGAGGTCGGTAGCGTCGTGGGGTCGGCCTTCAGTGCACCAAGCCAGTCGGCGTATTCCGGCTTGGCCTCGCCCTCGGGAGCGGCGACACGCCCGTACTGCCACAGGGTCAGGTCGACGAGGTCGGGATCGGTCACGCCGTGCTTGTACGCCGCTGACTTGGTCTGCCACGACTCGATCTCGGTCGCATGGGCGACCTTCTGCGCTTCGAGCTGGCTGGCGAGCGTGTCAGACGTCGCGGCCTTCTCGCGCCATGTGTCCGTCTCTGTCGTCTGCGCTTCGAGGGTCACCTGCAACTGGTTGCGCTCGGCGACCACCTGCTGAAACCGGTCGTACGGGACGAACTTGGACATATCTACTTGGGCGGCGGCCGGTGCTGCTGGTGCTGCGCCGTTGGGGGGAGTGTTGGCGTCTGCCATGGGGTGTGCTCTCTTGCTTGGTGGTGCCGACTACTCGGCGGGTGGGTCTGCGGGCGGCTTGGGGTCGACGGTTGGGAGTGCCTCCGCGACTGCGCTGGCCTCGTCGGTCTTGGTCTGCGCCACTGCTGGCGTAGTGCCTGGGTGGAGTTCAATGTATGCGTCGACCTTGGTGATTAGCCCGCGGTCGAGCATCTCGAAGACCTCCTCGCGGCGGGCCTTCAACTCTTCGGGGCTCAGCGGCAACTGCTGGTAGACGACCGTATAGCCGCCCTCTGCGAATGCGCTGCCGGTCGCGCTGTTGAGCAGGATGGCGCACAGTCCAACGAGTCGTTCGTCCGGCTCACGGAACACCTGCCCAAACTTGCGTTGTTGGTCTCTCTTGCCCTTATTGGTGAGGCTGATAGCGGCGCCGGATCGTGCCGTGCCCCCAAGCCTCTGGATATCGGACGGCGGGATGCCGGCGTCTGTGGCGACGCGGGCGACCATGTTCGCGAGCGTGGATTCGAGTACGGAGATGTCCGCGCCCGGTTTCCACTGACCGACGAGCGGTTGCGGGTACGAGTCGCCGTCGCCGTCGTTCGCGCTGAACAGTGGGAGCACCGTCGACGGGTCGGTGACGATCTGCTGCCGTGAGCCATCGGCGTTCTCGACGAGACTCGCGCCGCCTACTTCAAGGTTCGCGATGTAGCGCTGCGGCCACGACGAGTCTCGGAAGACGTGCAGAACGAACTGATGCCCTACGGCGATGTCGAGCGACGCGTCTACGAGCTCGTGCCAGTAGTACGGGTCAAAGAGCCGGTCCTTGGCGCCCTTCGCGTGGTACAGGATGTAAGGCAGAACGGGGCGGCCGATCTCGTCGCCTTCGCGCACCTTCCGGCGGTACGGGTACGCGGCGCCGGATGCCTCTTTGCCGAGGACCTCGACGGTGATGTCCTTGCCCAGTTTGCCGTCTGAGCCCGCTACGTGAACGCTGTAGACCGGGTTGTCGAGGTCGGCGATGCTCAGATAGTCGACCGTCCAGATGGGCTCGGGGTGGTCCTTGCACTGCCGTAGCCTGAACTCCTGAATCTCAATCGGCACGTCAGGCACGTCGACGGTGGACGCGGCGAGCACCATGTCAGGCGTCACCGACCGGAACCGTAGCTGCCCTTTGTTGTTGACGTGGGGCCGGATGAACTGCTCTCGGAGCCCCAACGTCATCCGCTGAATCTCGGGCATCATCCCGAAGATCCCGCCCTGCCGCATGAGCACCGTGATCGCGGTGGTGTCGATCTGCGGAAGGTCGTGCGTGATTTGGTATGGCGAGTCGTACAGGACTGAGAGTTCGCGTACGGTGTTGCTGAACACGTTCAACGCCAGCGATGGCTCTCCCCACGCGTCGGCCCGGATGGTCCCGACCTGTTCGCGCATCCGCTGCTCAAGGTCGGCCTGCCAAACGCCTTCGAGCAGGCGGCGGCGTAGACGGGTCTCCTGCCACCGGGCAGACTCGTGGCTGTCGCGCGGTACCGGAGGTGTCGATCGCTGGTGCATGGCGTACTACCTCGCGGCTAATCATAGCATGGTAGGGGCGTTTTCGCCCGAGTCAGTAAGAACGCAGGAAGGGGCCGGTCTTTCGGGACATGGTCTTCTTGAAGATGAAGTCCTGTAGCCCGTACCTGAGCGCGTCGATCTTGTCCTTGTGCTCGTCGTCTTTGTACTGCCAACGGCACAGCGCCTCAATCAGGAGCACGGCGCGCGGGGACACGTTGAATCCGGCCTCTCGGACCATGCACTGATGGAGCCAGCGAATGCCGTGGTCGACGGAGCCGCGCCCACGCCCCCGGCCGCGCTTGACGGTGCGGATTACCGGGTTGAGCGAGCGAGTCGGGATCCCCATCTGCCGGGCGAGGTCCCGCATCAGCTCCTTGTTGGCCTTCGCCGTCGCGCCGCGGATGTAGATCCGGTCGCCCCACGCGTGGTCTACCTGGGACCACGACAGCTCATTCCTGGCCAACATCGACAGGATGCCGCGTGCGTCGTCGGCGCTGCTGCTGTTCTCGGTGCTGACCTGCTCGTCAAGAATCCAGATAGCCGGGTAGGTGCCCGAGTCGTCGACAGCGATGAGCATGGCCACCTGTTTGCCGACCTTCGAGCCGTAGTCGATGCCGATGCAGATCCGCACCTCGCCGAGCGGGCGCCGCCCGTGGACGTGGACGGTCTCGTCGAAGGCTTTGAATAACCGCCCCTGTACCGACGTCTCCCACTCACCGTGGATAACCACTGGCACCTCGTGCGGCATCGTGTTGGCCACGATCTCGTCAATCCAGCGCTGGTCCATCTTGCGGCCATCTGGCAGCGTCAACGGCTCGCTCTCGCCTACCGGGATCAGGTTCTCCGGGGTCAGCGTGTAGTGGTGGTCCGCCACTTGTCCCTGCTCGACGATTTCGCGCAGCCAGTCGACCGGTGCCCCGATTGGAGTCATCGCTATGCAGATTTTGCCCTGGCGCCTGAGCACGCGTTTCCTGGTCTCCTCAAACAGGCGGGGCGATGCAGGCGGCTCATCCCACAGGACGCCGTCAATGGTCGCGCCCGCGAGGCTGAGGCTCGCCTGATTGCTCGTGCGGAACCGGACGATGGACCCGTTGCGGTAGATGGCTACGGGGTCGTTCTTGCCGTACCCGTTCTTCGGGTCGAATGTTGACCGGTCAGAGAGTTCGGCTCGAGCTATCTCGTGGAACTTGGCCTGAATGGCGATGGACTGGCCCCAAGCCGCGCACATCACCCACCACTCGACCGGCGGCGGGCGGACCACCATATGCTCGTGCCTCCCGATGCAATGCCAGTGCATGTCGGTGAGGGCCGCCGTCGTCTTGCCCTGGGCTTGGTTGCCCGTGCGGATCATCTTCGAGCGGGACTCGTCGCGTAGGTACGCGTGCTGGGCCGGCAACCACTGCATGTAGTCCGACGGGCGGGCCTCGGCGTACTCGCGGAGGTCCCGGGCGATGGCCAGCGCGCGCATGAGCGCAGACACCGGCTACCCGGTCAGGAGCGCAGCACGCAGCTTCTTGAGGGCCGGCTTGGGGAGTTGCTCAATCTCCTGCCGGAATAGCGCGACCATCTCGTCCTCGGACATGTCGCCGAGCGCCTCGCGCTCGTTCTTCTTCGCGTCGTCGATGGCGACGAGGATGGCGCGGATCTCTTTGGACGCGTTGACGAATGCGCCCGAGGCTGGGTCGCCGGTCGTGATGCCGGTCGCCACGTTCTCCAGCAGCCAGCCCAGCGCCAGGGACCGGGGCAGCTTCGAGAGGGTCGCCGCGACGCCGTTGGGCTCGTGGCCCATCGCCATCGGGAGGCCGGTCGATTGGGCGGGCGCGTCTTCGCCGGGCTTGGGCAGGACGTGGAGGGTCGGGCCCTTCTTGCCTGCGGGGGCGCCTACGCCGCGGATGCCGTTGATGCGCCGCCGGTCGTTGTTGATCGACTGGACGGTGACGCCCCACTTGGCCGCGAGCTGGGCTGCCATCGGGCCGGACCACTCGCCGCGGGCGATGACTGCTGCGACCTCGTCGCGTCGGTCCTTGGTCTGATTACCCACGTTGAAAATGCCCTATGTGTGTGAAAAAGGACACCCTATTAAAG
>Ga0233415_10000311_pt1 | contig 23277 bp, 36 predicted proteins | sample Na_anoxic_12_MG_FD_188631 | JGI IMG/M metagenome (GOLD analysis project Ga0233415, IMG submission 188631) | Seawater microbial communities from Saanich Inlet, British Columbia, Canada - Na_anoxic_12_MG | ecosystem: Environmental > Aquatic > Marine > Inlet | place: Canada: British Columbia... | reverse complement strand
TAAGTGCCTTATTTGAGTAGAAGCGACAGAAGTATTTATACGATTGTCTTCAGTTTGTACATATATCACGAAAGCGTTTTCTGTTATTGCTTGTATCATAGTTAGTTTGTCTGTTATATAATAGAAATAAGCTGTATTTATTTGTATTCAGTTAGTAATATAAAGAAAAAGGTGAGCCTAAGCCCACCCTAATCAAGAATATATAAGAAAACTACTAATATGTAGCAGGGTTTCCTGCACCAAAATTAAATGCTGCATTGTCAAACGGGTCTGTAGTGTAATCTGCTACCATTGGGAACGGCTCAGCTTCCATACCGTCAAAGGTAAGAGTATATCCGTTTTTATCTCCCCAAGCAGCACCACTATCCATAGTACCTGCGTTTAATTCCATTCCATTAACTCTACCAAGACAAACGATAACATCGTGTCCGTTAGCTAGTTGTTGGTTTAATTGAGCAAAGATAACTACTTTTGTAGCTCCTAGCAATTTAATCTGATTTTGGTCTTCTTTTGTAAGTCTGTTGAATAATACTTGAACTGTTGGTGTGTAGTAGATTGTTCCGTTTTCTCTACTCCCAACTATTGTATCTGTTAAAGAAGCTACACCTAAAGGCATAGCATATCTGTAAAGAATATTAGAACCCATTTCAATATCAGTAACTTCTCCATCTACTTCAACAATTCCTGTTCCGTCTATTGGTGCGTCAAATTGGTCGTAAACTCCGAAATAAATAAATTTTACTCCACCTGAAATTCTATTGCAATCAAGCCCCCTACCTTTTGTTAATAATCCACAAGCCATTTTATTTGTTTTTTTTAGGTTAAGGGAGTGAGTGCCTAAGCACCCACTTCCGTATTATTTATTTAATTATGATTGGTGAACGATATCAGCTCCGATACCTAACTGAACACCTGCTGAGTAACGAGCAACTAATCTCATATTATCAGAACCATCTAAAGCAGCCATATCCATCAAAGAAATTCTAGTTTGGTCACCTAAAAGGTCAGTACCAAAGAATAAGTTAGATTTTTCTGCTGCTACTAATTGGTCGTTCGGCATTCCATTACAAACTGCAATTTTGTACCCTTCAAATACAGGAACATAATCTCCATTCATATTGTAAGCATTAACATATCCTAAAGTAGATACTGCTGAAATATATATAGCATAAGTCTTAGGAGACATATAGATGTGTAAGTCATCTTTTCTTAATACAGCAGAAATATCAGTTGCCATATCAGCTGTTAAAGTTTGTAAGTTAGCAATAATGTTAGCTGCTGTATAAGCACCTGAAGCAGTTGAACTATTTACTGTACCATCTACTGCAAATGCTCCTGTAGTAGCTGTTAAGAACCCTTCAAATTCTCCGCCTGTTGCTCCTGTTCCTGACCATACAGAACCTTCAACTCCGTTAGCGATAATTTCTCCCATATAAGAGATAACGTAATCATCAAAACTTGCAGGTGGTGTTGCTCCTGCTCCTGCTTTCATTTGTAATGCTTCCCAACTGTCAAGTAAAGTAGCTTTACATAAGTCAAGGTTGATTTGTAAGTTTTTTGGAGTAAGTACATTTTCAGTAAGTGCTAAAGTACCTGCGTCTGTAAAGTCGCACGAAGCGTCTGCTACTAAAGATGAACCTGCCATTTTTTGAATGTTAGACTTATACTTGATGTTTTCAATCAAAGTTAAGAAGTCTAGTGAGTTTGCTTGGTTTAAAGCTGCTGAGATGTAAAATCCTGCTGCCTTTCCTGCATAGTTGCTTGTCGTAGTGAAAGCCATAATTTTTGTTTTTTATTTATTAATTTTTATTTATTTAAATCGTTTAAGAATTTTTCTCTTTTAGATAACTTAGCGTAATCTTTTCTAGACATTGGTTTACTATCTGAACTGAATTTATTTGTATCTAAAGGTGCTGAAGCAGGTTGTGCTGCTAACTCAGTCTTTAATCTTTCATTTTCAGCTTTTAATTCTTCTATTGAGAATTCAACTACTTCTGTAGTTTTAATAGACTTAGGAGTAGTTCCTCTTTCTTCAACTTCTAATTCCTCAACTTCTTCTTCAGTATCTTTTTCTTCTCCTTTTAATGAAGCTACTGCGTCTTCTAGGTTTTGAATTCTTTTCTCCATACCTTCCCAATCAGCAACATCTGCTTCTTCTCCATCATCTTCAGCTAATTCTTCTGAAGCTTCAACTTCTTCTTCTTCAACTACTTCTTCAGTTTCAGACTCAATTACTTCAGCAACAATACCTTCTTCTTCTACTCTGAAAGATACTCCGTCTTCAGTTTTGTAAGTTCCAACAGGTAATAAAATTGTAGTTCCATCTTCAGTTAATACTGAAATATCTACTCCTGCTTCTAATTCATCAGCAGTTGAAACAAAAATAGTTCCGTCCTCTGATTTTGATTGCCACTCTAAAGAAATTGTTTCTTCTTTGTCAAGCCCAAGTGCTACTAAAATTTGCTTCTTTAAATCCATAGTTTAATTTTTAAGTTCTGTTATATAATAGAATAGTTATTTATTTGTTTGATTTTTATATTTTAATAACACTATTAACTCCCGCTAGTGTTCGTTCTGCTTGGTCTAATTCACCTCTTAACCTTGCTTGTTTTTCATCAGCGTCACTATAACTAGGTATGTCATTTGGGTTTACTCCTAATTCTTTTGCACCTTTTTGCAAAATTTGTTTTATTTTTTGTATATCCTTATCCAACTGTTTAGCTGATTTTATGTTGCTTTCTAAGTCTTTCGCTTCTTTTTTTGCTTCGTTTACTGCTTTTGACAATGTTTGTAGGGATTTTATATTTCCTAAAATATAAGTTCTAAAATCATCTGCTGAGTTACCAAGTGCAGCTAATTTTTTAGCGTCATTCAAAGATATTTTCTCAGCCTTAAGTTCAGTTTTGTTTTCTCTTATTAGCTCATTTAAAGCACTTAGTATTTGTTCTGTAGTTGGTTCTTTCTTTTGCATTTGTTCAAATTTATTAGTAAAGTAGCCTTCAATTGAAAGACCTTTTAATTCTCCTTCTTTGATTTTATTCCAAAGCTCATCATTCTCTATCTTCATTTTTACAAACCACGTGCCGTTAGGTAAGTCGTAGCCGTATAACTTAGACTTATCTTGGTCTCCTTCCTTAATCCAACTTTCAACTGTTAAAACACCTGAAACTCTATCTTGGTGTTGGTATGTAGCTTTATGGTGATTATTATGTTTTAAATATAATTCAGAAGCCTTACGTACTGTTTCTTTTGAAAAGTAAACATAATAGTCGCTGTCTGTATTTGGGTCGTGTCTGAAAATATTTTTATTAGGAATAAGTGCAGGACTGATTAACATTCTTTTCTCCTCATCTACCTTAGCAAATGTCAAGTTGTTCTTTTCTTTTCCGAAAAATACAAAGTCTTGTTCTATTGCAGGTGAAGTTACTAAACTGATTGCGTCAATAGCTAGTTCTTGACTATCATCTGCAATTACTAATTCTACTATTTTAGTTTCTGTCATATTACCTTGTTATGTCTAAAATGGCGTCAGATGTAGTACCAATAGTTTTAGATATCATTTTCATATCCTTCTGAATTTTAGTGCTAATATCTATTGACATATCAGCTTCCTGTACTGCTACACCATAACCACCAATGTCTTTTACATCAACCCCTAATTCTTTAGCAGCTTCTTTTGCTTCTTGGATAACTTTGATTAAGTCTTTATTAGCATTTTCTAATTTAGAGTCCAATGAAGCTACTTCTGCGAAATCTTTATTATAGTCATTATTAACTTTTTTGAATGACTCAGCTTTTTTAGAAATACCGTTCCAATCATCCCACAAATCTTGAACTTTCATATATGTTGATGCACTTGCTGCCGATAAACTTTTCCAACTCTTTTCGTAGTTGTCAATTAACTTAGCTACAGTATTTGTGGCTGCTTTTAAATCGCCTACAATAGATAACTCAACTCTTTCAACTTTACTCAAGTTATATTCTTTTACTTCTTTTTCGTATTCTGCAAATGTTTTCTTTCCGAATGGTGTTGGCTTGTTCATAGTATTTATTTAAGATTGTAAATTAAGGTTCTGTTATATAATAGATATATAGTTAATATATTTGATTTTAAATTGTAGCTCTACGTCTTATGTTTGCTAATTGGTTTTGACTGCTTGTCATTTCGTCTGTAACTACATAAGCTTTAGTCGGTTCGTTTTCCACCCCCCCTGATAATTCAAAAGCTCCTGACATCATTTGTGGCGCAGGTGGTGTTGTAGCGGGTGGTGGAGTAGAGTCAGGTCCGGGAACTTCTGTTGCCATAATAGTTCTTACATTAGCTAACCCTGCCGCAATTACTCCTGCTGCTGTTACATACCCTACAACACCACCCTGAGCAAAGGCTTTATTTGCACCTACATACGTGTCTATTACTGCACTTGCTACAGCTAACGCTTTGTTATCACCTGCTAAAGCACTTAACCCTGCCGCAAGACCTGAAAACGCTTCTAATTGAGCATTGACATTTTCTTGAACAATTTTTGACTTTGCTTTCTCATATTGCTTAGTAATAGCTGTAGTTTTCATTCCTGACTTCTTAGCCATCTTTTCCTTTAACTTGTAAGCGTCTTTAAGTTCTTGCAATTCCCTTTCCATTCCTGACATCCCTTCAGCTCTTATTTCCTTTTGAGCTTCTTGTAATTCTTTTTCTAAAGCTACTGCATTAGTCTTTTGCTCTGACAACTGACCTGTAATAGTTTCTTCAAGTTCAAGCATTCTTACTTTTTCACCTTGTAATGCTATGTAGTTTTCTTCATTTGCATTTATATTATATTGAGCTTGTGCTGCGTCTATTCCTGCTTGTATTTGTTCTCTTTGAAGTTTTTGTTGTTCTCCTAGTATATCATTTAACTTATTGTTGGCTTCAATTCTTTCCGCAAAAGTTTTAGTTTCATCATCTCTTATTTGTCTTTGTATCTCAGCGTCTTTTAAGTACTGAGCATTTAACTTAGCAAACTCTACTGCTGCTCTGTTTGCTGCTTTCTTTGTTTCTGTTATTGCTGCTGCGTTGTTTATGACTTTTTTAGTATATTTTACAATTGCGTCTGTTGCTTTAGTAACTGTTTCAACTGTTTTGTCATAAGAATTGTCTATGCCTGTTGCTACATCTACCATTTCCTTACCCGCCATTTTTGCAAATTTTCCTGCTTCTTTGAACTTTCCTTTAAATAAAGCTCCTAAAGCACTCCCTACATATCCGAAAGTATCTAAAAGACTATTAAACCTTTCTATGATATTGTTCTGTATCATATCTCCAAAATCCTTTAAAGCTTGTTGTGGATTTTCAAATATATCTTTAAAGAAACCTGTAAACGCTCCTATATTATTATTTAGAAAGTCAAACAAGTCATTAAAGGCAATATTTAAAGCTGTCATCGCTGTGTCAAAAGCGTCTAACACTTTTTGATTACTACTAAACACTTCCATTAGTTTTGCAAGTAAGGCAACAATAATTCCTATTCCTGCTGCTTTCAACGCTGTACCAACACCTTTAATAGCAACACCAAGACCTTTAAAACCTTTCTTACCTTTTTTAGTAGCTCCTTCAAGCTTTTCAGTTTCCTTTACAACCTTACCTATGTCTGATTTTACATTTAATACAATTTCTTCTCCTTGTGCCATATCTTTATTTTTTAAAGTGCTACTCCTGTTTTAATTTGTGTGAATGTTATGTTACTACACCATTCTACTGTCATATCTGTATGCCCTCTTACTCTCATAGCAAAATCTGTTCCTGAAACTATTGCTGTTGGTTGCCAATTGGTAACAGTTCCGTTGCTTTTAATTGAGTCACGTTCTCTTTTAATACTAAGTGTTCCGCTTTCGTTTATTATTACCCCCCTTTCTACCCAACTTGCATAGTCGCCTAAATTTCCTGTTGCGTGTGTTCCACCTACTCTTACTGCTATTATGTCTGCGTGAAAATACATTACAGCGTTCTCAGGTACTGCTAAGAGTTTATCTGTTGTGTTGTTTAAGTAACTAATAGTATTTGTTCCGTTAGTAGTTTGTGTTCCGTATATTACTTGTATGCTTTGCCTTTCACCTAATAAGTCAGCGGCTACGTTACCCCCTAAGACAATTGAGTTGTCAGCAGTTGCTTCTCCTAAAGTTCCATAGACAGTAGTATTACTTACACCATTTGCTATTTCATTATAGTTACCTACTACAATATTATTTATTGAGTCACCTCTTACTGTATTCTTTTGTCCTATTATGTAAGTGTTGTCAGTATTAGGAAAAGTAGTGTTCCCTGCTCCGTTTATCTTGTTATTTATATTACTTATATTTCTGTCTAAATTACTGCTGTATTTAAAAGCCGAACAAGTCCTTGTTACTTTATTATATTTGTACCCGTAAGCTTCACATTGTAATTGATTGGGAGTTATCTCACTCGTGCCGTCTGTAAAGGTAACTGTTCCTATTGAATTTATTCTTGCAGGTTTTACATCAAACCCTGTTAAATATGGTGTTGTAGGTACTTTGCTCATTATGGTATAAGTATGAATTCAACTTTTGCTAAGTCGTTAGGTTTGTAATCTATTTTATTTACTCTATAAATTCTGTTCTTAATCATTACTGTATCATAGAAATTAAAACTATTGATGTCTGAAGGAGTTAAGTTTACTTTAAGAGTCACAATTCTAGTATCAGGATTGTAAAGGTCTTTGTAATACGGTTGCCAAAATAAACTATATAAATTAGCAGTAGGTATAGTAGGTGCTATCCCACTTATCATCTGTTGTGTTTCGTAATTTATATCTATTGTTGTATTTGTAGTAGGTATATCTGTCAAGTGACTAAATTGTAAAAATTCAGTCCAATTCGCTTCAGAAAAATTATTCCAAGCAGGAATGTAATAAGAACCACTACCTACACTTTTTATTCCATTGTTGAAAAATAATCTAGGACTGTTTTCAAAAGGTTGCGACTCACCATCATCAGATACAGAATAAATAGCAGGAGTAATCAATTCAGAAACATCGTTAATATTAGTCAATGGCTTTGGTACTGACGCAGCAAAAGGTTCTGCTGATATTTCTTTTTCACCTGTAAGTAAGTCAAATTGAGCTGAAGGTGCAATCTGATTTAATGAGCCGTAAGGATGTCCACCTGTTGAAAACTTCATAACACTTGCTGCGTAGTCATCTTCATCTTCAGCAAAGACAAACTTAGTTTTTTTATTTAAGTCAGTTAAAGGAGTTAGTTTTATTTCTGTTACATCTACTTTATCAGTCCAATTTAATTCTTTACTATCGTCATTATCTATAAACATATTATAGTAAGGTTCAAAAATTATCTTTTCAGGATTATTAGGGTGCGGCATAGTCACTATATTAAACATATTTATCAAACCCTTCAAGAATTCCCATTGATTAAGCTCACCTCTTAAAGTTTGTAATATAGTATTCGTAGTCATATTAAGAAGTCCTGTTGTTCCTGATATAGTGCAATTGTAGACGCTGTTAAAAAAAACATCATAAGCGTAGTTGGATTTCCATTCTAGCTGAATATAATCTCCTGCATTATCACATACTATTAAACCTGAAGACGTGTTTAAAGGAGTAGGAGTTGAACCTGCTGTAAGCACTGATAAGTGATAGTCGTAAGTATCTAGCAAAGTACCTGAACTGTTATATTTAGCCCATCTAGTTTCAACAAAATTAGTACCTGCACTTGAACCAAGCCCCCACGCCAATTCTGCTGACAATTCAAATATCTGAGGAGCAACTGAAGCAACAAATTTACTTGTTCCATTAAACCCCATCTGAGAGTCAAAAGAGTTACTTGATAAAGTAATGTCGTTAAATGATGTAGTGACCGATTGGACTACAGTCGGGTTGTAAATACCACTTGTTTCAGGTATTCCTGATATATTTTCACCCCAATTAAAGTCCATATAAAGCTTCGTGAATAAATCACTTTCAAAAAATTCACTTTCATACGAATAAGGACTGTCTTGAAATATTCTGTCAATTAAATACTTTACGTTTATACACGGTCTGAACGCTGCCTGTAAATCTAATAGTTCAGGCATTCCCCAAATTGCACCATTAGGCGGCGAAATAGGCGTTTCAATTATTTGATGAGCCCAATCTATAAAAGGGTACTTTAAGGTTGAATAGGTGTCTCTAAAACCTGAAGTGTTAGGGTTTGTATAAGTTATCCCTGCGTAGGGTGCTGAGTCGTACCAACTTCTGTAGATATTTTCTTTTTGATAATCGTGTGTTAATTCCGCAAAGTCTAAGTCTGAGAATGTCCTTTCTCCTAAAACATCAGATAACGCAACAACTTCAGAATATAAATTTACATTGTAGCTTATTTCACCTGACTTGTCAGAAATATCTATCATTCTTAAATAGCCTTCAAATAATAAAAAGCCGTCTTGTTTTAACACGCATTTTGTTTTATTATACGGATTAAAATTAATTTCATTATAAGTTCTAGTTATTTCAAAAATATGGTCAAAGATTTTATTGTTTCTTTTTGTTGCAGGTAATTTAAAAGCCTTTGAATAAGACTGTACTTTCTCAGCTACATTTTTAAAGTCATCAATACTTAGACTTAAAGGGATATCTTCATTTTCATATAGGTCGCAAATAACTTGACCATCTAGTAAGTCTGAATATGTTTGAGTAGGAGTTATTCCCTGTTGTGTAACCGATATGTTATCTATAACTATATTGTCAGCAACAAAATTGTAATAACTTATAACTATCGTATCATCTGTACTAGCAGCAGTCCAAGAAAAAGTGATTTGACTTTGATTTGCTGCGTGTAAAGGTTGCGATATCATAGTAATATTATCATAAGCACTTGTTAAAACAAATCCTGTGCCTGTAGTAGATAAGTCTATCACCATTTCATAAGTCGTTCCAACAACTAAGTTAGATAATCTTTGATATATTCCTGATATAGTTGCACTTGCTACTGAATATAAAGTAACCCCCCCTGATATTACAGTTGGTTCTGTTGGTGTTCCTGCTGACGAACTTCTGTAGCTGAACCAAGTATTTATCACATTTGGAGCGTTTACACCTAAAGCTGAAAGTATAGGGTTAGTTGAAGTTGACGCTGTCGTGTATGTCGGGTATGGTGAAGTAGCTAAAGCGTTGAAAGTTGAACCATCTACACAAAATTCACCTGTTTGTGAAAATACAGAACCGTAGCCGTCATAATGTTGCGGGTAAACTATTAGTTGTACGCTCATTATATTGATTGTGTTCTTAGTGTCTTACTCTTTTCTACTTCAAAAGTGTATTGAATAAGTCTGTCGTTAGCTACAGTCTTTTTTGTAAAGTTTGTACTCGTTATTCTTACAGGTGTTACATATTGATTAAGATTAGTTTGCACATCATACACAGATGAATATACTGCTAGGACATAGACTTCAGGACTATTTGTTAGTTCTTCAAACATTACGTTTTCGCTTTCACTTACAAAGTCTGTGTTCATTTTGATTTTCTCAGTAGCGTTCACTCTAAAAGTTTTCTTACCACCTTTATAACCATTAACTCTGTAAGCTGACTCATTCCAAGTTCCCGTTTGTTGCTCGTATGTAGAGCCTTTTGTTGATATACTTCTTGTAGACTTCTGAGTGAATGTGTAGTAATCCCAAGCACCCCATTGATTTAACCAACAAAGCCTTATAGACTCATATCCTTTTAAGTTAGGACAATTGACATTTATTGTGTATAATTTTGAAACAGGTACGAACGCATTACTTAGAGCTTCTACCGTATAATAACCCCCCTGTATAGTTCCTGCTGTAATTAAACCTGCAAACATTGTAGAGCCATCACTTCTAAGGTTAGCAGGAAAACAACCAAAGTATAATATATGAAACTGTACATCAGTAGTATTAGAAGAAGCTGAATTAGCACCATTAATGAAGTTTCTATCAATATTTTCAGTTCCTATCTGACTCCCTGAACTATCATAATATGTAAGCCGAATTGCTGCTACGTTATGAGGGTGGTCTAAAAAACCTACAGTACCATAGTCTTCTACGTTTGCATATTGAGAAGTAGGGGAGTTAGTTAAAAATTGTTTTGTATCGTTACTAAGTATCAATTTTTGAGTATTGTAACCAAAGTCTACATTCTGTAAATCTAATACATCATCATATTTTAAATATCCATTGAACAATCTGTAATCAACAGAAGTAACAGGGGTGTCTTCTTGTTCAAAACCGTTAGCGTCAGTATATACAGTTTTAAATTGAATAGTTAGCCACCTTACAGCGTTTCTATTTTTTGAATACTTATCTATTAAGTGTAGAGGGTTTGACGTTTCATTACCTGTTATTGCCGTTTTATAAGAACTTCCTTCTCCTGCAATATTATCAGAAGACACATAGCTTTCAACTACTTGTCTAAAATCAAACATACCTACACCTACATTATTTGGTTTTGTCTTGAACGTAGCTAAAGGTGAACCTGTTACTGTTGGTGGTGTTCCGTTACTTATATACACATCAGCTTGAAAACTAATATTAGTAAATTGTGCTACTATATTATTGTTTGATATTGTAAAAATTATCTCTTGTCCTACAGGTACAGCATTTGAATATCTAGGTTTTTGTGTTATTGTTGTTGCCATTTAGCTAATTATTTTTTGTTGTTTTAAACTGTCTAATATACTTTCTTTTATTGCTGCTCCAAAATTACCGCTAAATTGTTGCATTCCTAACATCAAAGGTTTTTGAAAGAAGCTTATCCCCTGTATTCCTTTTTTACCAATGCTTCTAGCAATTAAAAACTTTATACTTTTTCTAGACATAAACTTTCCTTCTTTATCTCTTGGTGCTATCCCTTTTTTTACTATCCACTTATCAAGTGCCTTAGTAGGTGGCTGTGAATGTCCTTTAGATTTTTTATAAGCAAAAGGACTTTTAAGAGTTTTGCCTTTGTAATCTTTAAAACTTCTTTCTTTTTCTGTTCCTGAAACTCCCTTATCTACAAACTTACCATAAGCAGCCATCTTAAACTTTACACTTAAAACCCCTTTGTCCTCTATCACAGTAAATGTAATAGATTTTTCTAAAGCAGTATCACCCCCTTTAGATTTCTGTAAGTTTCCTTTTGCTCTGTTTACTACTTGTTTACCAAAGCTATTGAGGTATCTTTCAAGAGCGTCTAACTTCATTACACTAGTGCTGCAAATACTTCTACTTGAACATCAGTTGTTGCTGAAGGTTTTACCTCTACAGTTACTAAGTCTTCTAATGTAGGGAATGCAGGACTTGCGTCTTCTTCACCTATCAATGCTTCTTCAGCTTGGAATAAGATATGAGAACCACCTGCTCTTACAGTTACTTGATAGTTTGTAGCTGCTGTTACAAAAGCAACTTTCATATCTTGGTCTTCACTCAAATTAGTTACTCTAAAATATTTACAATTCTCTACATCTAAAGCACCATCTGCACCATAAGGAGTTGAATTAAATACTGCTACTGTTGTAGTCTGACCTTGAGTACAAGTTAATATTCTTTCAAATACATCTACTATATTTGCTGTAGTTATTGTGTTTAAAGAACCTCTTACTGAGCCGTTCAATACTACATTTTCTGTGATTGTTGTTGTTAAATCTGCCATTTTATAATTTTATTGTTATTTTAAATTTCTTCCATCCTATTTGAACTATTAGTCTTCCTATCCTAAACTTAAACATTAATACCCTGCACCCCTAGTTCCTACAGGAATATTACAAGTCTGAAAATCGTTCTGAACTAATACGCCTATATTAAATACATATCCACAGCATAAGTTATCAAACCTTTCCTGAAAAGGTTCTATTGTAAATTGGTCTTGTGTAAAGTAGATAGGTTGGTTAATATCATCAACTCCGTTTATAGATTGTCTAGAGCTGTGTCTTAACATTCCTATAATATCTGTACAAATAGCTAGTGTCTGATTGAATACTTCCTGTTCGTTATTCTCTGTGTTTACTAACTTAGTTAAAAGCTCGTGCTGTTTAGTTTGCCAATCTGACTTTTCAGATACCATATCCATTACAAAGACTTGAAAGTTGTAAGTCAATTGACTATCACCTGTGTTTACTGATGTAGGGTTTATGTGCATTATTGGAAACTTCTCCATCTTTTCAAGATTGAGGTCGTACACATCACCTACTGAAGTAGTGCTTATCTGTTCGTGATACTCACCAAGTCTTAGTAAAGTGTTTACTACATTATTATATGTCTTATTATTAACCATTTCTTTTTACTTTGTTTTGTGAGTTTAAGTCTGTTTCATAACTTAACCAAGTCAAGCACTCTAACAATCCTAAATTCGTTATTCTTTCTAAGTTTACTATCTCACCATTTGTCAATCTATACATTACACCGAACCAACCCCACTTCTCGGCAAAGCTTTCTGTAGCTATTGCGTCTTCATTTCCTTCAGCTGCTCCATCAAATACAATGGCAAAATCTCTGATAATTCTTTCCCTAAAGTGTAAAAAAAAACCAATGCACTTTGCACTTGTTGAGCTGACATCTTTTTCATTTCTTCCGTCCTGAGCCGAATATCTCCATCATAAGAGTTAATAATATAAATGTCATTCTTCTTTTCTTTTATCGGTCTGTAAAGAACAGCCATTATTTCAGGTAAATTCTTTTCAATTCCGTTCTTAATAAAAGTTTCCAAGTCTGCATACTCACCTAATGTTATACTATCCAAATCAGGATGAAAGCCGTACTCAATACCATCTATTTCAATAATCCTTTTTAGCTTTGTATCTTGCTCTTGTTGTAGCTCTGATATCCTACTCATTACAACTGCTACATCTGATAAAGCTAATTCCTTAACTAACTGCTTAGGAATATTAGACAGTGCTGCTATTGTTTCAGTTGCTTCTTCAGTCTTTGTACCTGTTTCAAAATCAATAAGTTGCAACCACTTTTCAAGAGTTACTTCTTCCCAACTATTAATCAATTTGAACTCTTTTACTTTTCCTTCTTTTTTAACTTTTACTTTCATCTGTTATATAATAGAAATTTGTTGTTTTTAGTTTACTGTACGTAATACTTCCCTGCGTTAGGGTTGTCTAGGTGGTAAATTACATTATACCTTATACCGTCAATTGCGTGATTGTAGTTATCTACATAAAGTTTTGAGCCTTTGTCAGCATATATATAATTGTTTAGCTCTTTAGCTATGTTAGTGCTTTCAGGAGTTATAACAAGTTCATAGTCTTGCATACGAGTAATTCCACTTTCAATAGTTCCTTTTTTAACAGGTTTGATGTTTACTCCTAAATGTCTAAGGTCTGCTATTAGTCTTGGCTCTGCACTATCAGCAATTATAAGTTTGTTATCTACTTTGTCTAATATGATTTTAGCTAATTCATTTGACTTTATACCATTCTTGTAGATATGTTCTTTTAAATATATCTTACGCTTCCTTTTATCAATAGCTACTTCTGTCAGACTATCAGGGTCAACACTAAAGCCAAAGTCCATTCCACAAGAAGTCTGAAGTCCGTCAGGATTAAATTCTCCTATACTCCAATTCTCAAAGACTACTCCTTCTGCTTTGTCTAACCACCCCCCTAAGATTTTGTGTTGATACTTTTTAAAGTTTCTGTGCTTTATGCTCTTAATACGCTCTAGGAAGCTCTGTGAGAGGTTTTCTTTATTGTCTTGGTAGTTGGTGTGTATATAGCATACATTGTCTTTAAAGCCGTTAAAACCACCCTCTACGCCTTTGTCCTCAAAGAACCTTTTGTATATCCAATGTTCTTTTGTAACAGGGTTCAGTATAAGTATAACTCTATTATGTATTCCTTTTTCTCTAATACTTAAATCAATAGTATCAAATATATTCTCATCAACTAATTCTTCAGCTTCATCTAATACCCAAGTGCTTATTCCTTGTAAAGATTTTAGACTTGCTGTTTGGTTACCTGCTGAGGTTCTGATACCTCTAAATAATATATCTGAATTATTCTTTGTATTGACTACTTCTTTTTTATTAATGCTAAACACTTCATCAAACCCTAGAAGTCCTATCTTTTCTAAGAACTCAGGAATAATTGACAAATGAGCTGAGGTCATTGTGAAACGAGTAAAGAGTATTCTTATCCCTTTAGTCATAGTCAGTAAAGTCAAAAAGACTGTTACAGCAAAAGACTTTCCTGAACCCCTACCACCTGTTATTATAAAGTATCTAGCATCAGAATTAAATAATGGATTGTATTTCTTATTCAGTATCAGTTTCTACGAATGTTATTATAGGCATATTGATAACCTTATCACCTGAAGTTATATCTAACTCTGACTTCTCTACATATCCCCTACGCTTTCCTTTTGTCTTTAAAAAAAAGATTGTAGCTGATGTTGAGCCGTCTCCTATCTGTTTATGTAATTGGCTTTCACCAAAGTCTAGTGCAATGTTTTCAATGTCCTGAACTTGTTTAGCAAATTCCTCATCTTCATTTAGCCATTTATAGTATGTTGAACGTGGAACATCTGCTGACTTACACGCAACTGTTACAACTCCTAAACTCTTTTCCAAAGCTTTCAAGATACTTTCCTTTTTTATGTGTCTACTTTCGTCCATATTATATTCCTTTAAATGCTTTCAATGGATAGAAGATTAAACTATTTCTATACCCATTTTCTGCTATTGGTTTTATTGGTGTTACTCCGTGTACGTTCTTCCAAGCAGGGTAAACTAACATTGAATTATCTGCTTGTTCAAAGGTTAGATTATAGTCAGGCACATTCAAGCAGCCACCTTTAGCGTTGTTTCTTTTTGTAAGTATTGTGTTTACTGTTCCTTGAATGTTTCCTGTATCTCTGTGGAATGGTGCTGATATATTAAAGTTAGATATACTACTTGTGTACATTGTTCCAAATCTCCATTCATCTTTTACATCTTCAAATAGTTCTTGTTGTCTTTCGTATATCTTAGGAGTTATTTCTTTAATGATTTGTTCTGCTTCTAAACAAGCTCCCCACATTGCTTTTATAAATGTTTGTGCTTTCTTATCCCTGTGTACTGAAGATATGTTTGGATAAGGTCTGCGCATATGAGGTTTAGGTGGTATAGAGCCGAGTATAGTACTCATTTGAACAACTCCTGTCGCCTTTGCTTCTTTTCTTGTCATACCTTGATTGTAAACTTTATCAAAAACATCACTACGTTCCAATAAACTTTTTGGAACATTATCACCTCTGAACTCTTTATCAGCAACTGCTAATAACAAACTCAGTCTTTCGCTATACTTTGACACATCTTTAATATAAAAACCTACTATCTCTCCGTCAAGTTCTAACAGGCAATCTTCTTTTATGTTTGGTTCATAGTAAGGACAGTCTTTACCTATCTTAATATTGTGTTCTACTTGTTTTAGTTTAATTGTTTTCATTTTGCTCGTGAGTTTAGTTTAATTTCTGTATGACTGCTTTTCTTTTTAGTGTTTAGTGAACAGTATTGAGGGTATTTATTTATAAGCGTCAAAGCACTTGCAGTAACCCTGTCTTCTGTTCTAGTAATTTGCATACCCCCGTCCTCATCATAATAATTAGTTTTTGGAGCTATCATATTTAATCTGACTACTTTTTTATACTTATCAAAATACAATATAGTCCTTTCAAAATCTTCTTTATCCTCTAAGGTAACAGACAAAGTTCTGTCCTGTGTAATTATTTGACCATAGAAACAGCCCACTATGTATTTAAGATTTGTGCTTATTTTACCATTCATATAAAAACCATTATTGACAGCACATATTCCAAATAAAGCCGTATTATGTTTTACACATTCATTGAACCCTATCTTGTATAATGAAACTAAGTCTGTAAATAATTTAGTTTTATTTCCTGACTTTATGTAAAGACCTTCAATATCATCATCAAAGAATAAAACCTTTTCACCTGCTTCATAATAAAAGTCCATAAAATTTCTTTGACCTTTTAAAGTTTCTTTTCCTATTACAATTTTTAATCCTTTATTGACTGATTTTTTATAGTCTTTGTATTCTTCTTCATTTGCTACAAAAATTGTTATACATTTCAAATCTATTTTACAATCTTGTAATAAATACTTTAATGTCTTTTTGCATAGTGTTTCAGCTCTTTTGTATGAGGGTATAGCTATTTTCATTTATCGTTTCTAAAAGCATTTAAAACAATTAAACCTACATTCTTCCCTTCCTTTCTTGCTGTGTTTATCAGTAATACAGCTTCGTCATAATGCTCAGGTTCAAACTCTATCTGTATTGCTCTCTTTACTGAAGCTTCTTTATCTTGTAATGTAGAGCCTAAATCTAAATCTTCTAATACTGAGTAGTCTACTGCTTCTTCAGGTTGCCATACATCCATACCCCATTCTCCTAGCTTTGCGTTATCCCATTGGTTTCCTAGAATATCCCAATCCCATTCACCAAAGCCTACATTATCTTTAACTATAAATTCTTCTTTCTGTTCTTCTGTCAAGCCCTTAGCTATTTTAACAGGCACTTCTTTAAGCCCTGCTGCAACACAAGCTTTGTATCTCATATTACCACCTAAGATAACATTGTTCTCGTCAAGTATTATTGGTCTTAGGTCTAGCATTTCAGGAAAGTCCTTAATTGACTTTACAAGTTTTTTAAATTTAGCTTCCTTTATTATTCTAGGATTGCTTTCGTTTGGTTTTAATTCGTTGATTTTTAGTTTCATAGTATATAATAGAATTTTTGTTAATTTATTTTATTCGGTCTTGCTTCTTATCTTTTCTGTTGCTCCTTCCCAAAGCTTGTCACGTTTCATAGTTAGAGTAGGTTCAGTTCTTTTTAAGTTAGGCATTCCGTCTGTTGGTTTGCTATCCATATAAAGACCGCAACTACATTGAGCTTCTTTGCATACCCACTTCTTATCTCTTAGGACTATTGTAGCTTTTCCTATTTCCATTGTATTTCCACATTCGCAACTATACAGCGTCATTATGTAATCTATCTAATTCAAAGTGTAAGTGATTAATTGCTTTCTGTATATCTTGTTCAGCAGGGTTACCTTCCTTTTTACCTGCTCTTAACAAATAACTGATTGCAGTTCCTATGTTGTAGCTATCAGGTTGGAAGTCCTCTACTACTTTTCTTGCTGAGTAACCGTACTTCTTTCCTGAATAGTAACTTGGTTCAGGTGTTTTTTTGTAATCACTATCTAATTCAATTGGTGTCATATTTTCTAGGTTTTTAATTAGTTTCTCGTTCTGTGTCATTATCTAAAAGTTTAAGTAATTGGTGCGGTGTATATATTCTACTATCACCTGAGTAGTTTTCAAAGATACAAGTAAAGTTGTCATTCTCCCAAGTCCAAAGACTTCTGACATTCTTTTTAACGTGGTTGTTTAATACCCATTTAATTGTTTTGTAAGTTCTTTTCATATCTATTGTTTTAGTTTAAATACGCTAAGGGTTCAGAAAAAAATAAGAAAATAACCGCTTTGTTATTTAAGTTAAGTTTAGCCCTTAGCATATTCATTATATAGTTTTTTTATTCCATCAAAGCAAGTTGATATACAAGAACCGCAATTCGTTCTGACACCATAGTTAGTATTGTATATCGTATTATATGTTTCAATCATTCTCTTTTTAGCTGCTTGGTCTTTTGCCCTACCTGTTTTTAAGTCTTCCCACATATCTAATATTTCATCAACTATTTCCTGTGGTAAACTTTCAGGAGTTTCTACTTCTTTTGTCTTTTCCCATTTCTTCTGACTACATCCCATTGTTGCTAGTCTTGCTTTTATCTTCATAAAACAGCCGCAGTCGGTACAAGTTCCTGTAGGCTTGAAATAATAAACACACCCCTTACAAATAGTAATCCTATCTTCATATATTTCGTTAGGTACAAAGAACCTATTCATTCAATTCCTTTTTAAGTATTTCCCTTACCTTATCTATTGTAGTGAAAAGACTGTTTCTACTTATCCCTGTTTTCTTAGCTAGACTGTCTAAAGTTTCTCCTGAGTAATACAATTCAAATATCTTTTTATCGTACCACGTTTGTTTATCTAATACTTTATCTATTTCTTCTAGCTTCTCCCACTTGTAATTGTTTTCTGTTTCTTCAGGCAAGTTATAGATACTTTTATGAAAAGCGTTTTGACTACAAGATGGTGTATATACTCCTACTAAATTTGTGTAGTATTTTTTATACTTATAATAGAAAGGACTTCTTACACTTGTTAAACTTCTTTTCAATACTACAGCACCATATCCTTTAATTCCTTTGACACCGTCTTTATCGTAAATGTTTTTTAATGTTTCAGGGTTCATCTGAAGGAAATAAATCATAAGCTCCTGTACTGCGTCATTAATAGCTTCTTCATCTTGCGTTATACCGTAACACATATTTCTAAAGAATGAACTTAGCTTAGATATTTCTGCATATATATCAGTCATTTACTTGTTCTAAAGCGTCAATTTTATCTACTACATCAAAAACCATTTCACTAAGCACAACCTTATATGCTCTTATTGTTGAAGCGTTTGTTTTAGTTTCAAGCCCTGCAAAAAAACCATTTGTAGCAACTGAAAGATTTGTTGGTATTATCATAATCCAATCGTACCAATTGTTTTCTCTTACTCCTTTACCATAGTTGTTGTGGTATTCTAAAATAACATCTACTACATCTAAATAATTATTGTATCTTGATTTTGAACTTACATCTTTTGCAAACTCTGTGCACATTGTTATATAAGTTTCAATTATGTTCTTGTGTTCAGCACTTGCGTAAATTGGTTCTATCATACGCCAAACTTAATAAAAAAGTTTACTCAATTCCTTTTTCTTTTTTTAAGTTATCAACAAGTGATTTGTAATAACTTATCTTTTCTTCATATTCAATACGACTTATCTTTAAAGTTGTTCTAGCTAAGTATTGTAATTCTTCAGCTTTACCTTCTCCGTACTTACCGTCTAAAGCTAGACTAAATTTGTACTGTTCTCCCCAAGCATAGACATTACACTTAACACATTGTACTTGACAATTTTCCTCATCAAATCTTGTAGACAAATGCTTCCTACTTTGAAAATGTCCGTTTTGCATACCTTCTTTGTAGTGTCTAACTATTCCACAAGTGAAGCATTGGCACATTCCGTATTCGTTTGCTTCCCTAAGTCTGATGTAAAGACTGAACCATTTGTCAAGTTCCTTTTTTAATTTACTTACTGTCTTCTTCAATTCTTATTAGGTTTTTAATTAATACTTTTATTAGCATTTCTTGGTCGTATGTGCTTCCTTCTCTGACTGCTCTACCGCCATAATAGAAAATACCTTTTAAGTTATTTATTCTTTCATATACAATAGCGTTATTAAAAGCCCATATAATTGCTACAGGTTTGCCGCTATTGACTTGAAGCTGTTGAGCTCTTACTATTTTACGCATTGCTACAATAACATCTTGTTTGTCCTCTATGTTTTTATGAACTCCTTTTACTTCAGCAAAACCTGTTATCTTTCCTTTGTTATAAAGGACTGCGTCAATGTGAGCGTATTCTTCGTGTGAACCATAAGTCAAACCAAAGTGATTGCAGAACTGAGTTAAAGCTTTGTTCTGTCTTTCCCTATGTGCTTTTCTTTCAAATTTCATCTTCAAACTTAGAACAAAAATAAGCTTCTAAAAGACAAAGTACAATTATTATTCCCCATACGATTGTTAATATCTTCATTTTGTTTTAATTTTAAACCCGTAATTGTATTCTTCTTTTTCTATTAATTCAATTATTTCAATTTTACTTAAATTTTCACATTTTAAAATTAATTTTTTACATTCTTTTAAATCTTTTTCTTTTTCATTGTTTACAAATAACAATAAAGCTAATTGTCTTAATAAATTTTCTTTGAATACATCTAATTCTTCTAATATCATTTTAATAATTTTATTGGTTCTTGATACCATAAGGTCTTTCCTTTTGGCTTTCCTAAAGTGTGTACTTCATAGTACGCATTGTCAATTAGTTTCTTCTGAGCATACACCCACTTGTAAAAAGTTCTGATATTTAAAAAGGGTTCATCCTTTCCAAATCTTACTCCCTGTCTAAATGCGTCTTTAACTTGATTGAAAGTCATATTGCCGAAACGCTTTTCTTTTATTAAATCTTCAGCAAAGATTTTAGATAGTAAAGCTAAAGTCTGAGCGTCTGACCTATGTCCTATTTCAACTGAAGTTCTAGCTACTAAGTCTAGGACTTTTTCAGTAAGCTCTTTTAGGTTTTCTTGTTTTAATGGTTTCATAATAATTCTCTTGCTTTTTGCCATTCATTAATTTGAGCGTCTAACTTACTCATTGTTTTTTTATTAGACTTTGGTTTATCCCATTTCTTTTGATTGTTAGCCCAAGTTTTTAATCTGAGCTTTGTGCTCCAAGTTTTATTTAATTCAAATTTCATTTTTGTATTAGACTTATTAGGTTCTGTCCAATAATCTACAAATCCATTTAAAATACTTTCATCATAATCAAAAGACAAAACCTCTAAAACAAAATCATTTCTCCTTTTAGATATATTAATATTATTATTTATTCTTATTTCTTTATTCTTATTAATAGTTGTTAAGTTTGTTTCTGACAAGTCATTAAGTTTCTTCACAACTAGTTCTTCAGTTTCTTCACAACTTATGATTTTCAATAAGTTAGCTTCATTTATTTTGAAGTATTGCTTTGCAGGTATTCCTTTACGCTTAGTTTCTATTATTTGGTACTTTTTAAGCGATTTAAGGACTTTTCTTTGCTGATATGAAGTTAGTGTAGTATCTCGTTCTATATTGGCTTCAGTATTAAAAAACCAACCATCAGTCATTCCGTTAGCTATAAAGTATTCTTCTTTGCTAATTAGGTCAGCAAGCAGGACTGCACCCTTCAACCCTACCTGCTTCGCCAATTGCTTGTTCACTATTAAAAAAGCTGAACTACTTAGTAAATGTTTCATATAACTTCTATTTCGTGTTGATAATTTTGAAGGGCTAACTTACATAATTCTAACTGATTGTAGAAATCTTTGTAAGAAACTTTTATATCAGTTCCAAATTCACCTGAAACAATACGAATAGTTGTTTGATGTTTTGAACTATCGTGTATTCCGTTTTTCCTCAAGTGTTCCTGTAAGTTATACAAGTCTATGAACGTTAATTTAGCGTCTTTTATTTCAGCATAAGCATTGTACACTTTATTGAATGTATCACGATATAAAGGGTAAGAAGCATAGTTGCCTGAGTGACATCTTTCATAGTGATTAACGCTTGTTCTATCCCTGTCTAAGACTTTAGCAATTATATCCCTGTGGGTTTCGTCTTCTAGTCTTGAAATCATAGCTGCTACCATTCTAGGCACTTGGTATTCTATCTTCCTGCATTTCAAAGCTAGAGAGCCTTTAGGCAACCCTACTAAACTTGTAGTAAGGTCGCAAAGGTTTTTAAAGTTATCTTCTGTATTCATCTTAAAAAGGCATATCTCCATCGCCATTCATCATAGTATCTTTATTGTCTAATAAATTTCCTGATGATTTGTTGCTTTGGTTTGTGAAAAAGTAGCCGTCTATATTGTGAAAATATCTTCCGTTATATTCTCTTGAATAAACATTACAAAGAACTGATACCTCCATACCTACTTCTAGCTTGTTCATTTGTTCCATTTTATCACCGAAGGCACTAACACAGACTTCATTGTTAAATTCTCCACCTGTGTCAATTACTATTGATTGCTTCTTCCATTCTTTACCTGCTTTAGATACTCCTGTTTCTAATTCAAGTTTCTTTACTAGTTTTCCTGTTACTTCCATTTTTATTTATTTATTTAATTATTACTCTTTTTAAAGTCTTCTGCTTCATCTTCTCCAAATACTCCAAGTTCATAGAACCCTGTAAGCTTGAGAACAGCTCTTGACATAGCTCGTTTCTCAGCCATTTCCATAGTGTACCAAGTGTTAGTGTTTCCGTCTTTAAACCCTGCTCCTTTCAAAGCTGAACCAAAAGTTTGAATTGCCTTCCCTTCTTTTCTTGCATTGGCTTTTACTACGCAAAAATCTTTTTCACATTTAATAACATCATAATCTATATTGATGTTTTCCAAAGCTTGTATCTTATCAATACCGCTTCTTGTCAAGATGATGTAGTGCTGATGTTTAAAGACATCATCTTTGGTTAGATTGTACTTAATGTACTTTTCTTTTAGTGCTTCTGTTTTCATATATTCTACCTATATTTATCGGCTAGGGTTTTTGCCTGTTAATAATTTCGTTAAAAATACTAAATTTAATTTAATTCGTTTATAATATCTTGTAAATCTTCATCATCTAATTTTCTATCCCATAATTTGCTGAGGGTTTTACTTTCGTGTAGTATTTCTTCTCCTTGAATGTAAACGTACATATTGCAAACCTTTTCTGAACTTGACAAGTCTGTGAAAATTTCTCCGAAATTAGATTTTTCGTATTCTTGTATTATTCTTATTGCTTCAAAAGAACCAACATTTTCATCTAGCCATTTTTCAGCTGCTGCATAGCCAATTATAAAATAGTCAGTATTCCATATTTCGTGATGTACTTCTGAAGCTTCAGGGTTTGTTCCTTTTAGGTATTCTAGCCCTTCTATTGTGTAATCTTTTAATTCTTGTATCATTTTTTTTGTATGTATTTAATTAGTTGTTCTTTTATGTATTCTAGTTGTTCTTTGTCTATCCATTCTAAGAAGTTGAAAGCGTCAAAGCATATCATAAAGTCTTTTCCGTATTCGTCTTTACCTCTTAGGTATAGTTCGTTATCTACACATTGAAAAGTGTTTATCTCGTGCAGTCTTTTTTGTATTTCTTCCATTATTTTAAATTTATTATTACAGGCAAATTGCCATTATTTTTGTAGTGTGTTTTATAGATTGGTTTTAGTTCTACATCCCAACAGTCTTTCTGTTGCCAACCATAAGTCTTGAGCATTTCACAAAACTTCCTGTAGCATTGTAAAGTAGTTCCTACAACAACAACTGAACGGCTGTTGTAAGTTAAGTCATTACCACCTGAACTCGTTACCTGAGCAGGAATGTATTGAGGTTTTAACAGCCAATGTTCAGCTATTACTTTTTTATCATCAATTGGCTTACCTGTAATAAAGGATATTTTAGGTTCGCTATAATCTACATAAGTAGAAAATTCTAAGTATTCTGCGTCTTGTATAGTCATCTTAATAGTTTTGAATGTAAATTAATGTAGCTAAGATTGAAGCCCCTATTATACATAAGTGAGCAACAACAT
>Ga0233415_10000310_pt1 | contig 23327 bp, 25 predicted proteins | sample Na_anoxic_12_MG_FD_188631 | JGI IMG/M metagenome (GOLD analysis project Ga0233415, IMG submission 188631) | Seawater microbial communities from Saanich Inlet, British Columbia, Canada - Na_anoxic_12_MG | ecosystem: Environmental > Aquatic > Marine > Inlet | place: Canada: British Columbia... | reverse complement strand
TTAGAATTAATCATTGGTCTAGGCAAATCAAATGCTTTTGGATTGCCTTGTTTGGCTTTTTGAGAAATAATTGGTCCGCCTGGATAGCCAAGATTAAGAAGTTTAGCAACTTTATCAAAAGCTTCGCCAGCTGCGTCGTCTCGTGTTTGTCCGAGTAATTGGTATTTGCCATAGCCTTTTATTAAAACTAATTGCGTGTGCCCGCCAGAAACTACTAAGCATAATATAGGGAATTTATTTGTCATTACAGCAGACAGCCAATTCGCATATATGTGTCCTTCAATATGATTAATTTCAATAATTGGTTTTTGCCAGTTGTATGCCAAGGCCTTGGCAAAATTAACGCCAACTAAAAGACAAGGGATTAAGCCTGACCCAATAGTTACAGCTATTAAATCAATTTTAGGATATTTTGCCTGTTCAAGAGCTTGTTTAAGACAAGGTTCAATATTTTTTAAATGTTCACGAGCTGCTAAATTAGGCACCACTCCGTGATAAGGCGCATGTATTTTTATTTGCGAAGAAATAACATTGGATAAAATTCTAAAACCCTTTGAGTTTTTCTCAATCAAAGCGATCCCAGTATCATCGCATGATGTTTCAATGCCCAGAATAATCATAATTTAAGGACGACGCCTCTAAATTGTTTTTCTAATTTATATTAACTCAAACATTGTTTTTTTCCAAATTTTTGGTAGAATACTAAAGATACTGACTGGCCCCATCGTCTAGTGGTTAGGACGTCAGGTTTTCATCCTGGTAACAGGAGTTCGATTCTCCTTGGGGCTGCCATTAAATTAATTGACAAAATAGCATGTATGTGCTATTTTATTTTTAGAAAATAAATATGAAAAGTAAATTATTGACCATAAGTTTGATTATTTGTCTGGGGGCGGTTTTTGGTTTTTCAGTAAAAGCGTTTCAAGGAAAAGACACATATCCTAAGATAGCTAATTATTATCTTCAGCCCTTAGTCCCTAAAAGTCATTATTCTGATTTGGCTGAATATGATTTATTGATTTTAGATGTTGATGTCCAGACAATTGATCCGGATATATTTTCTTTGATAAAAGGAAAAAATCCAGAAACTCAATTTTTTGCATATATCCCTAGCCAAAGCGTTAATACTCAAGATTTAAGCTCTTGGGCCCGTTTTCGCAATATGGTTTATGATAAAGTCAATAGTAATGATTGGTGGCTAAAAGACAGCCAAGGGAATTTTATCAGCTTTTCAAATACTTGGCCAAGCATTAAATTTGTTGATCCAGGCCAGGGCTGGAGTAATTATTTATCAGATTTAGTAAAACAGGATGTTATGAGTCGTGATGTTTGGGACGGCATTTTTTATGATATGGTCTTTGCTAATTTAAGCTGGCTTAACAATGGTGACATTGATATAAATAAAGACGGCAAAAAAGATGATATTGATACAATTAATAATTATTGGCAATCACATATGACTGATTTAATAAATGAAACAAAAGCAAAAATTCAGAATGATCCGTTAATAGCAAATGTTGATATAGCTGATAAATACCAGAACGAACTTAATGGTTTAATGATGGAGAATTTTCCAGCTGATTGGCTGGGCGAAAATGGCTGGTCTATTTTAATCAATCAATATCTAAATGGCTTGCCTTTGAATAATAAATTGCCTCAAATATATGTTATTAATTCAAATACTCACAATCTTGGGAAAATGGAGAGTTATAGAGAAATGCGTTTTGGATTAGCGAGCGCTCTTTTAGGCAATGGTTATTTTTCTTTTGATTACGGAGATCAAGACCATAGTCAAGTTTGGCTGTATGATGAGTATGAAGCTTATTTAGGAAAATCTGTTTCTTCTGCATATAATTTGCTTGATAGAACAACTCAAGAAATTAAACCAGGATTATGGAAGCGTGATTTTGAAAATGGACTGGTTTTGGTTAATTCAACCAATCAAAAACAAACGCATGTTTTTAATCAAGAGGAATTTGGCAAAATAAATGGCAAGCAGGATAGAAGAATTAATAATGGCGCTAAAATTAATTGTGTTAGTTTAGAACCAAAAGATGGAATTATTTTATTAAAAACAATTGAGCGGGTCAGAAACAATACTTTTTTAAACGGAAGTTTTATTCGTGTTTTTAATAAGCAAGGCAATCAGGTTAAAAACGGATTTTTTCCTTTTGAGGATAATTTCCCTGGCCAGAGTCAGCTTTTAATAACTGACATTGACAAAAAGGGTGATTCTGTGGTATTAGTTGATAATAAAGGAAAGATATTCGTATATCAGAATGGAAAAGAAATAAATAATTTGATTCCTTACGAAATGTTCAATAGTAAAATTTCTTTAGCAGTTCACGATGTTAATGAAGATGGCCAAAAAGAAATAATCACCGGAGCTGGCCCAGGAGGCGGTCCTCATGTCAAAGTGTTTTCTTTAGACGGCCAGATGCTAAATGAGTTTATGGCCTATGATGAGAATTTTAAGGGTGGTGTTAATGTAGCAGTCGGGGATGTTAACAAAGATGGCCAAAAAGAAATAATCACCGGAGCTGGCCCAGGAGGCGGTCCTCACGTTAAAGTGTTTTCTTTAGACGGCCAGATGCTAAATGAGTTTATGGCCTATGATGAAAATTTTAGAAATGGTATTATGGTAATGTCTGATGATATTGATGGAGACAAAAAAGATGAAATTTTGACAGGAGTAATCAATTTTTAATTATATGGAGAAACAGATAAACAAAAAAATAGATTTTAAAGTTTGGCTTGTTATTTTAATAGTAATAGCTTTAGCTTTTGTTAATACTTTAATTTCAATCCGCCACTGGGAAATAAATCAAGAGATTAGTTTGCTCTCCAGCAGCATTAGCAAAATTATCACTTATCACAAAGAAAAAGCAGAAGCTGATAAAGAGAAAAAAGACGATCTAGATGATCAAGAAAAAGATAAAGACAAAGTAGAGCAAAGACCTGTTTTGAATATAATGTCAGGAGGTTATTACTATAGCTCACAGGGAGATCAATTAGGAGTTGGACCTTTGCCTCCTATAGTTGATAAACAGACCAATTATTGGATTTTTTGGGAGATAAGTTCAGCTAAAGGAGTTAGAGATATTAAAATAACCGGCCAATTGCCAGACAATGTTGTTTGGACAAACAAGAAAACTATTTTGTCTGGGCAATTGCAGTTTGGAGAAGTTAGCCGTCAAGCAGTTTGGACAGTTGATAAAATTGATTTAAAAAGCGGTCCTTATAAGATTGGTTTTGAAATCGGGCTTATTCCTGGAGAAAATGACATTGGAAAGATTTTAGATTTAATAACTTCTATTAAATATCAGGCAATAAATAGATATACTGGAGAGGAAATTCAAGGCAGTTTAGATAAAATTACTACTGATTTAAAATCAGATAATTTGGCTTCAGGCAAAGGCAGTGTTGTTCAATAACTCCATGCCCGTAGAGAAACTTTGACCCATTCGCCGAAGGCGAATAAATATACGGAGATATATAGCTATAGAATAGACTAAAAATATTAAGAGTTTTGATGTTTGAAGATAAATGTCAAAGTTCTTCTACGGGGTATGCTTCCAGCAGATAAATATTATTTGAAAATAGGCAAGGCAACTGATTTGAAAAGCTCGAAAGAGAGACGTCTCTACCGGGCTTTTGAGATTCTGCCTGGCGCTTTGGCCTGGTTAACGCTTTTAGGCGTTATTTTTTTGTCTTGGCTTCAACCAATTTGGGTTGCTTTTTTTATTATTACTTTTGATGTATATTGGCTGCTTAAAACAATATATCTTTCCATACATTTAAGATTTAGCTATAGACGGATGAAAAAACAAATAGAAATTAATTGGTTGAATAAGGTAAAATCTATTAAAAACAAAAATTGGCAAGAGATTCATCACCTAATTATTTTGCCAATTTATAAGGAATCAGTAGAAGTAGTTAGAGCGACTTTTCAAGCAGTTATTGATTCTGATTATCCTAAAGACAAAATGATTGTCATTTTAGGAACTGAAGAACGAGCTGGCAAAGAAGCTAAAAAAATAGCTCAGACTATTAGAGAAGAATTTGCTGATAAGTTCTATAAATTTATAATTACAGTTCATCCACAAGATATAGTCGGCGAATTAGCTGGCAAAGGCGCTAATTCTACTTGGGCAGCTAAACAGGTTAAGAAACAAATTATTGATCCTTTGAAAATTCCTTATAAGGATGTTATTGTTTCTTGTTTTGACGTTGATACGCAAGTTTATCCAAAATATTTTTCCTGTTTAACTTACCATTATTTAACAACAAAAAATCCAGTTAGAAAAAGCTATCAGCCAGTTCCAGTGTATAATAATAATATTTGGAAAGCGCCTTGCATTTCCAGAGTTGTTGCTACGTCAGGAACTTTTTGGCAAATGATTCAGCAGCAGCGTCCAGAACGGCTTTCTACTTTTTCTTCCCAATCAATTAGTTTTCAGACATTAGTAGACGTTGATTTTTGGCCAACTAATATGGTTTCTGAAGATTCTAGGATTTTCTGGCAAAATCTGCTTTTCTATCATGGAGACTACAAAGCAATTCCTTTATATTATCCGGTTTCAATGGATGCTAATTTAGCGCCGAATTTTCTAAAAACAGCTGTTAATGTTTATAAACAGCAAAGACGCTGGGGCTGGGGAGTGGAGAATATTCCTTTTTTGCTTTTTGGGTTTTGTAAAGACAAAAAAATTTCTTGGAAAAAGAAATTTCATTGGACTTGGATTCAATTTGAAGGTTTTTGGTCTTGGGCAACAAATGCCTTGCTTATTTTTCTCTTAGGATGGCTGCCTTTGTATTTAGGCGGCCAAAAGTTTAACGTTACTCTTTTATCATATAATTTGCCTAGAATAACTAGAATATTAATGACTTTGGCAATGATTGGCTTAATTGGTTCAGCCATTTATAGCACTCTGCTTTTGCCTAAAAGGCCTAAAGAATACAAATTAATTAAAGGAATTTTAAAATACTTAGGCATGGTTATCCAATGGATTTTAGTGCCTTTTACTATTCTCGTTTTTGGAGCAATACCAGGATTAGAAGCTCAAACCCGCCTGATGCTTGGTAAATATATGGGTTTTTGGGTTACGCCTAAAAAATAGGAATAAAAAAAGCCGGGAGGATACATTATCACTCCCGGCAGGACAAGGAAAGAGGTCTCTCCCTTGCCTTATGAGCGGACTCTTAAGAACGACGTACGCCCACCCGACCATTAGACAAAAGATTCTTACAAAATATGCAATGGTCCGTCCAAGGAACAGCTTCCAAGCGGCCCAAAGGAATTTGTTCTCCGCAATTTTCGCAAATTCCGTAGGTGTCCTGGTTTACTTTTTGTATTGCCTCGTTAATCTTTCGGAGGCATTTTTCTAAATTTTCTAATCTGTTTCCGTTGACACTTGGAGCAAAACATTCTGCAGTATGGCTTTTTACGCTTGCGCGATCATTCACGCTTATCTCTCCTCTGAATGCATCCTGAGCTTTTGTAAGTTTTTTCTCAAACTCATCCCTTTTTATCCTTAACATTTTTCTTATTCTTTCTTTTGTTCCCTCGTCTATTTTCATAACCACTCCCTTTTAATTGTTAATGTTCTCAATTATTTTATTAGTATTAGTTTAGTTAATAGGACTATTTTTGTCAAATTCAGCTTATTCCAAGTGAATTGTTTTCTGGAAATTTTCTAGTTTACTTTCAAGAAAGGAATTCAATAAATTATTTTTTAAAACCAGCTGAGCTGCTTCGCGGGTTTTTTTAATTAATTCTAAATCATTCAAGGAACTCATAGCTAAATCAGGAATGCCCCATTGCTGAGTGCCAATAAGGTTTCCTGGACCTCGGATTTTTAAATCTTCTTCAGCTAATTCAAACCCGTCTTTAGCAGTTAGAATTGCCTTGAGTCGTTGATGAGTTTTTTGGAAAGTTGAATCAGTAAAAAGGAAACAGTATGACTGGTCAGCCCCTCTGCCAATCCGTCCACGGAATTGATGAAGCTGGGCTAGACCAAAACGATCAGCTCCCTCAATAAGCATTACTGTGGCATTGGGAATATCTACGCCTACTTCAACGACGGAAGTGGAAACAAGAATATCTATTTTTCCTTGTTTGAACTTTTTCATAATTTCTTCTTTTTCTTTAGATTTTAATTTGCCATGGAGCATTGCAATTCTTAATTTAGGAAAGATCTTCTGGGATAATTTTTCATATTCTTGTGTAACTGATTTAACAGATAGCTTGTCTGATTCATCTATTAAAGGACAAATTACAAAAACCTGCTTTTTTTGTTTAACTTGGTCTCTGATAGAATTATAGGCTTTCTCTCTGTTATTTGGCGCAACAATTTCAGTTATAATTTTTTGCCTGTGTTTTGGCAGTTCTTTTATTAAAGATATATCCAAGTCGCCATAGATAGTTAAAGCAAGAGTGCGCGGGATTGGCGTAGCAGTCATAGAAAGCAAATGGGGGATAGTTGGTAAGCCGTCTTCTATTTGATAGACCTTTTTTTGCAGAGCGGCTCTTTGAAGAACTCCAAAACGATGTTGTTCATCAACAATTGCCAGGCATAAATTTTTAAAAGATAATTGCCCGCCAGAGGCGGGTCCGCCTTTGGCGGAAATCAAGGCGTGGGTGCCAATAATAATATCCACTTTTCCTTGAGCAATTTGTTTTTTTAATTGTGGATGGGATTTTTCTGTTCTCGTTAATAAGCCAATATTTAAATTGGATTTTTTAAGGAAATTCTTGAAAGTTTGAAAATGCTGTTTAGCTAAAATTTCAGTTGGTGCCATTAAAGCTGTTTGATATCCAGCTTTAGCTGTTTCCAAGGCGGCCATTAAAGCAACAATAGTTTTGCCTGAACCAACATCTCCGTTGAGCAAACGATTCATTGGTTTATCTTTGGCCAGGTCCTGAAAAATTTCCCAGGTGGATATTCTTTGGCTGTCAGTTAATTTGAAGGGAAGGTTTTTAACAAATGGCTTAATTAATTTCTGGCTAAAAGGAATGTTTTGCGCTTTTTCTTGAATTAATTTTTGTTTTTGCTGAAGAACCATTAATTGCATTAAAAAAAGCTCGTCAAAAGCCAAACGCTCGCGCGCTTTTTTGGCTGATAAAAAATTATCAGGGAAATGAATCTGTTTTATTGCTTGATTAAGACTAGTTAAGGAAAACTTTTTTTTGATTTGTTCTGGCAAGAAATCAGTAATTTGGGAGCTTAGATGCAAAAGCGGTTTTACTAAATAACGAAGATAGCGTGAACTTAAGCCAGCTGTTTCTGGATAAACTGGAACAAGGCGTCCAGTGTGAACAGTTTCATTTTGTCTAACTATTTCATAAACTGGATTAGAAAGAACTAAGGTTTTTTTAGTAAAACTCAATTTACCTGAAAAATTAACTAATTTGTTTTTTTTAAGCGTTTCAATTAAATATGGCTGATTAAACCAGACAGCTTTTATAACACCGCTTTTATCTTTAATTAAGCTTTCGGTTAAAACCATCCTTTTGTGAAAAAGCCGAGTATTTTCTATTTCCACAATCTTTCCCTGAATTGTCGCTTTTTGCCCTTTTTTTAATTGGCTGATTAAAACAATTTGGCTAAAATCTTCATAGCGATGGGGGAAATGAAAAAATAGGTCCTGTATTGTTTTGATGTTAAGCTTCTTAAGCTTTTTTAAATAAACAGGACCTACTTTTTCTATTTGTTCAATTTTAGTATTTAAAGTTATGGACATTTATATTAATCATAACTTGTTGGAATAAACTTTTCAAGAAAAATGAGATAAAAAAGGGGTTCAATTATTATTATGAACCCCATATATTAAACTCTTTTTTAAAGAGTATTGTTTCCAGCGAGGGTTTGGGAAAAACTGCGATTGCTGAACCATCGCAGCCGCTGAAGGTTATGCACGCATGCCTTACTATTCCATGAAGAATGAAAATGAGAATAAGAATGAATGTGAAAAAATCGCCTGAAACCCAGAGAAAAAATCAGATACTGCGTACGTGGAACAGTGGAAAGAAAAGCGCCACGACCTTAGAGGATAAACCCGTTCGGGTTTTCCTTGTCTATTACTTGAGTAATAGACATTTTAAAACACTTCAAGGAGCTGTGTTCGTCTTTCGTCTTAAAATAATCATCCCAAACCCATACCAAAGGCACTTTCATTGTATCATACTTGCTAAGTTCTTTTCAAGTCTTGTTGATTTTTTCTTGCGATGCTTGGTTGAAAATTCAAGAAAATTTATTATTGTCTTTTTTTCAAGCTCGTTTAGATATCTGCCTTTGTAAGGGATAGTGCTCCAAAAAGCAGACATTAAACCGCGGACAATATTAACTGGGTCTTTTTTTTGGCGCCGAATTCTGCCTTTATCAATTAAATGCATTAACCCGTTTATTTTCCGAAGGAATGCTCTTTTAATGAAAATCCGTCCGTCTTTTATGCCAATGCCAGTAATTATAATGGCCTGTTTTCTAATGTTAGCAATAGCTGTTTTTCTATGGTTGATTTCAAAACCAGCTTGCTCTATTACCTTCCTGATGATTTCTCTTTTATTCTTGCCAAAGCACCTTTTAGCTGAAAATGTCAAATCATCAAGATAACGGGTATAAGTCAAACGATACTTTTTGCACAGAATTGCCATTTCTTTATCAAATAAATGAGCTGCAACCAAGTTTGCCAAATCCGGCGATGCAGGGCCGCCAATCCGTAGAGCTTCCGAACTTGAAAGACAATACTTTTTTAGAAACCGAATCAATTGATCTGGCGTAGCTAAGTTGAGCTTGAGAGATTTATCGGTCAGACAGGAAACTATTTTATCTCCTTTTGTATTTGGATAAAAATTCTTTATGTCCAACAGATAGAAATAGCGATTACCTGTTCTAAGATGGCGCAAAACGTTTTTTAAGGGATTGCTTCCAGGCAGAATTGCTGTTGCATAAGGAAATTTTATCCTATTCTCCTTTAAACGCATTCTGATGATTTTGTAAAACATCTTAGTAATTCTTGACATTGATTTATTAGGGGCTGAAATCGTTCTGGTTTTGATTGTTCCGGCTAAAGGATTTTTGTCTTTAATCTTAAAGGTTTTGTAATCTGGTTTTTCTTTTTCTTTAAGAGATACTCTTTTTTCTATAGCTTCTAAAATATTAAAGGCCATTATATAACCTCCTTATCAGTGTTTTTATTTTTTAGAGTACAAATTATTTACTTTACTGTTCTAATGTAAATTATATTAAATTAGAGAAAAAAGCAAGATAAAAAAAGAAATTCAAAAGAATTTCTATTCCTGAATGTATTTGATATTTTTTTTGCATCCTCGGCAGGATTCGAACCTGCGGCCTCTTCCTCCGCAAGGAAGCGCTCTATCCAGCTGAGCTACGAGGACATTAAAACTTCAATTGACGGGATAAATTATCAATCAATGATTCTTTATGTTTTTTTTCAGGCAAATATTTAAGCAAAAGCCGCCTTATTTCAACTGGATTCTGTTCGCCTAAAGGTATTTTTATATAAGGCATAATCATTTTTTTGCTTCTGACACTTAATTCTTTTATTAAAGGCGGTTCATAAAAAATCCAGAACGATCTTAAGTTATCAAAGGCATAAAGTGTTTTATCTATTTTGAGGCCTTTAGGCGTAATAGCCAAATGAATATTATGCGGCTTTTTTAATGCAAAAATAATTACAGAAAAATAGCTCAAGCCGATTAATAGAGCAAAAATAAAGTTTTTAGTAAAAACAGCCCAAAGAAATAATCCAGCCGCAATTGCTCCAACAACAATAAACCAGGACTTGTTTTTGTTATAATATTCAAATTCTGGAGCTGACCATTCAATGCTATTTTTTTCTTTTTTTATTTCAGCATTTTCAGCAGGTTTAGTTGATTCTTTTTGTTTGAGATCTAAGATATTTGGCATTATAATGTAATTTTTTTAGTGAATCCGTTTTCGCGCGTCTACTGGCGGACTTCGTCACGCCGTAGCCACGCTTCAACGTGGCGAAGGCGGAGAGGGTGGGATTCGAACCCACGGTGACATTTCTGCCACAGCAGTTTTCAAGACTGCCCGATTAAGCCGCTTTCGTACCTCTCCAATAAATTTAAATTGTATGCCCTTCGATAAGCTCAGGGCATAATATTTATTAACCAAATTAAAATTTGGATAAATATTATGCGGAGGAGGCGGGACTCGAACCCGCATGTCCATAAGGACGCAGGTTTAGCAAACCTGTGCAATAACCATTATGCGACTCCTCCTTATCCCTACTTTACCATTTTGATATTTGATAGTCAATTATCCTTTTGCTATGACTAATCCCCAGATTTCTTTTGGTCTAAGAGGATTCAATGCCTTGGCGCATTCTTTTAATGTGGCGCTAGTCGTAGCAATGTCGTCTATGAGGATAATTGTTTTATTTACACAAGGACAGTCCTTAAAATTACATCCCTTTGCAAAAGGATGTAATTTTAAGGACTGTCCTTGATTGCTGCTAAGTGAGAACGCATGCTTAATGTTTTGCTGTCTTTCAGAAGAAGTCTTTATTTTAACTTGGGGAATAGAATATTTTGTCCGAATAAGCAGATTATTAACAACAGGAATATTTAATTGCTTGCCAATTTCTATGGCTAATAATTCGGCTTGGTTAAACCCACGCCATCGCAGCCGTTTTTTATGCAAAGGAACTGGGATTAAAATAGAATTATCCTTATCAAGAAAATCAGAAAATCTGTTTAGTCTTTTAACCATTAATTGCCCAAGCGGCTTGGATAAATCTTTAATAAAATCATATTTATATCTATGCACAGCTTGTTTGACTAGCGGATAATTGTAATAACTAGCTACAATCAAGCCAGTTAAATTGCCTTTATCATTAGATTTTAAAGGAAGTTTTTTATTCAGGGGTATTTGTTTAAAGCAAATTGGGCAAATAAATCCCTGGCAATTTTCCTTGCTGCATCCAAGACAGTGGATAGGAAAAAGCAAATCAAGAATAAAATTTATCATAGCTGTGGATATCTTTTTTTGAATAGCTTTTTAAGTATGATATACTGATTATTAAGAAGAAACAAGAAAAGAAAGATAATGTTTTTATTTAAAAAAAAACTAAAAATTTCTTTAGGCATTGATATTGGAGCTTCAGCAATTAAATTTGTTGAGATAGAAAAAAAAGAAGAAAGGCATGTATTGAAAAATTACGCAATTTATTCCTTAGACAAGTATTTAAAAAGAAGCAACTACCAGGTTGGATTAAGTTCTCTCAAGATCACTAATGAGGAAATTGCTGAAATAATAAAAAGAACGATTAAAGAAGCTAATATTGTTTCTCAAGAGGCGTATTTCTCTGTTCCGGTTTATTCCAGCTTTTCCACAATGATTGATTTTCCTTCTATGCCTGAGAAAGAAATTGCCGCGGCTATTCCTTTTGAAGCTAAGAAATATATTCCAGTACCTATATCCGAAGTGATTTTAGATTGGAGCATTATAAATAACTTTGATAAAAGTTCAGATGAGAAATCCAATCGTCAAGTTTTGTTAGTTGCAGTTCCTAAAGACCTTATTAATAATTACAATCAGATAATTGACCTGACTGACTTGAAGCTTAAGGCTATAGAAGAGGAAACTTTTAGCTTAAGCCGCGCCCTAATAGGCAATGATAAAAGCGCTGTTGCTCTGATTGATTCTGGAGCCCGTTCTCTAAATGTTAGTATTATTGATAATGGTTATATCCGAAACATTCATAATTTGGAAATAGGAGGAGTAAAGTTAAATAAGATTATTGCCAAACAAATGAATATCAGTTTAGAAAAAGCAGAAGAATTAAAAAAAAATTTATTAAACAATCAGTCGGACAATGAATATAATTCTCAATTAAAAGGAGTTATTCATTCTAGTTTAGAAATTATTGTCGCAGAAATTAAGAAAATCATTAACTTGTATCAGGAAAAGTACAATAGAAAGATTGAAAAATGCATTTTAGTTGGCGGCAGTATTCAATTATTTGATTTTGTTGATTTTTTGACAAAAAGATTAAACATAGATGTATTTTTAGGGAATCCTTTTGCTCGGGTGGTTTATCCTTCTTTATTAAAATCAACATTAAAAGAATTAGGCTCGTGCTTGGCTGTAGCCACAGGCCTGGCCATGAGAGAATAATAATGAATTTATGGATGATATAAAATTAATGCCAAATAAATATAAAGAAGAAAAAACCAAAACTGAGGGAAAGTCAGAAATGGTTAATTTTTCCAAATTAAACAAGCAAATAGCTTCTAAATCAAGCCTTTGGTTAGGTCTCTCGTTATCACTATTAATAATAGTTGTTTTAGCATGTTTTGGATTATGGGGTTATCAAAACAGTTTAGCTAAAGAAAAAGAAAGATTAATAGAAGGAATAGAACAATTGCAAAGCCAGAGAAATTTAGATTTGGAAGCTGATTTTGTAAATTTAAAAAAAGGCATAGAAGAGTTTAAAAATATTCTTAAAAAGCATATTTATTTTTCCAATCTTTTGCAAACACTTGAAGAATTGACTCTCCCTGAGGTAAGCATTTCTGATTTAAATGTAGATTTATCCAAAGCCAATTTAAATTTGAAAATAGAAGCAGTTAATTATCAGACCTTAGCCAAGCAAATAGTTGTTTTTGAAGAAGACGCTCGCATAAGCAAAATAGATACTTCTGGAGTTGTTATGGAGGCATCTGGTTCAGTTGGCTCTAGTTTGGAAATAGAATTAGAGCCAAACTTTTTGTATAATCATGAATAAAAAAATTATAATTAGTTTAATCAGTTTAACCTTAAGCATAGCTTTAATTTTTCTTTTTGCTTTTTCTCAATGGCCTTTAATTAAGAATCTCAGAACAGAATTAACCCAAAAAAAGCAAATTTTAAATGAACTTAATGAACTTTTAGATAGAGTTAATCAGATTGAAGAAGAATATCAAGAAGTAGCTGATGATGCGCAAAAAATATTTTTAGGACTGCCCACAAAAAAAGACATTTCTTATTTATTGGTACATTTTGAAACATTGGCTTCTGATAACGGCTTATTGCTTGAATCAATAAATTTCGGCCAAATTGATAAAGATAAAAAGCAAAAAGCTAATCAAGAAATTGACAAGTCCCCGAAATTGCTTTCTAATCTTTCAAGTTTTTCAGTTGACTTAAGCATGGCTGGTTCCTATGATGCTTTTAAAAATTATTTAAATGCGATGGAAAATAGTGTTCGTTTAATGGATATTAAATTAGTTAATTTTGTTGCTAGTAATAGAGACAGTTTTTCTACTGATTTAGGCATTTTTGAATTTAATTTAGGCATAAATGTTTATTATCTTGATAAATAAATGTTTAAAAATTTAAACAGAAAACAAAATCTTATTTCTTTGCCGCAGGAAGAGAAACAGCGTAGATTGCTGTTCATTTTGGCTATTATGATTTTAGCTATTTTAGTCATTTTATTTTTTTATTTTAGGTCTTCTCCATCTAAGACATCAATAATATCTGAAACAAATTCTTTGTCTGATAACAAAGAACAAATTTTAGCAGAAAGCATTATTGATAAAATTGATTTTGACAATGACTTTTTAAAAAATTCATTTTTTCAATCATTAAAAGCTTATGGCAAATGGCCTTTGAAAATAGATCAAAAAGGACGAGCCAATCCTTTTCTCCCGTATTAAAATTTCATGGCAGTTAATAAAAAAGACAATTTAAAAGAAATACCTAAAGTTCCTTTTATAGATTTAAGTAGTAAAGAAATCCCTGTAGAAGTTTTAAAAGAGATCCCAGAAGAAGCAGCTACTTTTTATAAATTTGTTCCAATAGATAAAAAAGGGAATATTCTTGAGTTAGGCATGCTTAATCCAGACGATCTTAAAGCTAAAGAGGCCTTAAGATTTCTTGTTAGGCGAAGCGGATTAGAATCAAAGATCTTTTCCATTGATTTAGTTGGATTAAGAAATGTTATAAAGCAGTATAGAACTCTTCACGGGGAAGTTAAAAAAGCGCTTAAAGAACTGCAAGGAGAGTTGGAAACAGAGACAAAAAAAGAATCAGTTAAAGGAGGAATTAAGGAAATTGTCAAAAGTATTTCTGCTGACGCGCCCATAACCAAAATAGTGGCAGTTATTTTAAGGCATGCAGTAGAAGGAGGTGCTTCTGATATTCACATAGAACCGATTGAAGATAGAATCAAGGTTCGTTTCAGAGTCGATGGTATCCTTTATACCAGTCTTTTTTTGCCAAAAGATATACAGTCAGCTATTGTTTCTCGTATTAAAATACTTACCAGCTTGAAGATTGACGAGACAAGAGTGCCTCAAGATGGCCGTTTCTCTACAAATGTTATTGGCAAAAAGATTGATTTTCGAGTTTCTACTTTTCCCAATGTTAATGGAGAGAAAGTTGCTTTAAGAGTTCTTGATCCAACAGTTGGATTAAAGACATTTAGCGAATTGGGTTTGCAGGATTATAATTTAGAAACTCTAGAAAAAGCCATTAAACAGCCTTTTGGCATGATTTTAATAAGCGGGCCAACTGGTTCTGGCAAATCAACTACCCTTTACAGCATCCTAAAGAAGCTAGATCGCGATGAAGTTAATATTATCAGCCTTGAGGACCCTGTGGAGTATCATATTGGCAATGTTAACCAGTCCCAAATTAGGCCGGAAATAGATTATACTTTTGCTTCTGGCCTGCGTCATATCCTTAGACAGGATCCGGATATAATTATGGTTGGTGAAATTAGAGACGAAGAAACAGCTAAATTGTCTATTCATGCCGCTTTAACAGGACATATTTTTCTTTCTACATTGCATACCAATAACGCTATTGGCGTAATTCCTCGCTTGTCTGATATGGGGATCAGTCCATTTCTTCTGCCTTCATCTTTAAATTTAGCGATTGCCCAGCGTTTAGTCAGGCGTCTGTGTCCACATTGTTGTAAAGAGATAACAGCTTCGCCGCAAATAACCGAAGTAATTGAAAAAGAATTGGCTAATTTAAGTCCAATCCACAGAAAAGCATTCCCTTGGGAAAAACCGTATAAAATTCATAAATCAATCGGTTGCAAATTTTGCGCTAGCAAAGGTACAAAAGGAAGAGTTGCTCTTTTTGAAATGCTGACTATGACGCCACAGCTGGAAAAAATTATTAATGAAGGCCCAAGCGAGGCGGGAATAGGCGAAGAAGCCCAAAGACAGGGAATGATAACTATGAAGCAGGACGGGATTAACAAGGTCTTGCATGGGGCTATTTCTTTTGAAGAAATGCTTAGGGTAGTTGAAAATTAATAATAAATAATGATGACGATTCAAAATAAAGGGTTTACCCTGATTGAGCTTTTGGTAGTAGTAGCAATAATCGGGCTTTTAGTTTCGATGATTACTATTAGTGTGGCAAAAATTAAAACCAGAAGGCAAGATGTCCATCGCGTGAGCGATATTAAGTCCATTCAAGAAGCATTGGCTATGTATAACAATAATTTTCGATCGTATCCAATTTATGACGGATATATTACTGGCAGCGACAGCATGTCAAATGGTTTAATTAATGAAAATACAATACAAAAGGTGCCAACTGATCCGATAAATAAAGGAGATTACAGATATTATTATCAATCTATTGATGGATCTGATTATTTAATAGAGTATTATTTAGAAACAAATTCAATTAAAGGCAAATTACAGGGATTAAATACAGCCATCCCATAAAACAACATAATTATTTATGAAAAAAATTCTTATTATAGAAGACGATTCATTTCTTAGCGAAATGTATTTAGCTAAATTTAACCAAAGCGATTTTCAGACAGAAGTTGCTGCTAATGGCAAAGAAGGGCTGAATAAGGTTAAATCCTTTAATCCTGATTTAATTCTTTTAGATATTGCTTTGACTGAAACGGATGGATTTGAAGTGCTTAAAGAGCTTAAAAAAGATCCAGAATTAGAAAAGATTCCTGTTATTCTTTTGACTGATCTTGGGGAAAAAAATGAAGTTGAAAAAGGATTATCATTAGGCGCTGATGAATATATTGTCAAAGCTGATTTTACGCCAAGCGCTGTTGTAAATAAGGTAAAAGAAATTATAAATAAAGATACGAAAAACAATGAATAATGAACAGTATCAAAAAGAACTTGAAGAAATTTTAGAATTAGCCATAAAAAAAGATGCCACTGATGTTCATTTGTCAGTAGGCAGGCCGCCTATTCTTCGAATTAACGGGCAACTAGCTCCTTTGACTGAAAAGTTGATTTTGACTGACAAAGACACTCAAGGATTAGCTTTTACTCTTATTTCAGAAGAAAAGAAAGAAAAATTTCTTAGTCAGAAAGATATTGATTTGTCTTTTGCCTTTCAAAAAAAAGCTCGTTTCAGAGTTAATATTTATAGACAATTAGGTAAAATTAGCATTGCCTTGCGCTTGATTCCAAGCAAAGTCAGGACGATTGAAGAGTTAAATTTGCCTGCTGTTTTCCATCAGATTGCCAAATCCTCTCAAGGATTCTTTTTGGTGGTTGGACCTTCTGGCCAGGGGAAATCCACTGCCTTAGCGGCTTTAATTAACGAAATAAATCATACTCGTTGCGACCATATTATTACAATTGAAGATCCTATAGAATATTTATTTAAAGAAGATAAGTGCATTATTGACCAAAGGGAAGTCGGTGAAGATGTTCAGGATTTCCATAGAGGATTGCGCGAAGTATTTCGACAGGATCCGGATGTAATTATGATTGGTGAAATGCGAGACCCAGAAACAATCAGCAGTGCTGTAACTGCGGCTGAAACAGGGCATTTAGTTCTCACCACTCTACACACCAATACGGCTTCTCAAACCGTTGACCGAATTATTGACAGCTTTCCGCCCCATCAGCAAAATCAGATCAGGATGCAATTATCGTCGACTATTTTAGGGATTCTTTCCCGTCGCTTAATCCCTAGTTTAAAAGAAGGAGTAATTAACGCAGTTGAATTGATGATTGCAAATTCAGCTATTAGAAATTTAATCCGTGAAGGCAAAACACACCAAATAGATATGATTATTGAAACAGGTTCAGAAGAAGGCATGATTTCTTTGAACCGTTCTTTGGTTGATTTGGTTAATCGGGGAATGATTTCTTTAGAGAACGCTGAATTGCATTCAACTAACCTTTCAGAATTAAGAATGCTGTTAAAAAAATAAAGATTTGCTCTAAAAATTTGAGTTCGCAGGGCGAAGAATTTTTAGATAGCAAACCTTTACCCGCCACAATTTTTTGCTTCGCAAAAATTTGGGCGGGTACTGAAATTTGCAGCTTAATTTGTTCACAAAACAAGTTTTGCTCCAAATTAAGACAAATTTCGTATGAGATTTAATTATTTAGTTCGAACTCAAAAAGGAGAATTGCAGAGCGGGAAAATTAAGGCAACTGATCAGGAAACAGCCATGAAAACTCTGCAAAAAAATGATTTGATAGTCATAAAGCTTCAGTCAGATCAAAAGCTTTCTCTTTTGGCAAAGGATATAGGAATTTTTAAAGGTGTGAAGCGAAAAGAAATTTTTGTTTTCTTTCGACAGCTATCTATTTTAGTTGAAGCAAATATTCCTTTGGTTCAGGCCTTAAAATCTTTAGGACAGCAAGTAAAAAGCTCTTATTTTGAAGAAATTATTTTTGGAATAGCTAATAATGTTGACGGAGGGATATCTCTTTCTCAAGCTATGGCCAAATATCCTAAGATATTTTCTAATTTTTCTATAAATCTAATTAAATCAGGTGAAGTAAGCGGCCGACTTCAGGAATGTCTGAATTATTTAGCTGAATATTTGGAAAAAGAATATTATCTTGTTTCTAAAATAAGAGGAGCAATGGCTTACCCAGCTTTTATTTCGAGTACTTTCCTAATAGTGGGCGTTTTGGTTATGATCATGGTTATTCCTAATTTAACATCTATTTTAATTGAAAGCGGCCAAGAATTGCCTTGGACAACTAAATTAATTATTGCTGTGAGCGGATTTATTAGAGTTTATTGGTGGGGAATCCTGTTATTTTTAATCATGGGTTTTTTCTCTTTTTCTAAATACAAAAAGACAGAAAAAGGAAAAGATTATTGGGACAGATTTAAGTTAAAAATGCCTGTATTTGGCAAAATTCTGCAAAAAACATATTTAGCGCACCTGTCTAATAATTTAAGCGCTTTAACAAAAGGCGGAGTTTCAATTATCCAGAGTTTAAGTATTGCTGGAAAAGTGGTTAATAATACTGTTTTCCAGAGGATTCTTCTTGAAGCCGAGGAAAAAGTCAAAGCTGGTAAAAATATTAGTTCTGTTCTTGAAAAATATGATGAATTTCCTCCTTTGTTTTGCCAAATGATTAAAACCGGAGAAAAAACAGGCAAGCTGGATGTTCTTTTGGGAAAATTAAGCAATTTTTACAATAAAGAAGTAGATAATGTGATTGATAATTTAAGCCAGTTAATTGAACCTGTTTTAATTGTTGTTTTGGGTATTGGCATTGGTATTTTAGTTATGGCTGTTTTTATGCCTATCTATAATTTAACAGGGAGTTTTTAATCACATTGGCAAAGGTCGAAGATAAAAATGTGAATTATTATAAAACTATAAAATGCGAAAGGGGGTGAAAAAAATGTTAAAGATTTTTAGCGCAAGAAGAGGCGAAAAAGGTTTTACTCTAATAGAACTTCTAGTCGTAATTGCTATTATTGGAATTCTAGCAACTATTGTTTTGGTTTCTTTGAATACTGCCAGGGAGAAATCGCGCGATGTCCGCAGGATTAGCGATTTAAGACAGGTTGCCTTAGCTCTAGAGATGTATTATGATGATGAAGGTGGCTATCCTTCTGATACAGTTGCCAGCGATGATGACTGGGCTGTATTAGATACGGAATTAGAGGCAGCCCCAATTTACATGACTTCTGTGCCAACAGATCCAGGCAGCAATACTTATTATTATCATCCAAATGGAACAACAGCCAATGGGGCTACGGATTATGTTTTAGGAGTAGTTCTGGAAAATACAAGCCATAGCGCTTTTGATGATGATGTTGACGGCACTGTTAACGGATTAAGCTGTGTTGACACCAGTTATGTTTATTGTATCCAGCCTTAATTGTTTATTAAGCAACCTGATAATCGGAAAGCTTAGCAGATTCATATTTTACTGCTAAGCTTAGGATTGTCAGGTTGTTTCTTATTTATGATATATGTTTTAATTTTTATCTTTGGCCTTTGCATTGGCAGTTTTCTCAATGTTGTTATTTGCCGATTAAAAACCAAAGAATCAATTTTTATTGGCCGTTCTTATTGTCCTAAATGCAGGGCTGTTTTAAAATGGTATGATTTAATTCCTGTATTGAGTTTTTTAATACAAAAAGGCAAGTGCCGTTATTGCAATAAGAATATTTCCTGGCAATACCCAATTATAGAAATAACCACTGCGTGTTTATTCCTATTAATTTTTAATTTTAAATTTTTAATTTTTAAACAATTTCTAATTTTTAATTTTATAAACTTAATTTACTTCTGGTTTATTGTCTCGATTTTAATAATTATTTTTGTATATGATTTAAAGCACTATATTATCCCGGATAAAATAGTTTATCCGGCTATTGCAATTTCTTTGCTCTATTCATTATTCATTATTCATAATCCACTATTCAATTATTTATTATCAGCTTTTATCGCGTCTGGCTTCTTCTTGTTTTTGGTTTTTATTACCAAAGGCAAAGGTATGGGGTTAGGAGATGTAAAATTGGCTTTTTTAATGGGGTTAATCCTTGGCTGGCCTAGTATTTTATTAGCTTTATTTTTATCTTTTTTTTCAGGAGCTGTTGTCGGCATAGGCCTGATTATGCTTCATAAAAAAGGCTTTAAATCGCAGATTCCTTTTGGACCATTTTTATCAGCCAGTACAGTTTTTGTTTTGCTTTACGGCAGTCAATTAATAGAAAAGTTTTTAACAATTGACAATCTTTTTAAGTAGAATATAATTAAATTAAGAAAGGAGGATTAAAATTATGAGCAAAAAAATATTTATTTCAATCGGCCTGATAGTTTTGATTTTAATAATAGCAGCTGCTTATTATTATTATTTTATTTATCAGAAGTCAGTAGAGAATAAAAGTTCAGAAGAACAAACTAGCCAGGTAGAAGAACAAACTGGTGAGGAAGAAGAATTAGATAATCAAGAATTAGCCAATCTTATTATTGATGGTGTTTTACAAAAAGTAGAAGATGATTTTATGTATATTCGAGTTGAAGACAAAGAAGAGATAGTTAAATTGACTGAAGAAACGACTTTTTCAGAAATGACCTTTTCAACTGAGATGGAACTTATCAAAGAAAAAGATATCAGTTTGTCTGAAATTGAAGAAGGAAATAGCATCTCCATCATTGTCCTTTACAACGAAGACAATAGCGAAGAAAAAACAGCTTTAGCAGTTAGACTTATAATTGTGAGTGATTAAATATAGCTAAAATTTATGGCTAAAACAAAAGTTAGAAAAAAATCTAGTACTGTTGCAAGTGTTGTTATTGATGGTATTTTTCAGAAATCAAAGAATAATTTTATTTATATTCAATCTGACATTAAGAAAAAATCTCTAGTAGCAATCAAATTAACCAAAGAAACGATTTATTCAGAAATACTTCTTTCATTAAAGACAAAATCAAAGCTGATTAAAGAAAAAAAGATTAAACTTTCTGATTATAAAAAGGGCGATCGTATTTCAATAATTCTTGAGAAGGCTGATTCTCGAAATAAAACAGCTCTAGCAGTTAGACGTGTAGTTATAAAAAATGGATAAGAATGAAATAAAATTTCTTTTAGATCTTAAAGATTACCCCATAGAGGCAATTTACGGGGCTGCTTATGTTTTCATTGATAAAGCTTATTTATTTTTAGACAGTCAATCTTCTAAAAAAATAGAAGTATCTTTAAAAGGAAAGAAAAAATTAAGCAAAAAACAATTAGAAAATTTAAAAGGAGAATTTCTGAATGAGCTCTTAAATTATGCTTTTAGAATTAATCTAATTAAGCATAATAAGAAAATCAGGGAATTTATTGTTGGCCAGGCATTATTTTCTGCTGTTGGCGAAGAAGGAACTATTAAAGAAGATGAATTAGGATACCAAGATGATCCTTTGGGTATTGCTGTTCCCTGGGAGGAAAAATACAAGAAAGAATTAAAAAAGACAAAGTAATGCTTATTAGTTTTAGTAAAAAATTATATAAGATTAAGGCAATAAAATTAGCCATAAAAGAATATCAAAACTTGGCTAATTTTAGTTTGGAGCAAAAAGGAAATTATATACAAGTAGAATTAAAAGATATTGATAAAGAAGTCGAACAAATAATTAAGGATGAATTCTGTAATTATGTCCTCTTTAAATCTAAAGAAAATTAAATATAATCAGCTTGGTTTTTTTCGTTTTAAAAAGTTCAAAGATAATTATCTTTTAACCAATGACATTGGCGATTATTTATTTTTAACAGAAAAAGAATTTAAAGATTTTCTTGCCAATAAGTTAGAAAAAAACAAAGAACCATATTTGTCTTTAAAAAAGAAAAATTTTGTAAAAAACGAATTAAATTTAACAGAATTAATAGAAAAATTCCGTTTTAAAAACGCTTTCTTATTTGACGGCCCTAGTCTGCACATTGTTGTAGTTACTCTAAGATGTAATCATAAATGCATTTATTGCCACGCAAGCGCACAAGATATGGATAGAAAAGATTTAGACATGGACAAAGAAACAGCTCGTCAAACAGTTGATAAAATTTTTGAAACAACAAGCCCTTTTATAGCGATTGAATTTCAAGGAGGCGAGCCTTTAGTTAATTGGACAATAGTTAAATTTGTTATTGAATACGCTCAAAAAAAGAATAAAATCCTTCGACAAAGCTCCCGTTCAGGGTCTGAGGACCCTTCAGGGTCTCGAACGACAAGACAAGAAAAAGATTTGCAAATCCGCTTGGTATCCAATTTTGATTTTATGACAGAAGAGAAATTTAAGTATTTGCTTGATAAAAAAGTGAGCTTATGCGTTTCATTAGACGGACCAGAAAAATTGCATAATAAAAATAGGCCGATTAGAGATTCAAAGGATAGATATAGTAATTATAGAAATATAGTCAAATGGGTTAGGAAATTTAACAAGCTTTATCCTCAATTAAAAAAGAAGGGATATATCTATAGAATAGCTGGCCGGGTAACTATTAGCCGTTTTTCTCTGCCTAAATATAAAGAAATTGTTAATGAATATATTAAATTAGGTTTTGACAGTTTTTATTTGCATCACCTTAATCCTTTTGGCTTTTCTAAAGAGAGTCAGAAAAAAATTGGCTATTCTGCCAAAGAATATATAAATTTTTACAAAAAAGCTCTTGATTATATTATTAAATTAAACCTTAAAGGCAAAAAATTTAAAGAAAGAATGGCTCTTACTTTTTTAACCAAGATTTTAACTGATCATGACCCTAATCATTTGGATTATCGGTCGCCTTGCGGAGCAGGTATTGGCCAATTAGCTTATAATTATAACGGCGATATTTATACATGTGACGAGGGAAGAATGTTAAGCATGATGAATGATGAAAGTTTTTGCTTAGGCAATGTTAAAGAGAATACCTATGAGGAAATAGTAAGCAATCCGATTGTTAGGACTCTTTGCACAGCTTCTTGTTTAGAAGGAGTGCCTGAATGCAATAATTGCGCTTATAAGCCCTATTGCGGAGTTTGTCCTATTTATAATTATTTTGCGCAAGGCAATATTTTTGGCCAGATGCCTAATAATCAAAGATGTCAGATAAATAAGGCCATTTTGGACTTTTTGTTTGAAAAACTGCAAAATCCTAAAATAAGGGCAATTTTAGAAACCTGGCCTAAGAAATAATTTTAAGTTATCCACAAATAAAAATTAAGTTATTCTTTAAAGTCTGTTATAATATAAAATAATGGGAAAAAATAAAATACCTCAAATTAAAAAAGATATTAAGGCTTTTTTAATCAGTGAGGAAGGAAGAATTAATAAAAAAAGCGTAGCTAAAATAGCTATGGGTATTTTAGCTTTAGGCATAGGCTTGGCTGGAGTAATGAAGCCAGATCCAGCTTCAGCTGTTTGTTCTCATGCTTCTCATGGCTCCCACAGTTCACACAGCTCCCACAGTTCACACAGCTCCCACAGTTCACACAGCTCCCACAGTTCCCACAGTTCCCACAGTTCACACAGTTCACACAGTTCACACGGTTCCCATGGATCACACGGTTCACACGGTTCCCATGGATCACACAGTTCCCACAGTTCACACAGTTCCCACAGTT
>Ga0233415_10000309_pt1 | contig 23384 bp, 32 predicted proteins | sample Na_anoxic_12_MG_FD_188631 | JGI IMG/M metagenome (GOLD analysis project Ga0233415, IMG submission 188631) | Seawater microbial communities from Saanich Inlet, British Columbia, Canada - Na_anoxic_12_MG | ecosystem: Environmental > Aquatic > Marine > Inlet | place: Canada: British Columbia... | reverse complement strand
CTGTGACGGCCTAAAAACGTGTACATGACACAGTATCACCTGCTGTGACGGCGGCGAAAAATACAGGTTACAGTATATATACTACGTCGGCCTATTTTCGTTACAGGGCACAATGATTACGCTATTACGGCGGAATGCTAGCAGGTTTATAGTGGGATCGTTATTCCCATGCTAGCGACGTTTTTCTCGATTTAGACTACAAATTTTTGTACCGGTTACCTATCAAGCCGTTTTTTGGTACATATTGAATAACATTGATGATGTGTTTATGTATATATAACTTATATTATGATATACCTGACTCTTGCTTCTTCGACGAATGCTTGTAAGGAATCGAATTTGGGTTTTCCATTGAGGTGGTCCTGACACATGGCCGGGAGGTGTGTGGTATAATAGTGTGTGAATCGTTTGGGATCAACGCGTACTTCTTTGACCAAACGATTTGCGTACTCTGGAGTGAGAAATAGGCCGAATAGTAGTGCCCCGTGCTTGGCAACCCTTGATTTATCTTGCAATGCTCTGCTTAGCATTCTGCGTAGTCTTTCACTGGCCTGTGTGAATTGTGCCAAGGTGATATCCTTTATCTCCCGGAGTATGGTATCCAAGGTGTCGGTGTCTGTGTCCATGAAACACTTGTAAAGGACATCCGCTTCCTGTCTTTTTTTGTCCAAGTTTTGTTTTTCTTCGTAGAACGATTGCTGCATGATTGAGTATATATTGCGTTGATAAACAACTTAAATAATGCGCAAAGGTTTGTTGGCTTTATCCGCTGGAGGGGACCGTGGCGCTGTTTTGGTTGGTATGTTGCATGGAATGTACCGTGCGAAGGGCAAGTCCCGCGTAGACTGGACCCAGATATCGGGTATCTCGGCAGGCGCCATCGTCGGGTCCCTCGTGTCCCAGACGATCCCTGAGAATTTCGATACCAAGATGGAGCATGCTAAAGACCTGTTCGAACTTGGGGGGTTCCACGTGGTCCAACCCCACACAGCATGGGGGTTCTACATCAATGCTATCGACGCCTTATGGTACTACAACTCTCTGTATACGAGCGCCCCTATGAAAAAGTTGGTGGAGGATAATTTCAACGAATCGTTGTGTTTTACTCCACTGACCGTGGGGTGTTACAATAAAGATACATGCGAGTACGAAACCTTTCGTGAGGGTCTTAACGAAGCTATAATAGCGAGTGCTTCTGTTCCTATAATATTCCCATCGGTGAAAATCGGCGAGCACATGTACCAAGACGGTGCCCTTCGACACATTATACCAGTGAAAGAGATTTTCGAATTTATTGATACCCACAAATCTTGTGTAATCGACGTTTGTATTTGCTACCCTATCAATTCTTACGAAACCTTTTTCAAAGCTATGACGCCCCGAGGCTGCCTGCCCCTAATCGAGGAAAGTTTTCGGGTGATGACAGACCAGATGCTGAGCACACTGAACCATGATTTAAAAGAACTTGCCATGTTCTTAGGCATAAGCTTTGAAACAATACGCGAAAAGGCATGCAACAGCTTTGAAAAGGACGGCGTAGTGATAAATATATTTTCACCGGACGATGCCTCCTTCACCTCCTTTACAAACATAAAGGCAGAAGAAATGAAAAGCATGTACGAAAGCGGTAAACGAATAATTATGGAATATCTAAAATAATTTAGTATATTATACCTTGTATGTGTATTTGATAGGATGGTGAATCTCGAGAAGATAACTCTCGATGATATATATCGTCTGATTAATCATAAGGAAATTATAGATGACTCTAGAATATTACAATACATTGAATTTTATATTGATGATCATAATATTGTTGATGAAAATAAGAAAAAATTACAACAAGCATTGAGAACTCGCATAAATATTCTTTATGAAATAGAAGACGCACCTATTACAACAAAACTGACACAATATAAATTAATATATTTGTTGGTTAAAATTACCAAATCTGAGATATATTATAATTACGACAGGTCTGCGGTACAAAAAATAATCAAGAAGTCAGAAGAGGAAAATTATACAATAGATCTGGATAAATACAATGAATATATATCTCTATTTAAATCTATAGAAAAGGATATAGAAAGTCGTACGTTAACAAAAAACAAAGATTTGAAAATAGCTTTGCAAAACATCTATAATAATGTATTTTTTATAACGCATACGGATGATCAAAAACCACTGCGGATACCAATGGTACGGGCGATATATCTATTAATACGAATGAAATTATGGACACCAATAATTCCCAAGAATATATCAGAGAACCAAAAAAAAATCCTGCAAGGATTAAAAGTCAAATACCAAAATATGAAGGAAAAGGCTTGGGTCTCAACTTTTGATAAAACAATGTTAATAGGTTTTGCAAAAGAAATAGACGAAACGTTTAATCAAATAATGAATAATATCAATAAAGACAGTGGTTTGATAGGTACAGGTGATCAAATAGTTAAAGCAGCAGAAATAGTACTTCAAAACGAGGAAGATATAACAAACTATTATAAATCTTTAAAAGATGATGTACGGGAAATGTATGATAGATTAAACACAGCAAATGGAAATAGTACGATGAAACCTGTTAAGTATTTCCAGTTAAAATTCTAGTATAAAACATGTATATGTATTAGTATATGGAACTGTTACGTGGTAAGCCAACGAGTGTTGTTTCTGTGAAATCGGACGCCTCTTACGAGGATATTATGCATGCAATTCACTTGAACAATATTCCCGACAAGACTCTTCGTGCAGTGGTAACAACCTGCCGTGCTCATCCTCAGGCAATGTTTGTGGTGTACCGGGCATACGCAAAGAGTGTGTTGTTGATCTTTGGAGAGAAGCCAGTGTGTGTGGAATTAGAAGGTTCACGACTGCAAAGTATAATGGGCGCACATTGTCGAGAATCCCGTATATATGTATTTTCGTATGTTCCATAATGGCGTGGGTGATGTACTATCCGATGGCAGCAGCTGGCACCTACTTTGTGGGTCGCAACATGCTGTTTCGAGGAACTTCGTACGCAATAGATTACTTGTTGAATTCGAACGCGGATCCAGATATAAAGGAGACAACCACGGTGGAAACAATTTCGGGTATGTTGAATACTTACAAAGATCTTGCAAAAGATCACCCTGCTTACGAGAGTAAGTGTGCGGTGGAATTGGCCTTGAAGGATTTACAAGACACTGTGGACCGTACGCGTTTGAAGCTGAGCGTCCACCAGTCCGGGTGGGTCACACGTTGGAGAACCTTTGACGCCCGCATGGACAATTCCCTGATAGAAAAGAAAGCCAAAGAGCTTATGTCTCGGTTGGATGTGTTTAGTAAGTTAATTCGGCTTGAGAAGCACGTAAAGGAATAGTAGTATTACAATGACTAGAAGCAGAGAGATACACCCGGTGTTTAAAACCACAAGCATATCTTTCCACGACCATTCGTTTCGGCACTCAAACTCTCTGTCTTTACGTTCCATGTAAACTACTTGTACATAAAATTTATACTAGTTTTTAATAAAAAACATGCCTTGCAATATTGCGTCTGCCATATCGTCTCTCTTTTTGGAGGCCATGTACTTTTCCGTTTGCTTTGGAGTCAAATACTTCAGTACAAATTCCTTGGAGGCCTTCTTGTTCTCTTTGTACACTCCTGTGCTTATATCGAAGTATTTTCGGACGGACAGTGGTGCTATCATTTGTGATTTGTCCCAGAAGAAACACCGCAGGGCACAGGCTATCATCTTCATCCTCGACTGCATCTGTCTCTCGATTAGAATAACCTCCGCCCCTCGGAATATATTCGAGTGTTCCACTAACATGCGCGCAATGTAAGGGTAATCTGTCCTTTTCTTTTTGGGCACATAGTCCCAGATGCATATGGAATCAAATTCAACCAATTGACCATTTTCGATGATGGCGTATCCAAAATTGCGTAGACCCGGATCAATGCTTACTACTCTCATTTTGACGTATATAAAAGGCAATATATACTCCAAAATGAGCCGTGAACCATCGCCAGAACGTGAAATATTTAAAATCACCGACGACGAGCTGGACCCCTACGAGTTCGAGGACACAGAACCCCTACACAGAGAGCCCTCGAAAATGGCAAAACTATGCAAAAAGTTAACTTACATGGTACGCAGGGTGCCTAAGGCGAAGTATACGGACGGTCTGTAGTTAAACCAATGGTACATAGTCCAACTGAATGATCGGAGTCTCTTGCCTCCAAAGGACATTTCGTTTCCGGGAGTTGTACAATATGTAGAGCAATATGGACAGGATTAAAAATACAAGTACAGAAACTATTAGACTAGTGTACCACATATGTATGTTATATATTTGTATTTATAACCTAAATATATGTTATAACCTAAAATTTCCACCTTTTGCCACATTCTGAACAGTAGCAGAATACAGTGGCGGACTCATCCGCGGACCTTGTCTGTTTTTCAATTCTGTGTATCTTTTTCCCCTTGCACTTGGGACACGTAATGTCCCCGTCCACCATGATATCGTCCTGCTGCATTTCTGGGATGGGCTCCAACTCTGCTATGGCCTCTTCGATGGAAAGGCCCGTGCTGAGCCTACGAATGACGAGAGGGTACTTGCAGGTGGAATGGAACCACGCTTGTTCTTCCAACAACTCAACATCTTCGTTTTTCACATTGGAAGAACCGTACAACAATTCTCTCGCAACTCTTCGATAATTTTCTGCCATATATAAATAAATACAAAGTTTAAATATGCCAAAAGTGAAACAAAAGAAACAAAAATTAGACTTTAAATCACTTGGTCAAGGAAATGTACAAGCCAAGGTCCCTCCGTTTCAATTGCAAAATGTTGTAAGTACCTTTTCGTTGGGGTGCAGTGGTCTGAACCTACACAAGATAGCACTGGACTACAAATGCATGGAATTCAACCCTCAGAACTTTGCAGCGGCAACCCTCAGGACCACAGAACCAAGGACCACGGCTCTGGCCTTTGCCTCGGGCAACATGGTCGTGACCGGCAGCAAGAGTACCTTGGAGTCCAGACTGGCAGCAAGGAAATACGTAAGGATATTTCAGAAACTTGGAATACCAGTCATGTTCAAAAACTTTGAAGTACAGAACATCGTAGCATCGGCAAACGTAGGGTTCCCTATCAAACTCAAAGACATTGCCGACAAATTTGGTCTTTACGTGTCCTTCACACCAGACCTCTTTCCCGGACTGATATTTCGAAGCATCAACCCAAAACTGGTATTCCTTATCTTTCGAAGCGGCAAGGTAGTGTGCACCGGTGCCAAAAGCGTACAAGACATTAAAATGACCTACGAATCATTGTACCGAAACATCCTTGTTAACTTTAAGGATGACCAGAATGCATCCACTTCATCGTCACAGTACAGAAACCAACTCCGACGAGAAAGAAACATCAGCGGGTTGTAACTATATAATTAATCACCGTTAAAATTTTAATGATTTCTTTTTACCACTCTTTAGGTCATTATGGGGAATCGATAATCCCGTTCTGCGGTGGGTTATGTATAATTTATAATTCTGTACGAATTTTTTTAAAACGGTCAGAGACAATATTTTTCTTAATTCCCTGTTCTTAAGTGCCAATTCGTAATGTTCAGGCACTGGTCCTATCACTTCAAGTTGTTCCGCAACGAGCTTATTATACGTATCGTGTTTATCTGTAACTTCTGTACCATTGCCCCCTATCATGAATGGAATAAATTTTTTATCCTTTAAGGTATTCGTTACCAAAATAAAAAAAGGGCCGTTCTTGCCTGTTTTCGCATAAATACCATAATGTTCTGTTATATTCTTTTTGCCAAGTCTCCGTGTAAATTTATATAATTTTCCGCGTTCCAATTTTCCGGGTTTCATAGTACAACACACAGTGTATAGTTATATACTAATATAATTTTCTTCCACGTGTACAACCCCCGAGTAGTATATATCGTATAGTAAGTGAATTAATATGTCCTATCTGGCTCTTATCGGCGCTGGTCTGTCCATGGTGAGCAATGTCCCACAGGTTTGGAAGGTCCGTCATAGGGACACAACGAAGGATTTTCATGTTTATTCCGTGGCCCTTCATCTAAGCTGTGCCGCTGTGTGGAGCGCCTACGGATACATGCTGTCCCTGACAATCCTATGGATCGAGTCCGCGACCGTGTCCTTTTTCTATGGTATTATATTGCTGGCTATGTGGAGGGACGGGCACGTGTTCCCAAAGAAGCCAAAGCCTGTAGAAACCGATTCGAAATAAAAATAGAGTATATAAACCATTGCAAGTGTTTTAAAATGAAATTTTCTTGTACCAATTTACGTAAAAACGGCGAACTTACTTTGAACAGTTTCGATGGAAATGAATTGAAGGTAAGCAGGGTGTACACCTTCGGGGCTTCACTGACGGAGGAGTACGCGCAGGTTTTCATGATTTTGGATGTTAAATTCCGCAATCGTGGGTTCCTTCACTTCAAGTCACCTTCTTGGTTGTCTGGTATATCGGACGACACGGAGGACGAAGAAGCGGTGAATGCCCTGAACAAGAAGATCTCCGATCGTTTTCCGGGAAGCCAATCGTGTACTAATGATCTGGAGTTGGAAGCGAGGGTTCATAAAACGACTATGATGTCCGTTGTGTATTTCCGCGACACCGAAATATTAAGTCCTTCTGCGGTGTACCATCGTCCGTTGTCGGAAGTTGAAGTGATTTTTTGCGAGCGCGTGACTTCTTACACTAAAACCTTTGACTTATCTATCGTGTTTAAAGACAAACGTGTGGAGACGCACTCTTGCATGAGTCGAAAACGTTTGAAAGATGTGGAAGCATGGGCTGAGAAACGAGGAATTGAATTGTACCAGACCGGTCCAGACCCTTTGACATGGAAGACAATGTTTGCCTGTAGAGAGACGGAAACATGGAAAGAGATCGACGGCCGCCTGAATTATGTATCTTCTGAAGAAGAAGAAGAAAGTGAGTGGGAACAGGGTCTAACGGACCCGGAGAGTGAATCGGAGGCCTTTACAGACACCGGTACTGAATCAGAGTGCGATCTATTCGAAGAGTTGCCTAAAGACGAGAACAAAGACTACGCCATAGGGAAGAAGAGAGTATGGTACGATTCCGACGACGAGCCTTCTAAACGTGTAAAACTATAAAAATTTTAATGCAATCTTTGTATCTGTAAAATTCGGTGCAAATTTTCTAGGTTCTCTTTCTAATTGTTTATCATTAATGGACCTAGCTGCGAAGTATATGGAGCTGTAGGAACACACGTGCCATAGACTATGCCACAGGCCATAATTCTTATCACCGTAGTTTCCATCGAACATGAAACAAGCTGCCCCTGAAATTCCCAAGAGAATGGATATTACCATAAAGCCATTTTCCCTTTTGTCCGAAGGCTCGCACAGTCTATAAATGATGTATACTACAAAGCCTACATTGACGGCGCCGGAAGTAACGAGGTAGACTGCATCGATGTCGTAATACACCGCATTAGAGACGCTTGTTACCAGCATGATGGGTAGGGTCCATAGTGGTATTTCATCAAACACTACTATAATAACAATAAGCAGCAGTGTCAAATTTGCAAAGGAGATGTCCCAAGGCTCTGTCCGTGATATATCCCAATCAAACATGAAAGCCATGTGAGATATTACGCTGCAAGCAATACCGACGAGAATGGTGATAGCAAGCCATTGGGTTTTCTGCAGTATCCATACTACAGATAGACCAAACACATGGGTCAGTCCAATAAGCCAATCCTGTAGCTCTTTGTCCGTGTCTTGAAAAGCGAGAATTGCTATGGCTACAGCATATAACAATACAGATACTAATTTAACTATATCCAGTTTATTAAATTTCATACTTTAATATACGCCTAGTTTATATATAGACCTATTTACGCGTTTGGTCCAGTGCGTATTATCCCTGTGGATAATGAGGAACTTGTTCCTATGATGGAGTATACTGTAAAGTACTCTGGATACGCGGTCCGCGTTTGTTTCGAGTTTGAGGTCCCTGCTGGCCCTTGCTACCATGGTGTACAGGTCTTGTATGTTGTCACCGGGGAGGACAAGGTGTGAATAGTGTGCACATGGTTCTGGCGAGAAGAGGAATACGAAAACATCGGTATAGGATACCCATCTCCCTATATTTTGGTCCTCGAAAGGGTCCCAGTAATATTGAACGATATTCCATGTCTCGTCTTCGGTCAATTCTTCCTCTTCTTCTTCCGAAGATTCCGATTCGGTGGTCAACCCGTCGTTGTAAGTGTCTCTTTCGTATTTTTTTCGCGTCATCTCGGTGTTTTACAAAGTTGTGGTTATTTATATATCTCCTTTAAACAAAAACGATTGAAACAAAACATTTGAAGAAACAAAGCATTTGAAAGAAAGGTCTGGGCCCCGGGATACGATATATATATATAATATTAAAGGGTCCGGGTCACAGGGGTCCGGGACACATCAGTTCGTATTTTTCAGTATATAAGTACCTATCTATCGACTAAATGAGCGAAGTAGTACACGAGCGATTCTTCTCTTTGGCGGATCAGGGCATCAAGGAGCCCTCTCAGCGTACCCCTGAATGGTTCGCCTTACGCAAAAACAAATTATCAGGGAGTAAACTGAGTAATTTTCTTTTTTGTAAGAATGACGAAGAGCGCATTAAATGGTACGAAGAAGTATTTGAAGGTCGTAAGAAGGACCCATTTACGGAGGTCCAGAAAGGGTACATGAAATGGGGTAGCGAGCACGAGGATACTGCCTTGAGGGAGTTTTTGGTCCGTAAGACAGACATCGTGGCCTTTGAAGCACCAAACGTCCAGCACGGAAGTGTAAACTGGTTGTCGGCCACCCCCGACGGGTTTTACCAAATCTTCGACCCAACCAAAGAGGATATGACCGTTCTGGACGAAGGGATACTGGAAATAAAATGTCCTGCAAAGCATAAGAAATGCAATACACAGGTGACCAACTACTACGTCCCCCAGATGTATTTGGAAATGGCCTGTAGCGACCATCGGAATGCAATTTTCATCTCATGGGGGCCAAAGATGTTAAGGGCATGGCGTTTGGAATGGGACGACGAGTTTTGGGGCATTCTATCCCGCATGATGGTGAATTTCCGTAATACGAAAAAAGGTAGTACGTACGAATCCTTTAAGTTGTGCCAATTCGAACTTCGCCGAGCCTGCCACGGGGTGGTAGAGAAAGCAAAGCCTCTGCACGAAGGCAATGGTTGGTCTTTATGTTAAAAATATTTAAAACTTTTTTTATCTACCTTAGTTGACACTTCGTCAAATGTCCGTATTGTTTCTATTGAATTTTCCGCACGTTTGGCTGTTTCTGTCACGGTAGCAAATACCGCCGAACTGCCTTTACTCAATTCTACAAATGGGTTTTGTAATAGCTGACCCGCTGTTTTCAAGGACAGGAAGAAGTATACAATGAGCAATGTGTTGACCATGTTGGAATATTGGTTTTTTTCTTCAAACGAGAATGGTAATATACCAATGTATACAATCAATGCACTGTACATCACGTAGATGAAGATTGCTGGTTCTTTGTACTGAACAATGGATGCCGAAGCACCGTAAGAAGCGTAGATATCGTTCCATTTTTTCATCATTTGTGTTAAAAATACACTACTGTATTGTGCTGTGACGATAGACTCATAGTCTTTCTTTGCATCTTTCAGAGTAGACTCATCGTCGTTCAAAGTAAAATAAGATACATGTCTCAATTCCCTAACCAATTGAAACATCATGGTGTTTATTACCTCTTCTTTTTTTTGATTACGTCCCAAAAATTCATGTAATGATTTTTTTTTATACTTTCCATTTTTTAACTCTACCAATTCGTTATAGTTATAATCGTCTCGAAAGATGTGTTTGATAACATATGGTAAATTTTTCAAAATTGTAAAAATCTTGCCTTGCAATTCTATTGATTCTTCGCTATTGTCTGTTTTGTCTATCTTATGATGTATCTTTTCACTGTAGGTTCGCACCTGCCACGCCAGACCTATTATATCACCACAGTAAGCCTCAAACAATCGCATACCTTCTCTATTTTTTTGAATGCAGTTGGATAGATACAATGGTAACAAAAATCCTAGGGAAACACTTAATACATTGGACACGGTAGCCAAATCCGCTGAGGATACAGGGGAAGTAATATTTACCCAAATAACCAATCCTGTCCATAAAATAGAAAGAGCCATGATAAATATATCGACCTTATTTTTGAACGGTGGAAATAGATAAGTAATATCAGGGACGCTTGATAATTCAGGCGTATTAAACCATCCCATTTTGTTCAATACGATTGGTCTAATATACTGATTATTCGTTATTCTCGTATATAAATCAACCGGGTGATAAGAAACATGTCCGATGACGATGAAGAAACCGGTCTTTTGAAATTGTCCCGTAATAAGTATTTCAACCGTCACAAAGCCGCGGAACTGGAAACCTTCATTCGCTCCTCCTATTACATATGCATTCTGCTATTTTTCATGCTGGGTTGTTCCATCGCCGGCACGGTCCTTGGGGGAGTGTACAAGAATGCTCCCTTGACCGAATCGATTCTGATAACTGTGGCCGGGCCCATATACCTAGTTCTGTTCATGGTCCTCATGTGTTGCGCAAAGCAGCCGGTGCTACGCATCGCTCTGGTGATTGTAGTGACGGTGTTTGTAGCTTTCATGTCCGGCTTCATATGTGGGGCCAACCTTAAGATTGTTGCAAAGACCTTAAAAGATAATTAAAAAATACCATATATAAGTGAGTTAAAATTGTTGTACATGTACGTTATTAAACGAAAAGGGGAAGAGGAAATCTTCGACGAAAAGAAACTTCGGGGGTTTATCGGCCGTGCGGTGAACATCCTGCCGGTTTTGAACACTGTCGATGTCGATAAACTGATGAAACAGGTGTGCAACGGGGTTGCTCAAAGGATGTGTACTTCGGACATTGTTTCGTACGTTGCCGAGACGGCCGCCTCTATGGCAACCCAATCCTACGAATATGGGCACTTGGCGGGGCGAATGGAAGCCATGGATCTTCAGACGAGCACCCCCAATACCTTTATCGAGGCAATGCGCCAGTTGAAACCAATCTTAGACCCGTACTTTGTGCAGAAAGTCGAATCACACGACTATGACATGCACATCAACCTTGAGGACGACTTTAAGTACGACATCATCGGCCTACGTACCCTGAAACGTTCTTACCTGTTGAAGGATGACATGGGTATCGTAGAACGGCCTTCGTACATGTTGATGCGCGTGGCAGTGTTTCTGTGCGATACTCCGGCGGAAGCGATTGAGATGTATCATACCATGGTACAGGGGTGGTACACGCACGCCTCTCCTACCCTGTTCAATTCTGGCATGAAACACCACCAACTTGCATCCTGTTTCCTCATGTCGATGAAGGACGACAGTATCGAGGCGATCTACGACACCTTGAAAGAGGTAGCCCTTATATCCAAAAGTGCCGGCGGGATCGGTATCGATGTGTCCAACGTGCGGGCGAAAGGGTCCGTGATAAAAGGAACCAACGGGACTAGCAACGGACTGGTCCCCATGCTCCGAGTGTTTAACAACACTGCGCGGTACGTAGACCAAGGGGGCAACAAGCGGAAGGGCTCCTTTGCGATATACATCGAACCATGGCACAAAGACATTTTGGATGTTCTGAAACTAAAGTTGAACCACGGGGTCGAAGAGGAGAGAGCAAGGGATCTGTTTTACGCACTGTGGATACCCGACTTGTTTATGAAACGTGTGGAACAAGACGGTGATTGGACCCTGTTCTGCCCGACCGAGGCTCCCAAGTTGCAGGACGCGTACGGCGAAGAGTTCGACACCTTGTACGAACACTACGAACGAACTGTTCCCGGTACGAAGATGAAAGCAAGGGATATATGGATGCAGACGTGCACCTCTCAGATCGAGACCGGGACACCGTACCTACTGTACAAGGACGCCTGCAACAAGAAAAGCAACCAGAAAAATTTAGGAACCATCCGTTCCTCCAACCTGTGTTGCGAGATTGTAGAGTACCACGACAAAGACGAGACGGCCGTGTGTACCTTGGCCAGCGTTGCACTTCCCAAGTTTGTTACCAAAGACGGGTTTGACTTTGACCTGTTGGTACAGAAAGTAGGCATGGTAACAAAGAATCTGAACCGTGTCATCGATAAAACCACCTACCCAGTGAAAGGAGCAGAAACCAGTAACTTGAAACACCGGCCAATCGGAATAGGGGTCCAAGGGATGAGCGACGTGTTCCAGATGATGGGTCTCCCGTACGATTCTCACGAAGCACTGGAGCTGGACAAACAGATTTTTGAAGCCATCTACTACGGTGCTGTCAAAATGAGCATTGCACTGGCGAAACAGGACGGCCCATACAGCACCTTTTACGGATCACCTGCAAGCAAAGGTATCTTTCAGTTTGACATGTGGGGAGTTTCTCCAACAAAACGATTCAATTGGGACAAAGTCCGAGAGGATATGCTCAAGTATGGACTACGAAACTCCCTGTTGACAGCCCCAATGCCAACGGCTTCGAGTGCACAGATTCTTGGAAACACCGAGTCATTTGAACCCAGAACCTCGAACATGTATGTCCGACGGGTATTGAGCGGGGAGTTTGTCATTGTGAACAAATACCTGCAACGAGCATGTGGCAGCGAATGGACGCCGGAACTCGTCAACCATATCATAGGTCACAAGGGAAGTATTCAACAATCTTCCCTGTCGAATAAACTGAAAGCGGTGTTCAAAACAACATGGGAACTCTCGCAGAAAGTTCTGATAGACCACGCGGCTACTAGAGGAGCCTACATAGACCAGTCACAGTCCCTAAACCTCTACCTACCGTCTCCAACCCATTCGCAATTGACCTCGATGCATTTCTACGCGTGGAAGAAAGGACTCAAAACCGGTCAATATTACCTCAGGTCCAAGCCGAAAGCAGACCCAATCCAATTCACCGTAGAGTGTGAATCGTGCAGTGCATAACCGTATAAATACGTACACAAAACATACATATGAAAGTTTCTGAAGCCGTTATTGTTCTTAGCATACTGTCTCTATTTTTATTCCATTCGGACGATATCCTACTTATGATCCTGCACCTGACCATTCTTCGAATGTTTTATGTCTTTTGTAAGGCAGAAGAAGAAAACGAAGGCGGTGTGTTGCAGTATAAAACTAGTATATCTGTAGATAAATGAAATTTTTAATTTTGTTAGTTGTTTTTATTCTAAGCTACTTTATTCTACTAACGCGGCCCGGCAAACGACGGGTCTTCCGTTCCCCTAAGAAATCAGACATTGTCCTGTGGGGTGAAAAGGATAACCACAAGTACGATACGGTGGCCAACATTATGAACACTCTCGGCACATACCGTATTGATTCCTTTCTTATGGCAGGTTCAGCCCTTGGAGCTTACCGAAACCATGGTTGGTTTTTTTGGGACAAAGACTGTGATATTATGGTCATGAACACCGATGTGAAACAAGTCAAACGAATTTTGACCGAGATGAACATCTCTCACAGTTACACCTCCTTTGGCTTTCATGTCAACATAGGAAATGTAGAACGTCCTTACATCGACATATGGTTGTACCAGCAGCGGGGAGACAAGGTAGTGTGCACGGGCTCTGTCGGAACCGGTGAAACCTGTCAGGATTTCTGCCGTGTCGTCGAAAAAAAAGTATGCGACCCGATGCCAGCAGAATGGCTCTACCCTGTGAAATCGGTGCCATACGGTCCATACCTTTTGCCCACAGCGCGCAAGGAATACGTTGACTGGAAATATGGAAAGGGATGGTGGAAATACTGCGGCAAACGGCTATGTTCTTACTACCACGACAAGGAACAGTTTGTAGAAGTCAAAGATGGAAAAGAAATAGCGAGAAAAGCGGGTAAAATTGTACATGTGTTTGAAGTCAATAACGGTACTTATGTTAAAAGCTTATACAAATAGTTTGGCGTAACACCGCTAGGGTTTACATTCATCAACATTCGACACTGTTGAAGGGCACACACCATCAGTTCGGAGCAGTAGTATTCCTCGTACTCGCTGGAAGATTTTCGGAAAGGAACAAAGTGTAGCACGGCGGCAGTGTAATCGTAAGCCTTACCACACTGTGACAGCAAAAACTTTCCCAGTTTCTTTTCCATCTCGTAGTTTGCGTTGATCTTTACAAACGAAGCCTGAGATTTGTCCATCATTCGGTAAAATGGGTTATTGTGTTGATACTTTAACAAACGGTAGGACAATACATCCCCCCATAGGATATAGAAGCACAGATGGAGCTTGTCGTCCTCCAAGTACAGGGTATAGTTGTCTTTAAACCTGTCGTGGCCCTCTATCTCTCCGAAAAAGGCATCTGCTTCGTCCTTTGTCCACGTAAATACAAACTCAGAGTGGCAGTAATCACCTTTTGTCATGTAGGACACCGCCTTGTTGAACCAATTGTCAAAAATTCCTACCGGTCGAACGAACACAGCATTCAACATTATGAATGCAATAATGCTAATATTTATACTATATTTATTAATTTTTACTACAAATATCTCATCTCGTGTTCTTATATGAAAGTATTTGTCTTATGCGCCAGCCTTATTCTTTCCGTACACGCTTACCCACAATGGTTTCACGAGTATAATAATATATATAAGCGGAAACTCTACTCCGATGAAGAGGCTTACAACATTCTGCGTCCAAAGTATGACTTTGCACAACGTCACGGGTACGACCTAAACCATCGGTCACTCATGCCAAACAGAACACATAACCCATTCCGTCTCAGGACAGAGGTAGACGCAGACAAGGTAAATCACCGGCTGGGCATGCCACTCAACATGGATTGGAGAACTCACGGAGCAGTCACCAGCGTCAAAAAACAGGGGAAGTGCGGATGCTGCTTCTCTTTCGCTGCCGTTGGATCCATAGAATTCTGGTACTGGAAAATTACCAGAGTGCTAAAGGACTTTAGCGTGCAGCAGTGGGTTGACTGTACCAAGGGGAAAAACTTTGGCTGTGACGGTGGCCTCATGCAGTACATATTTCAACAGGCCATGACAGAACCAGCGGGACCAGAGAGTTTTGACAGGTACTTGCATCACGAAGCATCCTGCCTTCACCGGATACAAAGACCATGGCTTAAAGTAATAAGCTATGTCTCCCAAACCGATCAATTCCATTATCCCATAGAAGCCAACTTGGCACACAACATAGTTCAGTACGGACCCATTCCAGTTGCAATAGACAGCAGCTCGCTGCACTTTGAACTGTACCAAGGCGGAATACTCAAAGAATCACGGTGCGGAAAGGACGTAGACCATGCCGTGCTGGTAGTCGGATTTACACCACAATACTGGATCGTCAAAAACTCATGGGGACCAGAGTGGGGACTCAAAGGCTATTTTCACTTGGAAAGGGGGAAAAACGCCTGTGGGATAAACAGCTATGCGAGTTTTATCACAGATGCAACCGTACTATAAATACACCAAAATTAATACATAAATGTTAGAAGAAATCGGCTGGGTGATCGCATTCCTTTTTATTTTCATTATCGTACACTACCAGTTCAAATACTGCATACCCATAACACTATGGTCCCTCAAGATTCTACAGGCATGTTTCATACTTTTTGCACTGAGAATGTACACCGTGTTCAAAGTATACGGGAACCAAATCGATATCTCACAACTCAAGGACTTTGTACAACACTTTATCAACATCACCAAAGAAAATTTAAACAGTGAATTGTAAAAACAGTGGTATAAAAATAAACACCTATGTATGAAATGATATATTATTTATTTTTAACTCATATAATATCGTATTGGGCAACCGTTTTATTTTATACCTACGTCTTCAATCAATGGTCGGAAGAGAGTTGGTACGTGATAAAAAACGTTTTGTTCAACCAATTTGTAATAACACCGATATATTTACCATTCTTTCTCTATTATCCAGAGCCATATCCTTACGATAATGTAATATGGCAGTTGCCGGTGATAGTTGTATTGACAGATATCATATTCTATTCCTGTCACCGTGTTTTTCACTGGAACAAAGCATTGTACACGCATGTCCACGAGAAACACCATGAATACGACCCACCGATTGCCTCCGCAGCACTGTATTCCCACCCTTTGGAACATTTGTGCATCAACTTAAGCAGTACAGTCGTACCCATGTTTCTAGTACATGCAAGTTTTCCAGTTGCAATGTTATGGACATTTATTGCTTCAGTTAATGTAGTAGTAGCACATTCGGAGATTCACGGCGGACAACATACCTTGCACCACAAATACAAAGCATGCAATTACGGTGTTGGGTTGATGGTAATGGACAGATTGTTAGGCACATATCGGTGAACATTACAAATTAATTAATTATAAGTATATATTGTTAAAGTATTTCTATAAAATATGAGCTCTATTGTGGCCAAAATTGTAAAATGTGAGGGTGTAGGTACAAATTTTACAGGACCATTTTACAAAGGTCTTGCATCATCTATTGTAGGATCTTTCGTAGGATTGGTATCTACGACATTAGCTTCGTTAGTTATAGCTAATGCTACTGCCTCATACACTATGGACATTGTGTATTATGATGGTTTGATCAGGGAAAAATGTATCGCCAATACAGAAGATATCTTATTAAATACTTGGCGAACACTTAGTAGCTTAGTTAATGACACTTGTCATTATTATGAAATGTCGCGTAGCAACGCTACACAAATGGCAAATAAAATCACACACAACCTTTTAGGCTGGTTTTTTACTTTAATTAAGAATGCTGGTATTGGTGCTACGCTTGTTGGAGGGACACCATTGTTAGTACGAATGTTTGAAAACACCAATGGTATTATATGTAAGTTAGCAGGAATAATTTATAAAACGGTTCATAGTTGTGATTACAAAGGCAAAGATAGTAAAGAAATAGATGATGGTTCTCCGGGATATAAAAAACTTAAATTATAATATATGTGATATTTCTCTGCTAGTCCATAAACGGTACGGTGTATAATACTCACTTAATAAATCGTCGGATCGATTGTCCCGCTGCTTCGAATATTCTTGTTCGATGCGGTTCAGGAGTGATTTCAGGCAGTACTCACCGTCCAGTGATCCAATCAACAGGTCCAAGTCTTCCTGCAAGGACTTCAGGGGCGTGCTTGTGCTGGTTAGGATCTCCATTGCCTTTTCCATAGACTCTGCGAACCTTGCTTCTTTCAATCGTTTAACCACGCGAACTTCTTCCATACGATCGCTCACTTTCTCGTCCTGCATATTGTCCTTGCCACACTTTACGTTTGCAGTGCCTTCGTGAACAAAAGGTTCTTTCTCTATTATGTTGAACCCTTTTACGCTGTACGATACCGCCTGTTCACCTTTCAATTTGAACAAAATATCTTTGCACTCGTCCGCGTACACATCGCCAATATACTTTGTAATGCCATTCAGTGTAACCGTAACCCCCTGCAGTACAGTGCTCATAGCAGCCCCTAGTATACTACCATACGCTACTGGTAACTCTTCGGTATCCCTAACATAGTTATACGTACCACCACAGACGTCCGTCAGATTTCGCAATAGATCCGTTTCATGCTTACCATACCCAAAGGCATGAATTCGAATGTTTGAACCGTGGATTGTATTGCGCACCATATTAATCAATGTTTTTGGGTCCGTTACGCCAGAGTTTGGAGACCCATCGGACAACAACACAACATGGGCGTTGTCTCGCTCCATGCACTGGGCGATACCATGGAATATACCATTTGCAAGGTTAGACCACCCTCCCGTCTTTATTCCCACAATGCGTGACACCAAATCGGCCTTGTTCGCTTTGGTACATTTTGTCCATGGTATATCCACCGTTGACTCGGTACTGAAAGATACCACACTTACAGAGTCACAGGGGCGTAGGAAGGGAATTGAACGGCAAATAGACTCTTTCACTAATTTGAAATCCACAGAACCACTCACATCCAGTAAGTACAAGATGTCCTTTGGAGGTATTTCCTTGTCCAACATGCTCTCAGGTCGGATACAGACCATCCCGTAAAACTCTTTGTCCGGTAACGGCAATTCTGTGTACTGAAAACGCAAATCAATCATTTCTACGCCAGCCAAAGACTTATATACTACCATTTTTAACTATAAATGTCCCGTAACCGTTAACCGTTAATGGTTCAGTTCTTTTTGAATGGAGAAGAGAAGGAATTATCTCAAAATATCGTTATAGGCGATAGTACTACCTTCACAATGGAGAGGCAGGACGATAGCTTTGTTTCATTTCAAAGAACAACACAGAAAAAGATTTTTGAATACATACGCATACACTATGACACTGTTACTACCATATATCATTGGTTTTTTAATACCGAAGGTAAAATTGTTTCACCATCCCCATGTATCTATGGTAAATGCAAGTTGGGTCATATTGAACACGAAGAATTTGGAGATCAATATTTTCTATACCTACAAGATTTGGGAAACGGATACAACATATTTAATATCAACGACAAACAAATTAACGAAATAACAAATACATTTCAATCACCGCATTCTTTCTCTTTAAAACTCTGATGGACTTACTCGGTTACACTTCCACTTCGCTGCTACGCGAGGAACAGGGGCGAAGCTCCAACCTGCACAAGGCGAACCAAAAGTTGCAGCACACTGTTGCCAAGTTGAAAGCCGACACGGCTACGGTGAAAAAGCAGCTGAAAGAGGAGAAACTCTACACAGGCAAAGTGGTTGACGCTAACCACAAGTTCAAGGTGGCCTTGGACCAACTGAAGGCGGAAAACGCCAAGTTGAAAGAGCAACTCAAGACTGTCAAGGGCGACTACTCCAAGTGCATCAAGTCCATGAATTACGCACAACAGGAGGTCAAAAAACTCAACAAGCAGGTGGTGAAGTACGCAGACACCATCGATGAACTCGAAGGAGAGATGCGGAAGACGAACGAAAGGTACGACGCATTCGTTGCAGTCACCGGCACCAACTTTGCGGCACACTTCGACCGGGTTTTGAAGAAACGTAAGATTGAAGAACTGACCCTAGACTAAATATCTAATACTTAATACTGTTACATATTTCGTCACACACACTATTTACATCCTCTTCGGACTCACAAATATAATCGAATAGTTTCTTGTCCATCTTTTCCGGTGATACTTCACTCTCGTGCGCAAACCATTGAACGTGCGCGGACAAATCATCCGTGCGTTCCCGTATTCTCTGGAAACGAACATGCCATGGCGTGTTCAAATACACCAACACAAAACCCGCATGCTGCAACGCCAGTGCCTCGTTCTCGAAACGAACATCGTCCACCACAAAGTTACAAACACCGGAGGACTCGTACTTCTTTATACGACCCATCAAACGGTCAATCCACACATTAGGAGACAACTGGCGCCCCACCGTAGCCACCATGATATGAGAGGCGCGGTCACTGTGGCCCATGTCGGACACGATCTCCTTAATAGGCTTTGCGATGGACAATACGCGGACCTCTGCCCGTTCATGGATAAGATTCGATGCGTACGTCTTACCACTACCCATACTACCACAAAAAGCCACGCGAAGACTTGATTTCTCTTTGTTCACAATCACCGACATTTTACACCAAAATCAATAGATATATATACCTATAAATTTAACAGACACATTGACAAATATGGACACAGTTTGTGAAACATATGGCGAATATATAAAATTGACTTGGGCCGTAATTTCAGATAATCAAGATGGAGGGTGTTCTTATTTTGAAGTATTTGCACACATAAACAGAACCAAGATAATCTCAGCACATTACTCCGATGGTGAAAAACTTGAAGATCCAAGGTTAGAAGGTAAAGAAGGAGATTGGGAATTACATTTCACCAAATACTATCCCCTTTCTGAAGGTTCCCGAGAAACCAGTGAGTGTGTAGAAATAGAGACAATCGAACAATCTGCCTTTGGAGCCAATAAAGAAAATAAAACGAGCTTCAAGTTCTAGTCCATCTTGGTTGGCAGAGAGTAGTGTTCCATCACCTTTTTGTCCCACATTTGCTTCATGTCGATTACCCCAACCCAAACACCTACCAAAGCAAGAATAAATATACCAATTATCCATTTATAAAAGTTTTTTGTTACATCCATATACAGTATCGTACAACGATTGTGTCCACAGATGTTCAAATCCTCCGCCACTTCGTACAGAGCAGACACAAATGGCTCCCTGCTTAAAATAGACTCCGATTCGTCACACAGGTTGAAATCACCCAAGGTTGCTCGAACGCGAGGGTTTGTACACGTCTCGGTCTTTATAAACACAGAAGCCCTCTCGTAAGCTTTCGAGTGCTTCCTCCAGTAATTGTGAAAATGACCGATGTACGATATCGTAGAAAACAATATCAAAGAAGATATCGAGGTCAACAGCCAAGAACGCATTTGTACTATTACACCCTAGTGTTTATATACCATCAAACGAATCCATTCTTATGATTCTATCTTAACAAGTAACGGTTTTTCATTACTATAAATGTACACTCTATCTACATAAATGAAATATTTTATTATTTTCTTACTAGCACAAGCTGCTTACGCTGACTTTTTCAGTGGACCGCACGGAGATGGCAAATTTTTAGCCAACCCACAGTATGCAACACTATCGCCATGTGCAGCAGGGGAGTACAATTCTCTTGTTATACAAAGCGGAGTATTACAAAATTGGGATGAGACAACCTACACCACACAGTGTCAAACGTGTAATAAAACAGTGTTTCATGCAGATTATTCGGCAGTGATTTCAGGTGCACAACTTGCAGGTTTAGATAGAGAAGAATGCTGCTTCAATTCAGACAACATCGTTTGCATTGAACAACGTAGAGCTTACGAAGAAGGCTGCCATGCCGCAGACCTGACGTGTGAAATCAAACGTCTCAATAAGGTATGTGTCGGTGACGCGGATTGTCCATCGGGTTCTCTATGCTTGGATACCTCCACCCCTTGGTCTGCTTGTCCTTCAGGTAGTCAATCATGCGTCTGTCAATCCTACTCCAACGAACCAGCAGTTCAATTGGGTGATACCTGTACCCAATCTGGTGGTGAGTGTAGCAGGCAGGGTACTGATGTTTATACATGTGTTGACAAGTCTGGTCCATGGAAAACTTGCGACGATAGCAACCCATGCGTATGCGACGACTTTGGTAACGAACCAATACCTTCATCCGGTGATGCATGTACCACAAACACTGAATGTACGTCAGTTGGCAACCCCACCACTCTCGAGTGCTTGGATGGTAGTAGCGAATCCTGTGCCGGAGCAGGGTGCACTTGTCAAGAACTACCACAGTATACTTTAAAAAAATGGGACGAAGATAATTCAATCGATTACGATAGATGTGAAAACGTTGCCCCACAGAACAGTGACATAAATTTATCACAAAACATTCATTGTAGTGGTTATACATCCGCAGAAACATGTTCGCTTTTGGATTCAAATGCAGAAGAAACATGTTTTTGGCATGATAATGCATGCTTCTTAAAAAATCAATTCTATTATGCATATTATAGTACTTGGAGTTTTACGACTCCCCAGTCTTGTTTGGATGGTATGTTGGCTTCAAACCCATTCGATGGAAAAATAGTATCAACTATTGGTTTTGTCCAGTTCCGATATAATGATAATCTATGTATTGTTCACACCATGGACAAGGACACATGTGTAATTGGAAAATTTGGTACTGATGAAGATTACGGTTATGAACTTTGGGTTGTAGAGGCAGCCGGTGGCGGTGGTAATGGTTGCACCGGTTTGAATTCCGGTTTGTGTGCATCGATGGGTTGTACATGGGATGGTAGTCAATGTAGTTAATAAAAAAATATACTTATTTTATATCTGGCCACCCAAATATGTTTATAAAGTTATGTACTTGTACCTACCAATCAATGTGTGGTACTACCGGCGCAGTGTTTGTTTGGCTCATGTTCGTCTTCCCTTTGTACACAACCACAATATTCTTTCCCAAATCGCACGAGACGCCGTACATGTTTGGTGTCGAGTACACGCGAAATCCAATCTGGTACTTGATCACAGAACCTTGTGGCAGGTACTTCAGTTCCACTTTTTCGAATCCGTTCTTCTTTGTCCTCCAAAACACTGGGCGATTGTCAGTGTATTCTCCGTTCTCGTTCTTGTACTGACCTCGGCGTTTGCATACAAACATTGGGTGGTCGTCACCATCTTGGTCGGTGTACTCTTTCAACATAGAGACTGTCGCCGCTTTCACGAACTCGTCCGAGGCCTCCGTCTTGTTCTTCTTCGCTGCCTTCACCGCTTTCTTCTTGTGGTTTTCCATGCACCCTTTCGTCTCGAAGGCCTTCTTTAGGATATCGGTGCTCGTACTCTCCACCCAAGTCAAGAAGGTCTCTTGATGTTTCTCACCGTCGGGCGACAAGGATGCTACGATATCGGGCAGACCCTTGATTGTCTTCACATTGTAGTTGTAGTTCGTCTCGTCCTTCCCGAACTTGCCTGTGTCGCCGCCTTGCTTCAGGTCGTTGAACTGGACCGTCATCATAGGAGTATTGAACTGGGCTACGAACTTGCTCTCTTCCCGTCCCGCGATCTTTACCTCGGGGAGTAACTCGCCTGCTCTGTTCTTCTTAACGGAAATTACAATGTCAGTATCATGGAACTCGTTCGGCATATACGGGCCCCTCGAAACTTTCGACTTTTTCGTTACCGATTCGGTAGTTAAACTTGCCTCTTCGGCGGTGCGTTTGGTGTTTGCGGTGTTTTGTGCCATTTCTTTTACTTGTGAGAACATTTTAATAGATTTTGTGTGACTTATATACTTTACTTTTTTATTTAAACCATTTTTGATGTTTCCACAAGCTCACATTGACCGTGCAGGGGTGTGGGGGACCCGTAGGACCGGTGGGACCATAGACCGTAGCTAGGGTCCCCGGTAGGACCTTCTCCGGGACACATGTGGACCGTGGCCCGGATACATGTTACATAGACACACCACACCCGCTATTCAATATGTACCGAAAAACGGCTTGATAGGTAACCGGTACAAAAATTTGTAGTCTAAATCGAGAAAAACGTCGCTAGCATGGGAATAACGATCCCACTATAAACCTGCTAGCATTCCGCCGTAATAGCGTAATCATTGTGTCCTGTAACGAAAATAGGCCGACGTAGTATATATACTGTGACCTGTATTTTTCGCCGCCGTCACAGCGTAATCGTTATTACCTGTACCACTTTTTAGGCCGTCACAGTGTAATCGTTATTACCTGTACCACTTTTTGAACAGGTAATAGCAGATACGCTATTTA
>Ga0233415_10000306_pt1 | contig 23442 bp, 19 predicted proteins | sample Na_anoxic_12_MG_FD_188631 | JGI IMG/M metagenome (GOLD analysis project Ga0233415, IMG submission 188631) | Seawater microbial communities from Saanich Inlet, British Columbia, Canada - Na_anoxic_12_MG | ecosystem: Environmental > Aquatic > Marine > Inlet | place: Canada: British Columbia... | reverse complement strand
GTGCTCGCGGCCGAGGTGGCCGGCGGTCATGGCCAGGCGCTGAGCTGGCAACCAGGTGTAGGTCGCCTCGTCGATCCACCAGACCGAAGTCGGCAGCGTGCCCGAGGCCATCCCGCAGTAGCCGTAGAACTGGTAAGCCTGCTCCAGTTGGCCGGCGTCGAAGGCGAGGTCACCCAACCAAAGCCAGTGCTCGGTGCGGCTCCAGTCTTCGGCCGTGCAGCCGTGGAGGATCTCGATGCAGCGTTCTCTCCTCGACTGCGCGAGCGTGTCGCTGGCCACGTCTTCCTCGTGCGGCGTGTCTTCGTGCGCGAGCTCGCGGTAAAGCTTCGCCAGGATCAGCCGCGCCTGGTAGCGCATGGCGCCGGCCTCGGGCTGGCTCACCTCTAGGAAATCCTCGAAGCGTTCGGCCGCGTCTTCGGGGTCGTCGGCGCGGAGCTCCTGGGCGAAGTAGAAGAGGCTCGTGGGATTGCCGTGCAAGTCCCAGTCATCCCAAAGCGTCGCCCGATTCTGAAGCCGTCGCTGCACGCCGCGCTTCTCTGCGTTGCCGTGGTCGCGGTCGTGGAAGGTCACCACGTTCTTCAGCACTGCGGCCTTCGTGCCCTCGGGCATATCGACCTGGTTGTGCGTGCTTCGCTTGTAGCGGAAGCCGTCGCGAGTCAGCCAGGGGAAGAGCCACCGCTGCCCGAGTCCCTTGCGCCAGACGTAGGCGACGTCGGCATCCTGGGCGCCGGCCTTCTTCAGGATCTCGTCGAGGCCCAGGAGCAGGTCGCCGCCTTGCCAAAGTCGCTCATGGCCCTCGGTCATAAAAACCCAGGGCGAGCTGCAGCGGTCCATGCACTGGTTTCGGATCCACGCGAAATGGCATCCGGCCTCGGGCACCGCCGGGTCGTGCAGCGGGTTCGTCGAGTCCTGACACGCGGGGTCGTCGAGCTCGAAGACGATGTCAGCGTAGGCGGCCGCGACCTCGCGCGTGCCGTCCACTGTTCTCGGATCGACGCCCACCACGATCTCATCCACGAAGCCACGGAAGGAAGCCAGCACCGCTTCGAGGTCGGCCGCCTCGTCGCGCACGGGCAGGCACATCGACAGCTTCACCGACACCTCGGCCGCGACGCCGCAGACTCCGAGGAGATACGGGCCGACGACCTCGACGCGGGCATGGGTCCAGCTCTTGCGGAGCTCCTCGCGGAAGGTGACGGCCGTGAACTGAACGGTGTGCTGCGGCTCGACGTCTGGCCCCAGGCAGTTATTCGGCACGGTGAAGAATCCGCTGTGTGAATTCGCCGCGCACATCTCCAGGAGCTGCTCGCGAGCTGGCTGACTCAGGTGCTCCAGCACCTCGGTCGCCACACAGATGTCAGGAGCTCCAGCGCGGAAGGCCGAGCGCACACCCACCGGGCTCTCCAGGTCGAGGTGAAAGGCGGTCAGCCCCTTCTCCTGCGCAATGGCCAGAGCGGCCAGGCTGTGGTCGAGCACCAGGACGTCGGCGCCGAGCTCGGCGAGGATCGCGCCGAGAGCTCCGACGCCACCGCCGAAGTCGTGCACCTTCGCGTCGGCCGGCACGTAGCTCGCGACTCGGGAGTAGACGCGGGCCAGCGCGACCTCGCGCCAGTCTCTCGTCGCCGGCTCCTGCCAAAGCCTGTCCCATAGGTCGGCGGAATTCTCGCGCCGCGCTCGCGCCTCGACCTCGGCCTGGTCGGGTTCCATCGTTGCCTGGTCTGCCATAGCTTCCTCGCTTCGCCTCCGATGTTACGGAGTGAGAACGACGCCCCAGACCAAGATGGTTACGTCGTAGTTTGTCGCGGTCGCCAGGCCGCTCTGCACGACGTTCAGCAAGTTGTTCGGCGCGGTGCTGTCGAGCGTCGGCCGCAGCGCAACCATGGGCAGGTCTTGGAAGTTGTCGCCAGCGACGACCAGCGCGGCGGCCGCGACGTGATCGCCAGCGCCGGCCGGCGTCTCGAAGGCGAGGATGGGCTGGACGCCAGGCGCTCCGTCCACGAGCTCGGGCACCACCTGGATCCTTGTGACCAGGTAGCGAGTCGCACCAGCCAGGGCGGGGATGACAGCGACCGTGCCGATGCCGGCGACCAAGTCCTGGCCGGTGATCGGCGCGACCAGCAGCACCTCGGCCGAGAGGTCGAAGCCCACGTCAGCCTTCTCGCTTCCTGGCGTCGCGTCGTCGGCGACGCGAGGAGAGATGCCTGGGCTTGTGGTCAGGTTGATCTCGTCGCGCGGCACGCCGACGGGTGTGCCGTCGATCCGCATGGCGATGCCGCCGCCCTGGGCGATGGGCTCGCTTCCTCTTCCTGCACTCGCTGCGCCTGGCATCTGATTCTCCTATGGGATCCGGTGGAAGCCGTATACCACGACCTCGACCTGGTAGGTGGTCGCGACCGCGAGCACGTCGAGCTGCACGGCGAGCACGTCGCCAGCTCGCAGGACCGGCCTCGGCTGCAACAGGGCGACGCTCTCGCTGCCGTCCTGGGTCGTGCCCAGCAGCAGCGTCGTCGGCGCCTGGTCGTCAAATCCGGCGTTGGCTCCGAGGCTAAGCGAAGGCGCTGAGACGAAGCCGGTGACGTTGAGGAGCGCGACGCGCATCGCAGTCGGGCCGACCACGAACAGGCCGGACGCAGTCACGTCGAGGATGGTGAAGTCTGTGCCGACGCCGCCGCCGACGCAGTCGATTGTCGCGCGGCCGAGCTCCACCATCCCGTCGAGCTCCACGCCGAGGTCGGGGACTGGACCAGGCGCAAACGTGAGGAGCTCGCCGGGCTTGCCGTTGTTCGTGACGTTCGCGACGTTGCGCGCCGATCCCTCGACGCCGTCGGCCAGCCACGCGATCACGCCGCCGCCTTCCTCTGCGAGCTCGGAGCCACGGCCGCGCAGGATGTCCTGGGGAGTCAGCAGCGTCGTCGGCAGCAAGTCCACCACCGGCCCCTCGGAGTCGCCGCCGCCGCCCTGGGTGAGTGTGTCCACGGTCGGGCCTTCCGAGTCCGAAGACGCTGAAGCGGACTGCATTAGCGTGTCCACGGTCGGGCCTTCCGAGTCGCCCGATCCTCCGACCGACTCCGTGAACGTGTCAACGGTCGGGCCTTCCGCGTCGATCTGGAACGGCACCGCGCCTGGTCCGACTAGGTGCTCCAACGTCCAGCCGGAATATGTCGAGTCGTCTGCGAGCGGATTGCCAACCATGCCCGTCCCGAACATGAGCGGCTGGATGGTGATCGTCTCGCCGTCCGGTATCGCGCCGAGGTCAATGATCGCCTGGTGAACGATAGAGCTGAGTCCGTTGCCCAGGTCGAATAGCTCGCCGTTGTTCAGCCCTCCGTTCTGCTGGAACGTCTCGGCGGCAATGAAAACCGCGCTCGTCTCGATCATGTAAATGCGGGCAGGTCTCGGGGCGGCGAGCGGCGAGGCGAAGACATTCACGCCGCCCTTGGTGCCAGCAGGAAACTCCGACAAGGTCGTGCCGGGCTCGATCACTTTGCCGACCGTTTGCGGCGCGTAGTCATAGACCCGGTTCTGGTTCCCAGGGCCGCCCGTCCACGACTCGTTGCACTTCTCCAGGCGGTTCAGCGCATTGTTGAATTGCGCCGTGCCGCCGTAGTCGATCACGGGATTCCCAGCCACGAGCGTCGCGACCTGGTTAGGGCGCATGCGGTTCCTGCCGATGAGAATCAGCACGTCGGACACGCCGCCAGCGCCAGAACCTTCAAGCCAGAACGTGACGAGCAAACCCCTGGGCGTCGTCGCGTCCGAGTATTCCACCGCGCTTATAGGCCACGCCTTCGGGCGACCTTCGTTGTTCCGCGTATCGTCGCCGCCGAGCCAGCTCGAAGAGACGGACAGCGAGCGGGTGAGGAAGTCGGCGCCAGTGAATCCTCCAGGCGGCGAACCCAGCGCCTCCTGGTTCATGGCGACGCCCTCGCCGTTGAACTTCAGCGGGTTGTAAATGATCGTCCCAGGTGGTGTTGTTCGGATCAGTTTGCAGTGGCCCCAGGGCGCCGCAACGCTCGGAACGTAAGGCACAAAATCGACGTTGTCGAAGCAGGTCTCATAGCAGTCGTCGGGGTGCGCCGTTCCACCAGGCCACTGCCTGTTTTCAAAGAAGACCGTGAACGGTGGCACGGCGAGCTGGCTGAACTCAAGGGCCGTCGGAACCATGGCCGTGGTCTCGGTGACGACAGGCGATGGGCCTGACGTCTCGACCTTGTAGCACTTCGATCCCGTGCCGCCGGTCGTCGTATAGAACATGATGTAAAACAGATTATGGTCGTCCACCGACCCGAAGCGCATCAGCGCGAACTCGCCGCCGCCTGCGATGTTGATCGCGTGCGCGCCTGGGTTGCTAATCTCGTGCAGCCCAAACGCAAGTTGGTGCACCTTGATCTGTCCAGCTCCAGCCGAAACTATGAACAGCCCTCCCGAAGACACCACGACTCGGTCGATGCTTGAGCCGTCCGCGTAGGGGATCTGGTTTATCGTCTCGCCGGCAGGGTCGAACATCGTGAGCACGCCGTTGTTCGCGTGGCACAGTTGCGCGTCGAACGCGACACACGGACCCATGCGGTTACCGCTCGGCCGCGTCGTGCCCGCGACGATCCCGCTGGTCCACACGTTCGTGCGCGGGTTCCACTTCACCCAGCCAGTCTCGCCAGCTAGCGCGCCTGGGTAGAGGCCGCAAAGGTAGCGCAGCCCGTCGAATCCCAAGACGTTGTAGAGGCCGGTGTGCAGACCGAAGTCGAGCACGTTCTGCATGCCGACCACGGTGTGAACGACAGAGAATGGGACCGGCAGGGAGACGCTTTCCTGGATCGCGTTCTGCTGGAACCAAAAGATTCTATGGCTTCCAGTCTGTGCCGGCGTCGCCGCTTGTGGCGGCACGTCTACAGACGCAAACGCAGAGCGGTCGAATGCTCGCCACTCCACGTTTACCGCCGTGTTCTCGTTCGCGAGCGCGGCGTCTCCGTTGATCCTGCCGAGGTAAAGGGTGCCCCTGCTGTATTCCTCATACAGTCCCCAGCCGTTGACCATCGGCCGAGCCACGACAAAAACAGAGCGTGATTTAGACACCGAGCAGCCGCCCTTCTTAGACTCGCGAGGCTTGCAGCTTCACGTTCTCCGCGACAAAGGCAAAGATAGAATCTGCCAGGAAATCCCACTCGAAGGTCTTGATGGTTCCGCTTCCATCCGCGTCCGTGATGACCTCGTCGCTTCCGCCTGGGCCGGTGCCCTTGCTCACCACGCAATTCACGCCAGAGCCGGCGACAAGTGTGCCGATCAAGCTGGGAGCTCCGAGGCCGGTGTTGGCTGCGTCGCGGAAGTAGATCAGCCGAGCCGTGTGTGCCTGCCCGTTTCCCGAGCTCGTCGAGCACGTCGCGTTGGCGCCGCCTGCTCCGGTGACCAGAAGCCCGTCCGGAACCACTCCAACAACCGTGTGTATTTGGACCTCGGTGGCGCTGAAGGCAAGGATGATTCCGCTTCCACCAGTCCAAGAAATTGCCTCCCCGTCCACGAACGGACCTGCCGCCGTTGCGCCTATCAAGGCGATGAGCGGGTCGCCGTCCATGCGGAAGTTTTGCAGAAGGCCAGTTGGCCCAGCCGAACTCGACGGCGAGCCCGCTGGTGCTGGCTTCACGAGCGGAAGCGTTCCGCGTGAGTCGCGGCGTTCCCCTCCGTCAAGCGTCGCGAGTGAGATCGCGTATGCGGTGCTCGCTCCCATTGATCCCGCGTCTTGCCACGCCGAACCTTTGACCACGCGCACGAGGCCGAGGCCGGTCAGCGTGTCGTCATTCGCGAACGCGAGATACCAATACCCGTCTGGGCCTCTGCCGATATTGTTTATCAAATAGTTAGTGGTGTCGCCTCCAAGCCCGCCGGGGTCGTAGGTGCTGGTCACGTCTGCCGCAACAAGCTGACTGCCAGAGCCCGCGCTTAGAGTCAACTCATAGGCGTAGAACACGGGAAGCCCGCCACCGCCAGCGTGCCCGGTCCCGAACACGAGCACGGTGTCGTCGTCCACGACGACGGCGGCGCACTTCATGTTTGCCAGTGCTCCCGAGGTGTCGTCCCCGAGATACATTTGAACGCCGCCGTAGCCAGACCCGAAGCCGCGATAAGACCACGATCCGAATGCGAACTCTGTGAGAACGGCAGGGCTCGCGGCGCTGCCCGGCGAAGAGCCCGACCCGCAGATATGCCAAAAGCGACCGTCGAACTTGAAGAACGAGCCGGTCATGTTCACGAAACCGCCAGCGGTTCCTGAGACAGCGAACTGTCCAATCGAGAGCGATACGGGATCGAAGGTCTGGCGGTTGCCCGCTGTAGTTGGCGAGCCTGGGTTATGAACAAACACGAGCCCGCCGTGCGCGATAATGTTCCCAGGGCGGCTGGTTGAGCTTGTCTTGTTGCCGCCGTAGACGGTCGCCGTGAATGTCACCCCGTCGAACGTGCGAACGAACCCCATGGTGGCAGAGTCACCGGCAACGATCACGAGCGCTGGTCCAGAGGAAGTCTGAACGACAATCAGTCCACCAATCACCCAGTTGGAGATTTTCTCCAAGACGGTATCCCAGGTGTCGGTTGCCGGATTATGAACCTTGAGCCACATGCGCGGCCCCACCGAGGCCCCGCCTAGCCAATACTGTTTGCCTAGAAACCAGGTGACTGTGTTCCACATGAACGCGTTCGCCGCACCGGCAGTCACGGCAGCGACAGCACGCATGTCTGCGTCTGAGTTCCCGATTTGCCGAGCGAACCGCCCGCCTTGCAACTCATGGACAGAGGCTACGCCTGCGCCGAGCGGGCCTTGATCGGCGACGAGTAAATTGGGACCGGGCATGCGGCTCTCCTATTCCGTTACTTTGCTGACGACGTCCATGACAGCGAAGCCGCAGCCGACGCTGATAGAGTCGCCGACCTCTACGCTTGAGGTCTCGACAAGGGCGAGACCTTGCCAGACCGTGCCGGGCTCTTGGGCCTGGATCTTGCCGCCGTTAGAAAGCGTGAATGTAGTGGTGGCCATTAGCTCTGAATCCTTCGCGGGCTCATGTCGAGCTGGACCAGCACGAGGTCGTCGCCAGCTCCGTCGTATGTGAGAAGGCTGACGATGGTGCCGACCTTGTTGAGTGCCTGGCCGGCCGTCGGCTGGCCGAGCTCGCCGGGTCCGTTCTTCGACAGAGTGCCACGGCCGGCCGTCGTCGAGACGATCACCTCGTCAGTGAGCGCGACCGGCACGCCGATCCCGAGGAGGCCGGGCACGAGGAGCACGGACACCTCGCCAGCGATCCGCGAGGGTGCGGGGTCAGTCGCTACTGGCGCAGCGGTTGAGACAGCGATGGGGCGAGACGCGCCCAGGGCGGGGTCGGAGATGTCTGCCTTGACGTATGCCCTGGGGATCGTCGGGTGCGGCGCGAGGATCTCGCCGATGGCTAGAGCTCCACCGGACTGGTTCACGCGGTCGTCAATGTCGAGCGTCGTGCCCGACCCGCCGCCGCCGCCGAACACTACCCAGTCGGTGTTGGCGATTCCGGCGCGGAGCTGGTAAGTCGTCTGGTCGGCCTGGACGAATACCAGCATCCCCTCTTGCCGCATCTGGTCGGCGTCGTCGCGAGCCAGAGCTGCGCCAGGTATCGCGTCGCGGGCAGCGATGTCGAAGACCTGCTTGGCCGCTCCCTTGATGTCAATGCTTCGAGCTGTCGGTGTGCTCGATCCGCTCGCGAGCGGTGCGCTGTTGAACGTGTCGCCAGCGCCGAAGCCCTGGGTGTCGAACGGGTCAGAGTTAGCCATGCTGCTCCTATGGGCTCACGGTCAGGTCAACGGTGAAGCCGCTGCCCGAGCCGGTGCTGCGCCAGACGTCGTAGAGCGCGGGGATTCCGTTGGGCGTGTTGGGTGTCACGCTCACGCCGGCCGTGTCGAGAACGAAGCCGCCGGGGAAGCCGGCGCCGCCGATCTGAAGAAGGAAGTCGAGGCCGCTGGTCGGGTTGAACGCCTGGGGAAAGGCGACCCAGACGAACTGCGACATCGTCCACACGAGGCCGGTGCGTGAGATGCCCTTGTCGGCGCGCAGCTCGTTCTCCAGGAGCGCCTCGATGAAGACCTCGTCAACGGACCCAGGAGCAGCGGCCACACCTGCGTAGACCTTCGGCAACCAGGTGTAGGTCTCGACGTCCTGGGCGACGGTCGTGCCGTCGTCGGCCTGGTAGGTGAAGGCGACAGCGTCGCCGATGGCCGTCTTCGTGTAGACGATCCCCATGCCCACGGTCGGGACTGGGTTGGCCTGCCCGAGGATGTCCACGGCCGGGTTCGCCTGGTCGTCTTGGATCGTGCGCGTGACCAGGACGCCTGCGGCGTTTTGTTCCATGGCCGTAAACTGGAGGCCCACCGGCAGCTCGGCCCCGAGCTCCAGCGGGCTCGGCGTGATCTTCGTGAGGCTGACTGTCATCGCGGCCGGTGCTCCACCGCCACCGCCGGCCGCCGCGACTCTCGCGGCGCATAGCCCCTGGCTTACGCCGCAGCAGTTCCCTCGACGGCCCACGGCTAGTAACTCCAGGTGCGGATCTTATCGACCGTGCCAGCGACAGCTCGCACGCGCACCTCGTACATCGTCGCGTTGACAGGCTCCACGAGCTCGGCCCCGAGGAAGGCGCCGTCAGCGTCGAAGAATGGGCCGGCCGTGACCTGCGCGAGGTCGCGCACACTCAGCGGTACCAGGGTGCCGGTCTTGTCTCTGCCCCAGTTCACGATGCTCACGTCCACCGCGTCGGCAGCTCCAACGAAGGCGAAGCTGATGACGACCGTGCCGCCGTCCGCTGGCTGCAGCCCGAGGTTCGTGGGGGTAGGTGTTCCGGCGCCGGCCGGCGCCAAGTCTTTCGCCAGCGGCCCAGTGCTCAGGTCGAGCGAGTCAACGGCAGCGACGCGCCTGTAAATCGTATCCGCCGCGCGGCGTGCACCATCAGAACTGCAGCCCATGCCTCACCTCTTCCTCGGTTGATCCTCAGCCGGCAGTGTAGCAGAGCCGCCCTGCCTCAGCAGAAGGTAACCATCTGAGGCGACACTTAGCCAGCCCCTTCTGCCCTCTCGACCTCGTGAGCCAGGACAAGGCCCATGATGGCCCTCTCGTCTCGCTTGTCGCCGTAGTGGAAGAAGCGGCCACCCATCAGGCGCACAGCGCAGAAGGCGGCCAGGGCGACGCAGCGATACAGGAGCAGGAGCGGCCGGCGCCAGGACGTCGCACGCGCCAGAGCTCGCCGGTCCATGGCCACGTAAAACTGATAATCCGCTTTCAGCCTGTCGGCCTCCTTGCCTCCGATTGTGCAGTTGAAGTCGTGATGGTCGCAGTCTTCCTCAAGCGTTAGGCCGAAGAACTGGTCAGGGATGAGGTAGTTGAGCCAGCGCAGCTTCGGCCCGCAGCCGTTCAATATCCTCGCCATCTTCATGCGCGAGCGAAGCGACATCCCGACGTGCCGCCAGCGGAACTTCGCGGAGGGGGCGAGCACTAGTAGAGGTATTCCAGCCGGATCACCACGCGCACACTTTCGTCGCTCGTGTTGTGGTATCGGCAGCGGATCACCTTGCCGGCGTCGATCCGCGTTCCGCCTATCTTCGCGTTCCCGAACTCTTCTAGGCCGCCCGCCTTGACCTCCACCCAACCCTTGCAGTCTGTTCCTGCCCCGAGGATGCCTGGGCTCATCGTCGCGTTCACCTTCACCAGCGTCGGCGTCGCGGCCGCGAATGCGTTGGCAGTGGGCACCGACACCTCGAAGGTATCGGCGGCCGTGTCCACCGACAGCAAGATGCCCAGGCAATCCTTGTTCGCTCCGTCGTCGAGCTCGACGACCAGGCCGGCCCATATCGCTCCAGCCACCCAGGCCGCCTTCATGGTCGCGGGCAGCGGTATCGTCGTCGAGCTCGCTGCCGCGTCTGCGCCAAGCGCACCCACGACGGTCTCGGGTCCGATCTCCAGGCCGACCTCGTCGCCGTCGTTTAGGCCCTTTGTTTCGAGCGCGGCCGTGAGTATTGCGATGGGCAGGAGCAGCGTTACGTCCTTGGAGCTCACGCCAGGCGCGGCATCCCACGCAATCGTCTCGGCCCCATAGTTTCCGCCCGTCTCTTCGCCAGGCTTCTCCTCTTGGACCTTTACCGTCTTCGGCTCTTCGACTGGCTTATGGTTCGCCTCGACGTGCGCGGCCACCACCTCCTCCAGGTATGGGAGCTGGTCGGGGTCTTGTGCTTCGAGGTCGTCTAAGAACTCAACGAGAACGTCATGGCCCCCCGGCTTCTCATTGGTGGAGACGCCGACGACCTGGATGGTGATCCTTTCATCGTGCCCTATCTCGGCATGCAGCCCAGCCTCCGAAAGACCGTTTAGAAATTGCGTCGCCTTGTCGAATGAGTAGGTGGTTACGGTTGGCATTACGTGCTCGCCTTCCAGGCGCGGAGTCGGACGCGCCGAATCCGCACAGTCTTCCCTGATTTACCAGACGCGAAATCCAGGTCTAGGTTGTGGCCTCCGGCCGTGAGTGCCCTGCGGCAAAAGCCCGACCTGCCGCTGTAGTCGTTCTTACCCTTCTCGCTCTCCTCGCCCACATCCCAGAGGGTCTCGGAGTCGTCGAGCTGCACGCGGACGTTTGTGGGCTTTTCTCCCTCGTCGCTCCGGTACTCGTAGCTCCAGTCCAGCATGTAGTCGGCGGCCTGCGCGGTGAAGGTCAGCCGCAGCTTCTGCGTGTAGCTCGTGGCCGTCCTGGTCGATTCGCCCTCGTCTTCGTTGTAGAAAGGAAACCCGAAGGACACATCGACCTTAGCCTGGCCGCCGCCCTCGTCGCTCGCCTCGACCAGGTTGCCCGTGAAGTTGAGCGCGGTGTGAGGGCCGCCCGCGACCACGCCGCCCTCGTCTTTGACGATGATTGCTGACCCTACGCCGGGGTCGCCCTGTTCGCCCTTGTCGCCCTTGGGTCCACCGAGCGCGGCCATGCTTATAGAGCTGCCGCCGCTCACCGACTGGTAGGTGTTCGGCGCTTCGTTCCTCGCCACCTGGACCTTGACGATGTCGCCGGCCGAGACGCGCAGCACGCGCGCCTTCGTGATCGTCCCGATGCCGTTGCCGCTGTTGCGCGAGTAGACGAAGCCGCGCCAGCCGACGACCTCGACGAAGCCGCCGCCCGCGTCTCGCATGAACCGACATCCCCAGTCGGATCGGTTGTTACCCGCGAGCTCGTCGAGCGTGATGGAGAAGGAGACATATAGAACGGTGTTCGCCGTTATCGCGATCTCTGCCTGGCCTGGCGTGAATGTGAATTCGCCCGTGTTCTCCACCTGGGCCGGCCACACGAAATCATCATAGACTCCGATGCCTGATGTGAACTGCTGAGCGCCCGCGTCATCCACGGCGTCGAAGGCGACCTGGTCGAAGTTGAGGATGCTGCCACCGTTCTCGTCCAGCCCGACAAGCCTGAAGATTCCAGGCGCGACCTCCTTGACGTAGACCTGGCTTTGCCCAGCGCCGGGCAGCGCCGGGTCGGTCGCGGCTAGCGCGACGTTCTCCAGGTAGAGCTCGGCGAGCGTCTTGATTTCACCGGCCATGCACTACACCTTCGTCGTGACCAACACGGCCGGCGTGTCGTTCGTTGGGGTCGCTGGGGTCGCGTTGGCTGGCAGTGCGCCGCCGGCCGTCGCCTCGATCCATCGCGGAGTCACGAACCTGTTCACCCCGCCCGTTGACCTAAACCGCTTCTGCCCGCCGCCCGCGTTGCGGACAATCGCCACCCAGTAGTAACCGGACGCTGGCACAAGGAAGCCGGCGCCGTAGTTGAAGGTAAACGAGCCGGCTCCAACACTCCCCAGGACAGACTCGGCCACCTTGTCGTTCGGCTGACCAGCCACCGCGTAGTAGTTCCCCTCGTCGGGGTCGGTCTGGTCGTACAGTCCGATCCGCACCTGGGCGTTCGGCCCGGTGATGTTCGTCGTCTCGAATTGACCTCGCGCCACGGTGACGCCGGCCGGGAGGTACACGCGCTGATAGTTGATCTGGTTGGCAGCCAGGCTGACCTCGCTGGCGTAGCTCAACGGCGAGCCCAGCAGCCACTCGTTCGTGAGCGCGTCGCCACCACCACCAGCCCCGAGCGGCACGAACTCCAAACCATTCTCGGCGACGTTGACGGCTGGCGCACGGCCTGCCTGGTTGAGGTAGCTGCCGGGTGTATCGGTCAAGGCCAGGAACGTAGAGCTGCCACCGCCTCCACCGATTGGAATGATGACGCCGGCCGACGTCACGCCCTCGAAGCTGGTGCCATTCCAGCGAAACCTGATGCGGCCCTCTGGGGGGTCGAGCTGGTTGACGCGCGTGAAATCCTCGGGGAAGTCTATGGTGCCGTTCGGCACGAAGACGGTCGGCCCTCTCTCCGACTCCGCTGCGGAGAGCTGAAGCAGGTGCCGCTTGATCCCGGCCGCGTCTTGCAGGTCGAAGTCCTGAACGTCTGGCGGTGGGATGTTCTCGGCCACGCTCTACTCCTTCCAGACCACGCAGGTCACTCTCACCTTATCGAATCCGCTGCCTGGCTCCAGGTTCAAGCCGACGACCTCGCACACCTCGAAGAGGCCGCCGGGGATGTCCTTGTGCTGAATGCTCACGAGGTCGCCGAAGCGGAGCTCTAGGCCGGGCAGCGCCATATCAATCTCGACCGACCAGCGCGGAGCTCGGCGCCGGTCGAGCAGTCGCTGCATCACGGCCTCGGCCGCAACGTCGTCTCGGATCAGGTCGAGCGTGGCCGTCTCGCCCTTGATCCCGAAGCTGAGCTCAGCGGCCGCGTCCACGAGCTCGACGCTGCGGCTGGTCTTCCCGCTCGGGGCGAAGACCCGGTATAGGCCGGTGATCCTCGTGCGTGCTTCGCCGAGGCCGGTGCGCCCCAGCTTGAGCGAGTCGCGCAGAATGTCTTGCAGCTCGGTGAGCTCGCGGAAGACTGGCAGCACCACGTCGGGCTCTGGCCGGCGGATCAGGCTGTGATTCCCTCGATCCCAATTCTGCCGGCAGTCGCCTTGCTCGGTGATCGCTTCGAGCAGCTTGACGGCCGACGTCGGCTTGCCGAGGGCGAAGCCCATGCGGATCCCATCGGCGAGCTGGCTGGCCTTGGTCGGGTTGTAGTTCGCTCGGTTCAGTCGGCTCGCTGGCAAGCCCATCCCCAGTGGCGTCGCTCGCGTGATGACCTGCTCGGCGATGTCGGCCGGCGTGTCTGCGCCACCAGCTCCGACCAGGCCGCGCACGTCGGCGAAGCCCCTGGGCACCTTCGAGCTCGCGTCAAGGAATGGCGTGTACTCTGCCACCCAGAACGTCTCGACGATCTGCGGGTCAATGTTCGGGATGTTCGCTCGCCACGCAGCTCGGCCGCCTCGCGCGAGGTCGGAGAAGAATGCCCAGTCAGCCTTCGCGTCTCGCGTCTTGCTGATGCCCACGAGGTCGGTGACCTCGAAGTAGTTGGTGACCGTTCCCTTGACGTCGATGGTCGCGCTGTTTATCGGTGGGTTGTCCTTCACGTCGAGCTCTATGAAGAGCTCGCGACCGACCCATAAGCCAGAGCTCACGCCCAGAACCGGGCTCACGATCCAGTCCCAGTCGGGCACGTTGCCCAGGTCGGAGTCCAGCAGGCCGATGTCTATCGGCGCCTCGAAGCGTTGAATGTTCAGGATGAGGCCGGTGCCGATGCCGTTGTTCGTCTTCTGCGCCTGGAGCTCGGCGACGATCTTGCCGGTGGTGCGATCCTTCACGGTCACAACCATCGGCGAGGTGATCGGCGTATAGGGCGGCCCCCAGCCAGCGATGAACACAAGGGTGCCGCTGACGGGCTCGAAGCTGCCAAGGTCGGGCGGCGTGTTCAGCCGGAAGATGGCATCGCCTCGGCCGATAAAGCTGGCTTCCCCGAAGCCAGAGAAGAAGCTGGCGGCCTCGGTGTCTGGGTCGCCGTCGATCATCCGTGATGCCAGGCTCTTCCGCTGCCACACGCCGGGGTCTATCGTCTCGTCTGGGCTCAGGACGCGCACGCCTGTGTCGCCGATCTGCGGAGCCATCACTGGGTCAGGCACATCGTAGATGCGGTCGCCAGTCTTCTCGTCGTTTCGGGCGACCTCGTCGGGCACCAGGTCGTGTGGCTGCAGGTTGAAACTCTTGCCGACGACCACGACCGCCGCCGCCCCAGGAGTGCTCGCGAGCTGCGAGCTGGGAAGCGCAGAATTCCACGCCTGATTAGGCGACGTGCTCCCGTTCGGAGCTGTCACCAGCGGCGTATTCCCGTTGGTGATGCCGAGCGTGGCCGGGTCGAAGATCACGGCCACCCATACGCGGAGCAGGTCGCCAGGAACTCCGAGGCCCTCGGTGTTGGTCCGCAAGACCATCGTGCCGCCGCCGGCCGCCTGCCCGAGCTGCGCCACACCGAAGGCCCTATACCCTGCGTTCTCTCGCGCGGAGAACTGGGCGCCGGCCGCGCTGTTCAGCGGGTCGATGTCTTTGAAGTGCACGCGCTGATACTCGGGCGCGGCGTTCGGGTTCCTCACCTTCGGGGTCTCGGGCCACGTCACCAGGCCGTTCGCGAAGTCGATCAGGCTGGGGTCGGGCACGGTCTCGCCCAGGACGCCGTCGCTGCCCAGCACTCGGATCGTCTCCAGCTTGCTCAGCGGATGGTCGGCGAAGAGCAGCGTGAAGTCGCCGACCTCTTTGACCTCGGAGCTCCGCGAGTGCTCGCCCATCAGCGTGCCGTTCGATCCGCGCGTGAGGCCGGTGAGCTCGTCGCCGTTCTTACCTGTGTAGGCGATCTCCTCATCTCCGATCAGGACCGAGCCGGCCGGCGGGAATTCGCTGGCGTCTTCGAGCCGGATGGTATCGGAGACCTGAACCTGCGGCGTGCCGGTGGCGTTATTGAAAGCGAAGAGCACGGCGGCCGGGTTGAGATGCCCAGGGGTGATGAACGGTGGCGGTGGCGCGGTCATGCGCTCGGCGAGTTTGCCCAGGGCGTTCACGTCCACGGCGACGCCCTCGTGCGCCTCGACCTCGCCGTAGACGATGGGCCGCTGCGAGCTCAGAGAATCGTCGGGTGCGTTTGGGAAGTCGTCGAGGGTGATCGGCCGGCCGAGCTCGACATCTTCCACGGCCTCATTCCGCAGCACGTCGATAGAAACGACCGAGCGCGAGAAGCCGGCGACGCGCTCCACGATTCCCTCGAAGAGCTGGTACCGATTCTTCGCGAGGTCGTCGAGGAGGATGACCCAGATGGTGACGCCGCTGCCCTCGGGAGGGTTCGCCAGGAAGAGGTCGCGCAGTCTGTCTTGCCCGCCCTCGTCGGTGTCGTCCAGCTTGATCTGCACATCGTCGGTGCCGCTGCCCTGGGTCCGCTGGATCGTGGTGACGCTGACCTGCCTGCCTTCGTAGAAGAGGCCGGCGAAGTTCAGGGGGATCGTAGCGAAGCGACGGGTGCCGGCCGGCAGGCGCATCTCGATCAGCAGCACGTTCGCCGTGCAGTCGGCTAAGAACTCGGCGGTGGGCACTCGACCCTGCGCGACGTCGAAGGCCACGGCCAGGTCGCTCGTGCCTTGGCCCAGGCTGTCGAAGCCCAGGCTGAGCTCGGCGTCGAGGAGCTCAGCGATGCTGTCGAAGAGGAGCGTGCGCTGGAGCTCGCCACGCGCGAGGCTCTCCATCTTCACGAAGAGGCTAGGGTCAAAATCAATGTCTCCCCAGAACGGGGTGCCCCACTGGGCGAGCGACGGGCTACCTAGAGTCATTCAGTCATACCTCACGCGAAGGCCGCCGACGATCTGCACGTTTGCCGTTGCTCCTGTCTTGCCCACGCGGAGCTCGACCCTATCGCCCCTGACTACGGGGATGCTCATGCGCAGCCTGGCCACGGTGTTGTTTCCGCCTGGCCCACCGCCAGCGAATCCCAGCACGCCGTTCACGTATACCTCGGTGGCCGTGATCGTGTCGCCGCCTGGGCTGGTCACGAGATACCAGGCCAGGTCGATCACTCCAGCGAGCATCACCACCTGCTCGGTCTCGACAAGGTTGAGGCCGGCGAGGGGTGTGCCGTTCGCGCGCAAGTAGGCGAGGCCAAACTGAAAGCCCAGGAACTGGCCGCCGAAGGCCAGGGTGTCGTCGAGCTGCCAGCCGAAGACCGTGAGCCCAGGCTGCGACGGGTCCACCACGAGAGACTCACCGCCCCTCGGTGTCGTGTTGTCCTGCGGGTTGACCGGCCCGCCTGGGTTGTTCCGCCTCGGGGTCGTGACCAGGCCGACGCTGTCGCGGCTTTTGAATCCGCCGGGCTGGCCCTCGGCGCCTCCGAGCTGCGCGTGGTCCACGAGCGTCAGGAGCTTGTTGAAGTCGCCAGCCTCGGCGACTCGTGGCCGCTCCTCGCCGACTGTCTCCTTGAGCTCGGCGCCCTGCAGCGGCAGCTCCTCGTCGGCCTCCTCGACCACGGTGCTCCATTTTGTCCACACCTGCGCTCGGCCCTTGAGCGTCGAGAACGGTGGCGACTCTGCCTCAAGCGTTCCCACTCCGTTCTCGGTGAACTGCAGAAGGAACGGCGCGGTGGCCGTGAGCTCGTCTTCTGCCGCCGCCGAGATTGTGCAAGAGAATCCGTTGATGGTCACGCGGTTCGACGCGATAGACGTGGCGAAACCCTGGCCCTTGATCGTGAAGACGTCGCCAGCTCGCAGCCGGTTCGGGGTGACCGAGGTGATGGCGATCTGCCTGGGGGTCAGCACCAGGTCGGCGACGGCGATGACGTCCTGTATCAGGATGTCGATCCGGTCGGGCTCGCGGTCCACGTCGTCGGTGACCGTGACCTGGTCGAGCAGGATGACCGAGTAGGTGAGGCTCATGCGATCACCACGCGGGCGATCACGTTGAGCGTCTGCACTGCGTTGTTCTTCGTGACCAGCACCTGCAGGTTATCCCCCACCGCCAGCGAAAGGTACGGCGCAAAACTCCAGCCGTCCACCTCGTTTAGGAATGGCTGCTCATTGGTCGGCAGGTCGTCGGAGTCGAATGCCTCGACGTCATTGACCAGGATGCGCACGCGGTTGATGAACGTGTTGGTGCCGGTGCTGTCTTCGGTCACATGAAGGTTGAGAAGGATGAGCTGGCCGCTGACCGTTGACGCGAGCTCCCTCGCGTCGGTGACCGGGCCGAGGAAGAGCTGGGCCGGGTAGCCCCCATCGTGGTGAGGAACCAGCGCCATCTCCACGCCGACGTTCGCGGCCAGGATCTGGCCGCCCCACCAGAGCGTCTCGGGCACCAGGGTCTTCCACTCGCCGCCGTTCGCGAGGCCGTCGCGGAAGTATCGCTGCCCGTCAGCCCCAGCCGGAACGCGGCGCATGCCGGTAGCTCCTCGCGCGGCGACGTCGCCTAGTGCTGTCAGCAGGTCGTACTGTGTCATCTCCAGCTTGGTCGCCAGGCGGTTCCAGTCCTTCGCCTCTTGGATGCCTGGGTCTTCGTCTGGCGTAGCGACCGCACTCTGCGCCGTGCTCTCCCTCGCTCCGGGTTTCTTCCCTGGCAGTCGGTTCGTCTCCAGCTCGACCAGCGTGAGCTGCGAATAAAACCACCAGGTGGCGGCCGTGTCGTCTTCGTTGTTCGTGACCTCGACTACGATGTGCCGGTCGCGCACGAGGCCGGCCGGGATGACAAACGTGATGGTGCCGTCGTCGAGCGTGGTGACGTCGGAGCCTGGCACCAGGACGATGCCGGTGCCGTCGTCCACGCGCACGGCGTTCGATCCGTAGCTGCCGAAGCCGCTGCCGTTGATTGTCTGGAGCTCGCCAGCTCGGCCACGCCCTGGGCTGATGGTCTCGATCAGCGCAGGCATCAGAACGTCGGCCTGGTCAGCTCGACGGCGGCGAGGTCGGTGACCTCCACGGAGTCGTCGGCGCTTGCGGCCTGGTTGCCTGTCTTGTCCACGGTGACCTCGTCGGTGGCGAAGATCGTATCAGCCTGGCGCACGGCCTCGTGATCCTCGCGCAGTGTGACCGAGGCCGTCACGTTGAACGGGTTGCCATCGGCGCCGTCTTGTGTGCACTCGATCTCCACGAGGTCGGGGTGGCTGACAGCCGCCGAGAAGGTCGCGACGTGCGAGCTCCCCGCTGCCACGGCGATGGCGCCAGACGTGTAGACCTGCGCGCCGTTCACCAGGACGCGCACCAGGGCGAGCACTGCGCCGGATGAGAAGTGAACCTGGACGCCGACGCGCGTGAGCCTGCCCCCGTCGAAGGGCACGCCGTGCTCGGTCCCTGGGCCTCCAGCCAAGCCGGCCGCCCCGAAGGCGCCGCCGTGAGGCTGCGTGAACTGGGCGATGGCGTCGCCCGTGAGCTCGGCTCCCCAGCGCAGGGTGATCCACCGCGAGCTCGGCCCCCAGTACAGGTCGAGGGCCTCGGCCGTTCTCGTGTGGAGCTCCATGCCGCCGCCGCCGATTGGAAGGCGAGCGAGCCCAGCGCCGTCGCTCGTGAAGATGTCGCCGGCCTGCTCCAGTATTTCGTTCGCGATCCTCAGCGCGTGAGCTGCGACGCGCTCGTAGTCTCGCGCCTGGCCGACGTCGGGCACGTCAACGTCGAGGTGCGCCGCCTCGCGAGGGCCTGGCACTTGGCCGGGCATGGAGCTGTCGAAGTCGCGGAGCTCGGCCGCGCTCGCGAGGCTCCAAACCACGAAGGGCTCCGACGCCTCCTGGGTGTCGGTGCGGCTGGCGATGACCTCGACCTGCTGGTTAGTCGGGATGCCTGCCGGAACCACGGCCACGATGACCGTGTCGCTCTCCGAGAGGATCACGGCCGCCACTCCCAGGTTGACGTTGATGCGGTTGACGCCGAAGGCCGGGCTGAAGCCGAAGCCGGTCACGGTGATGAAGTCGCCGGCCTTGATCGTTCTCGGCTGGACGTCGGTGATGACTGAGGCCACTACGCCCTCGCCTGGGCGAAGGCCCGATAGGCCGCCGCGACCTCCTCGACCGAGCGGCCGATGCCCACGTCGCCGTTCGGCATCATCCACACTCGGCACGCCGAGCAGGCCGGGGTCAGACCCAGCGCCTTCGAGACAGGCGGGAGTCCGTGAGCTCGTGCGTCAGGGCCTGCGGCGATGACGTGCTGCACTGTCCAGAGCAGGTCGGTCTTGCCGGCGACGTATACGGTGGTGCCGGCCGGGTGCTGGTAGCGCCCGGCGACAGCCTCGGCCGCGAGCTCGGAGAGCTTCATGCCCTCGGGTGCGTCCTGGCCTCGGCCCTCGACCACGCGGCCGTCAGGCATGAAGAGCTCCCAGCGGATCACCAGGGCCTCGGATCGTAGCGCAGGCCGGCGAAGCGTGTGGGGTCCAGGGGCCGGGGCGCACGACGCCAGGGGTGGCTCGTGCTGAACTTTCGCGAGCTCGTGCGCCGCTCGTGTCGCATGCGGATGTCGGCGCCTCCTGGGCGCTCTGGGGGCTTCCCCTCTAACTCCTTACGATTCGTCATAGCGGCACACCAGGGTCTTCGCTGCGGCCGCGTCGCCAGCGATGGCGGTGATCGCGTGCTGGAGCTGGAACATCCAGAAGTCCTGCCGAGCTCCTCCGTCGAAGGGGTAGGTGTCGGAGCTCAAGAGAACGTCGCCGGCCTGGATCACCTCGGGCGCCGTCGCGGTGAACGTGTCCATGTTGGTCGATCCGATTGCGCCGGCCTCGTCGCCGGCCGTCGCCTGGACGTAGCTGGAGCTCCGACCGAAGAACACCTCACGGCCGACGCCGAGCGATTCCTGCAGCGAGAAGATGCGGACGTTGCTGATGCGGTTGTCGGGCGCCGTCGTCGCCGCCAGCTTCAGGCTCTTACGCCACGAGAAGGCGACGCCCTCTTGTGGGATCGGCACGGGGTTCTGGTCGTCCTGCTGGTCGTCGTCGGCCTGCTTGAATCGAAGAGTCAGGCCGGTCGCGTCAACGCCCAGGCCGGGGTTCGATCCGTGATACACGCGCAGCTCAGTCGTCGCGGCCATCGCCATCCTCCTCTGTCGGCGGTGAGAGCACCGCCAGCTCGTCGAAGTTCATCGGGGCAGGGCCGCCCGCGTCGAGCCAGGCCCTGACGTCGCTGTGCATTCCCTCGCTCATCCTGTCGCCGACCACGACCATCTCGACCTCGGGCACCTCGGCCAGGATCTTGCAGAAGAACGCAGAGACCGACAGCGCCACCACGCGCTCGGCCGTGTCGTGATCGTTGAGCACGCCGGCCGTCGTGTCGGGCAGGAAGATCGGAAGCCAGCCGCGCTTGAGCAGCTCCAGCTTCGAGTCGAAGAGGTCGCGCTCTTCTTCCTTGCTTCGATCTTTGAACGGTGCCACGAGCACCGCGAGCTTGTGAACTGTCAGGAGAGCACCGCCGCTGCATTGTCGCTGACCAGGACGGCGTCGCCGGCCTGGGAAAGTATCGCGCCGTTGAGCGCGTGCACGAGATTGTCGGCGATGGTTACGCTGTCGGCCACGAGTATCTCGGGCAGCGGAACCAGGCGCAGCTTCAGCGTGAACTCGTAGCGTTCATCCACTCCACTCCGCGCCGCGTCGGTGCCGGTCACGCGGCCCTCCAGCCTGCTCTGCTCGAAGCGCACGCGGCCGGTCCAGTCTGCGGGGTTTGCCAGGGCCGGAACCTGTGCGCCGCCCTCGGTCGTGCTCAGCTTGAAGGCCAGCGCCCGGTACTTGACCGACTCCATGAAGGCCACGAGCTCGTCGAACTCGCAGCGGGTCACGCCCTCCCAGCTCCCGTCGAGGAAGCGGTCAGTGATGCCCAGGTCTTGCGCGAAGATCCGGCCGCCCTCGGTCTCGCCGACTGCCTGCCGTCGCTCGCGCCGGATCGTGTCGCCGGGTGTCGGGTTGCGGATGGTGATCTCGAAGCCGGTCTGCAGGTTCAGTAGCGTCCAGCTCATAGCAGGCCCTTCCCTGTCACGCCCAGCTTCACGGCTCGCGTCATCTCTGGCAGCAGGTCGCGTGCCGTCTGCCTGAAACTCTCGGCGTTTCCACCTTCGATGTTAAAGGTCGGACTGACGTTTACCGTGCTGTTGTTTGCGACCCTGCCGGTGAAGCTTTGCACGAGCTGGCCCAGCGCAGAGTTTTCTCCACGAGTCAGGACGCGCTCGCCCTGCTGCAGCTTCGCGAGCTGGTCCACGCGCACGGGTCCACCCAGGTCGAAGCTGAGGCCACCCGCGTCGAGGCCGGGGCTGTTCTGAACTACGAAGCGCGTGAACTCCTCATCGTTCGTGACGCCGGCCTGGCGTGCCTGCTCCCTGACCGCGTTGCGTTGCGACGGGCTTAGGTTGCTGAAGGTGCCCTGCACGGTCGGCTGGCGCCTGCTCTGGATGCCGAAGCCGAAGCCGCCGAAGCGTTGATTAACTTGAGCCTGCGTCTCGCCGCCCGGTCTCTGGCCGACGCCCGTCCTGCTGAAGCTGTTGCGGGCCGCCCCCGCTTTTGCGCCCGCTGCCTCGGCCGCGTCTCCAGCTTCGAGCGCGGCCTGGGCCAGAGCCTTAAGGTCTCGCCCTGCGATGCCTGCCTCTTCGCCCAGCGCCTTCAGGCCCTCGGCGAATTGCTCCACGGTTATCTGTCCGGTGGCGAGCTCGCTGCCGAGCTCGGCTATCTTCTCCTTGCCCTGGGTGTCAAGCTTCTCGCCGAGCCTGTCGGCCGCCTCGGCCACGCCGCCGAAGCCCTCCTGCGACAGCTTCACCAGTTGAGTCGAGAGCGGGATGGCCTTCTCCCCGAGCTCGGCGAACGTGCCACGGCCGACGCGCACCAGTATCTCCTCGGTCTGCTCAGCAGAGAAGCCCAGGCCCTTCAGTGCCTCCTCGAATTGAGAGCCGGCCACCAGGCCATCCTCCGACGCCGCCTTGAAATCTTTGCCTGCGCTCTTGGCTTTCTTGCCTGCGTCCTGGGTCGCGCCGCCGTTCTCCTTCATTGCCACAGCCGCCGCCGCTGCTGACACGACGATCTCATCCAGCCTGGCGTCGAGCTCCTCCTGGCTGACTCCGAAGAGCTCGGCCTGCTCGCGAGCTGCAGAGACCGCCTCGGCGAATTCTCCGGTCAGTGCGTCGGCGAGTGCGTTGAGCTGCGACGACTCGCTGGGGAATGCCGCATCAAACGCAGCGGCGATGTCTGCCTCGGCGATCTCCTCGCCGAGCCGGTCGAAGCGGTCGCTTATCTGGTCAACGTGCGAGACGATCCGCGCCCTGGTCTGCGCCACCTTCTCGGCCGCCTCGTCTTGGCTGGCGAAGAGTTTGGTGAGTCCCTCGACCTCGCCTATCTCACCAGTCCGGATGCCTTCTCGTATCTTCGCCTGTGCCTCGGCCGCGACTCGCTCCAGCGAGGCTATCTCTGCCTTGCCTGCGTTCTCTGCGTTCGCCACCTGCTGGTCGCGGAACTCGTCGAGGCTTCCGCCCAGCTTCTTCACCTCTTCCACGGTCGCGTTGAAGGCGTCGGTGATAACCCCGCGCTGGTCAGTGACTGAGTCGGACACGCGGCGCAGGACTGCGTCGAGGTTCTCCTGCGCTGCTATCTCTCGCTCGCTCACCTTCTCGAATGCGTCGGCGACCTCGAAGAGTTTGGTGAGGCCCTCCGTCTCGCCGAGCTCGCCCGTGCGGATCTGCTCGCGCACCTTCTCGGTTTCGAGCCGGCCGGCGAGCTCGCGCAGTTGCTTCGCTTCGGCGAGCTGCTTGGCGGCCGCGTCTATCTGCTTCCTCGCCTCGGCCCCTGACTTGGCGAGAGCTGCCGACCGCTCTGAGTTTGCCGCCGTGATGAGTGCGGTGATCGCCTGCTGCCTTGTCTTGAGTGCCTGGTCGGCCGTCTGGCTTGTTCCGATGGCCGCGATCTTCTTTGCGATGTCCACGGCCTTCGGCCCGAGGTCAGCAAGCCCTCGCGCTGCCGCTGCGCTCCCGGCCGCAATCGTTGACAGCGCCGAGCTGAGTCCTGCCACCGCGCCCTTCGCCGATCCTATCGGAGCGGCGACGCCGCCGGCCGCCGTCGCCAGGTCGGTCAGACCTGCGGCCGCGTCCTTCGCTGCCGGCCCTAGGGCGTCCAGCTTTTTCTTCTGGTCGGCCAGCGCCTTCTCGTCGGCGATGGCCTTCTCGGTTTTCTCCACCTCCTCGGTCAGCACGCCTACGTCTTCGGCCGCATCGCGGTAGCTGTCGCCCACGCCCTTCACCGCGTTCTTCGTTTCGCCGAACGTCTTGGTGAGGTTGTCCAGGCTCGACACCGTGTCGATTGCAGCGCCAGTCTGCTCAACCAGCGACTCGGTGAAGCTGTCGGCCTCAGACTGAAGATCCTTTAAGCCCTGCGCTGCCCCTTCGAGGTCGTCGGCGATGTCGAGGCCGGCGAAGCTGGCCAGGGCTGCAGACGCTTCGAGCAAAGCGATGGGCACGAACGTCACGGCCCGCAGCAATTCGCCGAAAGCCAGAGACGAAGCGGCGAGCGACCCGACCACGACG
>Ga0233415_10000305_pt1 | contig 23568 bp, 23 predicted proteins | sample Na_anoxic_12_MG_FD_188631 | JGI IMG/M metagenome (GOLD analysis project Ga0233415, IMG submission 188631) | Seawater microbial communities from Saanich Inlet, British Columbia, Canada - Na_anoxic_12_MG | ecosystem: Environmental > Aquatic > Marine > Inlet | place: Canada: British Columbia... | reverse complement strand
CAGCGAAACTAGTTAAAGTACCTTCACCCCTACCCGTTAAACGGTCTAACATAGGTCCCATAGTTTTATCTAAACCAGCAAAGAAAGCGAAACCTAAACTCTTTAAAGACTCCATTAGATTTTTAATTCTAGTCATAAACCCTTGTGCGTCTTCTGCTCTTTTTTCTAAGGTTTTGTTCTCAGACAATAAACTTTCGGCTATCCCTTTTTGTAAATTAGATACTTTTACTACATCGTCACCAACTTTTACTACAAAAGCTCCTTTGTCTTTATCGAAAGTCGCTATTGTTTTAATAAACTCTCTAGCTTCACCATCTACTCTACGGGAAAGTGATTTACCTATTTGTTCTTGTTTTTTATATATTTGACCTTGAGCGGCTAGTTCCTCTTTTGACATGTTAAGTTGTTCAGCCATTACCCTTAACTTATTCGATGATGCGACACCTGATATTTTAGCTTGTCCGTCTTCCATTTTGAATAAAGAAGCAGCTGCTTTCGCTATATCTTTTTGAAGCCCTTATGGGTCGAACATAGATTTAGACATTAGTTGTAAACCATCACCCATACCAGCAATAGCTCCACCTAACATTTGGAAACTAGCAGCGGTTTTAATAGCTTCTTCAGGTTGGTACATTCTTTCTGCGAAACTTAGTGTACTAGCCATGTCCCCTTTTAACTTGACGGCGGTTGCTGCCATTTTAGCCATTGCATTCACACCACCATTAAAGTTCATAGTAGCTGCTTTAGATAAATTCTGATTTAACATTTTTAATGTTTTACCAGAATTAACACCCATCTTTTCAGACATATTAACTATGTCTTCCACGAATTTAGCACTAGTTTCAATGGACATACCAAAGTTATCTAAACTAGCTGCCATCTGAGCAGCTCCTTGAGCTCCTAAAGCTGTACCTTGTCCCATGTAAGCTAATGCTTTACCAGCACTTCTAGATAAGGGTACCAATCTACCTATCTCATCTACATATTCACCATAATTTTGTACAAGTTCTTTTGCGTTAACACCTATTCTTTGTGTCATCAAGGAAGCTTTATAAGCTTCTTTACGCATTTGATTAAACTGTTTACCAACAACACCGATGTTGACGGCGGTCCTTCTCATAGCATCATCATACTCTGAGAATTCTTTACCTAGTTCTTTAGCTTTTACAGTTACTTTACTTAAAGCTTTGTATGTATCCCTACCTAAGGCTACTGCTAAATTTTTAACACTACCTACTTGACTAGATAGAGCTTTGGATAGAGCTTCTTGTTTTTTGAGTATGTCTTCGGTAGCTTTCTTTTCTTGTTGTACCGCCTTTAATTTTTCTTCAGCTATTCTTAATTGTTCACCCTCAAGTTTAGTTATATCTTCTTGAAGTTTCTTCTCTTCTTTTTCTAACCTATTTAAATCTTTTTTTACTTTATTTAAATCTCTAGAAGCTTTTAAGGCATCTTTAGCTCCAACAGCAAAAGATTTAGTTCCTTTACTAATTGTCTCTGAAATTTTCTGTTGTGTATTTAGAAACTCTTTATAAGCGTTAAGATCTTTAGGATTAAATGCCAACTTTTTATTTTTTTAATTTATTATTTATTTGAGGTGTCTACTATTGTAAATCTAACTTTGTAGTTTGGGTTCTTCTCTAGTACCCCACCTTTAATAGGTATTATTTTAGTTATTTTTTCATTATAAGATTTACCTTCCTCTGGTTTATTGTCCATTTCTATAAAAATTTGACTGACGTTTTGAAATTTTTTACCACTAGTTTTATGTACTAAAACTTTTTGAGATTGATTATAATTAAATATTTTTTCTTCTCCCCTATCAATTTTTATTTTAATTCCGTTTTTAACATCTTCAATGTTTACATCGGTATCGAATTTTAATTTATATTTAGGTGTGTTTTCCATACTCTTAGAACTACTACCTCCAACCATAGAGTCTAGGTTATATATCCCATATTTATCGGCTAACTTATCTTGTCTAGTTTGTATACCACCAACACCAATACCCATGAAGTTTTTAATGTCTCTAAATTTTAAAGATAGTTTAGGGAAAAATTTACCAGCGTCTTTTCCGTAAAGTTTGAAAGCTAATCTTTCTAATTCTTTAGGACTCATAGCCTCATTGTCAAACATATCCCTAGCTTTATCAAAAACTTCCGAATTATTAGTGTTAAAATCTTTAAATGTTATTTTTGTAACTTTAGGTTCTTCTTTTATTATATTTTCTGTTTTTTGTCCTTGATTACTGAAATTACTAGTTTTAGATATGTAACTTATAATATCACTCATTGACATAATTATTTTGGTATAAGCTAAGTCACGTTGTTTTTCATCTTTGTATTTACCTCTAACACTTTTTAAAGCGTCATATAATTCTTTTAAGAATTTTTTTATCCTTATATATAATTCATTCTCTTTACAACATTTATGTAGTTCGTTAAATAATTTTAGTAAATCATTGAAAAATTTTGATACTTCGTCTGTCCATTTTACCTCATCTTTTTCAACTATTTTATCGTCAGAAAGTTTTTTTAACATGTCGAATAAAGACTTTCCTTGTATCTTAATATTTGTTTTACTAGAATTAGCAAAGTTTAAAACTACATTTCTTCTAAAATTTGGGTCTTTATCACCTCTACCACTTATATTTAGTGATTTTAGATTTGGTGTTTGTGATTTTAGATTTTTTAAACTAGAATCTAAATCTTTAAAAGTTTCCTCATCTGTAGATACATTTTGTTCATCACTATTTTCTTCTTGTTCTTTTTCAGTTGTATCATCACTATCAGTACCTACCTTATCGGTTAAGGTATTATAACCTCTATCCATTTCAAGTGCGGGAGTTTTAATACTTGGGTTGTACATATCACTACCCTTAATTTTAATTATAAACTCGTCACCCTTTTTTATTTTCCCATCTGATGTTGGAATTGGTATGTAATTAAAAGTATACGTTTCTAAGGGTTTACCTTCACCTTTTTCGTGTGAATTGTAATCACCAGCAGTTAAGGTTATTTCCCCTTCTGTCTCAATACCGTCAAGTACCATTTTTGTCTTTACTGGTTTATTGAAAAATTGTATTGGTACATAGTCTTTGAATATCTCACCCTTACCTATAGTGAAGAATTCTTTTATTAATAAATCATCAACACTTGAATTCAGTACACTTCCTAATTTTAAGTCCATACTTTCTTTTATTATAAATATACGAGAAAGAAAAAAAGAGTGACTTAAGTAGACACTCTTCTAGTTCTTTTTCCACCACCACTAGATGATGTACTATTAGCTTTATCCATTTGTTTTTTTTCTTCTTCTTTCTCCTCTAATAATTGAGTTATATAATTCCTTCTTTCCCACACTGGCATTGACATTATGTCTGACCTAGTAAAACCTATATGTTTAGTACATATAAATATCTCATTGGTTAAGTAAGGTTTATAATCCGAACTCAGGCCAAAGAAAGTCTGGTCCAAGGACAAGAAATGTATCAATAGGGTCACCTCCAGGACCCTCCACTGTAATAGATAAATCTACACCTGGTTCAATATCGTTGATGTATCTCCTTAAAGCTAATGAATCCCTAGCTGGCATAACTCTAACAAAATTATGTATCCATTCTTTATCTGTCCTACCATCAATACTCATAATATGTGTACCTAACTTATGTGTTAAAGAATCAGAAAATTCAGCTTTTCTTTTTTCTTGAGCTTTTTCTCTTTTTGTTAATTCATCTTCATCTTTTACGGTTAGTAACCTAAATTTGATTCTTTTTTTAGCTTGAGGTAGGGTAAAATCAAACAAACCATTATCATCTGGTTCGGCACCCAATTCTTTTTGTTTTAAAGTGGTTAAATCTACTTCTGTTTCTATTTCTAAACCATCTGGTGTTTGTATAGTCACTGGGTATTTTTCACCATAACCTGTAGCTCTTAACCAAATTAAAATAGAGTTTCTATCCCCAATTAATAAATCTTCGTGAGATACTTGTCCTTTCCTAATTTTTCTTTTCATTAGAACCTCAATAAATTTACCCGATTGTAAAAGGTTAGGAGAAGTTAAAATATTTTCATCCATTGCTGTTAAATATTCGACTTCTAAAGTAGATTTTTTACCTGGGTAAAGTAAACCTTTAGAGGGTAGAGGGATAATGTCGTAAGGTACTTCTACCTGTACACTATTACTTTCTGTTGTCTGATTTTGTGTTTCCATTAATATTTTTTATAAAACTTTTGTTATACTATTTACATTCATAAATATTTTGTTTTTATTTTTTTAAGCAGCTTTTAGATCAATATTCTTAATGCGCTTTTACTTAATATAATATACATATAAGCTTAAAGAAAAGCTTTTGCTAGCAAAAAGATCACAAAAAATTTGTTTAATCGGATATTAATCCTTATATTTGTTAAAAATTAAAAGGATTTAAAAATGGAAAACACTAAATTAAACAGATTAAAAGAAGTATTAGCGATACCAACATATTCTAGGAATGAAGAGTTAATGATATCTTATCTAAGAGAGGTTTTAGATGGTAAGGGTTACGAACATTATGTAGATAGTATTGGTAATTTATATGTTACTAAAGGTAATACTGAAAACTACCCTTGTTTCGTGGCACACACAGATACGGTACATAGAGTAAATAAAAATCTTAAAGTCGTTCAATTAGAAGAAGAAGGTAAGACTATATTAACTGGTATCGATTCCAAAACGATGAGACCATCTGGTATTGGTGGTGATGATAAATGTGGTGTTTATCTTTGTTTGGAGATGTTAGATAAACTAGAAAATGTGAAAGTAGCTCTATTTGTATCCGAAGAGATAGGGTGTATAGGTTCAAACCAAGCAGACCCTAACTTTTTTAAAGATGTGGGTTACGCTATCCAATATGATTCACCCAAAGGTAATTCAATGAGTTTAACTTTGATGGGTAAAAGACTATTCTCTGAAAATAGTGATTTCGCTGAAAAAGTTTCTGGACCAATATTAGAACATGGTGTTAATAGTTGGGAAAGACATCCGTATACGGACATTTGGCCTTTAATGGAAAAATTCAACTTCGCTTGTCTTAACTTAGCTGCTGGTTATCATAGGTATCACACTGATGATGAATATGTTGTAGTCGAAGAAGTACAAAACGCTTTTAATTTAGGTATTAAACTTCATAGTATTTTAGGTGAAAACTTTTATGAAGGTTCTAAAAGTGAATTATTAACAAATAAACCTAACTACTCTACAATTGTAGAGGGAGATGGTGATGAAAACTAATAGGATGGGTATAATAGAACCACCAAAAACATTGGAAGATTTTAAAAAAGTATTAGAATCTATAATAGAATTACAAAAAAACCCATGGTGTGATAGTACTATGTATAGTAATTTACTTGAAAAAGAGTACCAAGTAAGGAAAAAGATTAAAGAACTAAATCAATAACAAAAGATAAATGACAATTAATAAAGGATTAGACCTTTTATTAGAATTAAAAGGTAGGTTAACAAAGTTAAAAAAAAACACTTCAGATATATCGTCAATAAGTAATAAACTACTAATTATAAAAATGGAGTTTGGTGGCAGAATGAAGTTAGACGATTCTATGGTTGAAAAAATAGAAAAAATAATCAATAAAAATAAGTAGTAATGCCTGAATTAGCCGAAGTTAAAATTATGTCTGAATATATTAACTATGTTAGTAAAGACGAAACATATGTTAGTGTTGAAAAATCTAAAGAAAATAAAAATCCAAACCTAAACGTATCATATAAACAATTCAAAATTTATTCTTTTAGTAGGGGTAAAGAGTTAATGTTGGTTACTGAAGACATAGAAACCAAAGAACATAAGAATTTTTTAATGGGAATGGGTATGTCTGGTAATTGGGTTTTCGTAGAAAAAGGTGGTATACCTAAACATTCACACATAGTTTTTGAAACTGTGAACGGTGGTAAGTTATGTATGTATGATGTTAGAAGATTTTCTAGATGGAAAGAAAGTGATGAATGGTCTGACAATAGAGGTCCTTGTATGTTAACTGAATGGGAAGATTTTGTAAATAACCTATATGATAATTCTCATAAAAAAATATTTGACAAACCAATTTACGAACTAATGTTAGACCAAAAATACTTCAACGGAATGGGCAACTACCTTAGAGCTGAAATCTTGGATAGGTCGGACCAAAACCCTTTTGTATCAGCTAGAGAAGCTATTAAAAATAAAAACATGTTATCATTATGTGACACTGTCGTTGAAGAAGCTTATCAATTAGGTGGTGGTCAATTATCACAATGGATGAATCCATACTTTAATGACAAACAAACATTTAGACAATGGATGAGGTGTTACACCAAAAAAGAAAAAATAAAAGATAAAAACGGTAGAACTTTTTGGTTCGATTCAAAGCATAAAAAAACCCTCCATTAAAGAGGGTTTTATTTTTAGTAACCAATTTTTTATTAAAATACGTGTATAGCTCTATCAAATCTTAGAGTAGCGTTAATATCAGCGACATCCGATGAACCATAATCTAAGTCGTTAAAGTTAACGTTTGTTAACATAGTTCCTTGTAGTATCCACTTTTCAATAACAACACCAGTAGGGTCTAATAATTCTAATTCGACATCCTTCTTATAACCAGCTGCATAACCCATACGACCTGTTACCGATTCTGCGTGTAAACGAACCCACTCCATAAGAGCTTGAGCCGCTGAAGGACCAATAGGGTCACGGAATGTTACATCAATACTTTCCCAATTAAATCTACCTGCTACATATGTCTCAGTGTTTAGGAATTGAATAGCCACCTCCTCTATAGAAATCGCTGGTCTAGAACCAGAAGCTACAAACCACTCTTGAATACCAAGAGGTGTAGGGAATCTAAATATAAACCTGTTCTTTTTCTTTGGTTCGTAAGGAACAGGCATTCTCATTAATAAATCTGCCATTGTTTATGTTTTTATTTTTTTATTATCTTTTATTATAAATATGCGACAATTTTGTTTTATTTCATTAATTGTCTTATTCTTGTTATTTCCTCTTTTAAAGTGTTTTCATTATCTAACACTCGATTATCTACCAAATAGTAATCATCTGATACACTTTTATCGAACTCTTTCGATGATGTTGATTTACAACCATATTTTTTACATTTATCTAATACAGCCTTCTCATTATAATACAACTTACTACCTTTAGCTCCGTAATACATTGAAGCTAACATTTTCATAAATTGTGGTAAATTTTTCATGAAAGTAGATTCATCAAAACCAGCTTGATTAGCTGTACTACCTAAACCAGCTTCTATTATCAAATCGTATCTAATATCTGTTGAGTTATTAATACTACCCGCTGTTCCAGCTCCTTTACCTCTTTCACCAGGTTTTGAAATACCAGCCTTAGCTCTAGTACTAATCTCAAATTCTGGAAACGCGTCTCTGAGTTTCTTAAAGAACGACCCAATACCCTTTCTAGTATTCCTAATCCACGCGACTAAAGCTAAATTATCTTTCTTAAATAAACCTTTCTTCCATTTATCAAAACTAGTATCCTTAAGTAAGTCACCGTCTTTTTTTAGTTTATTGAAAAAGGCTTTTAAATACTTGTCTTGGTCTACTTTACCTTGACCTAAAGCTGCATCAAAAAGTCCAGAAGGTAAAACTGTTCCTTCTTTTAAACCTAATCTATCCCACAAACTCTTACCACCAGGTAAAAAGTTTTTAGACAAATAAGCTAACTGCATATTCCTATTACCATCTAAGAAATCACTAGGTATCTCTGGTCCACTCACACCACCAGTCGGTTCACCCTCTCCACCACCAGTTTGTGGTTCATCTCCTTCTCCATCACCGTCACCTTTTGGTTCATCTCCTTCACCCCCTTTAGGTTCTTCATCTCCTCTTGGTTCATCAATGATTCCATCTGGGTCTTCCTCGTCTTCAGGACCTATATCAACAATAGGTGGATTTTCGTCAGTTGGTTTAACTAGTTGTAATGATTGTAATAAATCGTTTAAAGTTTTAGACCTAGATTGTCTCTTACCCTTCTCTCTCATTAGTTTAACAACAACCCCACCGCCAAATAAAGCAATACCTAATATCTTAAGTATCGGTGCTGCTATTAACATTTTACTCCCACCAACAATGGTTTTCTTAGTTGTCCATCTGATAATACTTTTAACAACCATACCTTTCAAAGTACCACCTGGTACAGTAACTAAAGTATCACCAGCGTTTTTTCCAGTACCTGCCCAATCACCTTTAAATACTTCACCTAAGTTGTCTCCATGACCATTTGGATTACTAACTATCTCACTCAAAGTTGCTTTAGCCGCAACTGGGTCTTGAAATATACCACCTTTTTGTGTGATTATATCTATACCTACATTTGGGTCACCATCACCTAATTTAGATAAACCAGCAACAACATCATTAGGATCTGAACTTGGTGTTAAATCCATATCCATTGTTCTGTTCATTATTTGAGTAAACCCCTCACCTGGTTTAATATTACCCAAAGTACCCTCACTAGCCGACCTTATTTCTTCAGGTGACATTTTAGTAATTTCTTGAGGGTCAAAAAGATAATGAATTAACCAGCTTAAAGCCCCAAAAGAAGCCCCCGTACCCAACAGAGCTAAAGGTAACTTCCAAGATTTTAGTGTCTTCATTCTTTGAGACTCTATTTTCTCAGCGTCCTTACCTACTTTAGATTGTAATTTTTTTCTAACATCTTTAGACCTATCCTCTTCGATAGTTTCATTATCCACAATTAATTCACTGTCACTTTCCTCTTCTGAATCCATCACAGAGTAAGAAGCTGATAAATCAACATCTAAAAATTTCTTAACATACTCTCTTAAATCTAGTATAATTGAATTAGCGGCGTCTATTGGTAAAAATCCTTTTTCTTCTGATTTCTTTTTAGTAGCTTCCACTATAGAATCGTAAACAGCAGCTATTGACTCTATTATATTTAGAAATATTTCTGGGTCTTGGTTATTTGGGAAATCTCCCTTACCCTTAGCACTTTGTTGTTTTACTAAAGAATCTAATTCTTTTAAAGACTCATTCCCCTTTTTATCTAATATTCTAACTATTTTAGCTGCGGTCTCTTGATCTATTTTTCGTTTACCTAAAATCTTACCCCCAGCTTTATATCTACCTAATTTTGATAGTCCGTACTTAACCTTACTCCACAGTGATACCTTCTCTAACAATAAATGATTTTCTGGTATTAATTTATTTTCCAAACCATCTAACTCATCAATGGTTTCTATTAAATCCTTTTTTATTAAGTCAATCTTATTATCTAATAAATCTAGTAAAGCATTGTTATCTCTGTTTAATGACATAAATCTTTTTTATATAAATATTAGGTATTTTATAAAAAATTGATTTGACTTATTATAATAATTAAACTATGATTATAAAAAAACAATAAATTTCAAAAAACATGTCAGAATTTAATAAATACGCAACAAAACATTTAGGTTTAAACGAAAAGATGATTAATTCATACCAAGAATTACAATCTATGGCACCAAATGTTTCAGCTTCAGTAACCCCAACAATTATAGAAGAAAGACAATTAAATATGGCTGTAATGTCTGTATTTGATAGACTAATGATGGATAGAATAATTTGGTGTGCTGGTCCAGTGGATGATAGAATGGCTATAACTGTACAAGCACAACTACTTTATTTATCACAACAAGATCCAAAGAAAACGATAACAATGCATATAGATAGTCCTGGTGGGAGTGTAAAAGCTGGTTTATCTATGGTAGATGTTATGAATTACATCCCAACAAATATACAGACAATTAATACTGGTATGGCTGCTTCTATGGGTTCGGTATTGTTAGGTGCTGGTACAAAAGGTATGAGAGCTTCTTTACCACACTCAAGAACTATGTTACATCAATCAAGTGGTGGAGCAGGTGGTAACATACAAGACGCTAGAATACAATTCGATGAGTGGGAAAAGGTGAATAAAACCTTATTTGAATTATTGGGTAAGTATTGTGGTAAAACAGCTAAAAGGGTTGAGAAGGATTCACAAAGAGATTTGTGGTTAGGTTCTAAAGAAGCATTAGACTATGGTATTATAGATGAGGTTATTGGATAAAAAAAGGGACTGAAAAGTCCTTTTTTTTTTAAATACTATTTACCTTAACAATATGTTCCACACCATTTTTATCAAAATAGGTTACTTTCCAATCCTCAACTGGTGCTGGTTTACCCGAATAATCATCTAAATCCCACAAATGATAATCTTGTAAGATTTCCTCTATCCATTCTTCGGCTGTCTCTTTTTGTTCAACTGAATCTAATTTATCATAACCCTTAGCTTTCCAATCACTTAAGTACGGACCCATAATCCATTCTTGACCACCCAAAAATGCTGAAGCTAAAACACCCAAATCAAAAGTACCTTTATTATCTTCTTGAAACTCAATTAATCTAATTAACCATTGTAAATTTTTTGTAGATTTTTCATCATTATTAAATTGTACCCAATCCGAAGACCATCTAGAAAAATCCTCACCATAACCCAAATTAAAATGTATCCTCCACATATCTTTAGGATTTCTATTACTTACTGGTTGTAAAACCTCTAGGAAACTAGGTATATTACCAGCCCAATCAAAGTCACCAGACTCTTTCAATATTTTTAATATTTTACTTCTCATCGTCTACTCTTCCATTTCATAGGTATACATTGTAACCTATATCTATGTACCCTTCCCTGTGTCCATTTTTTGTAATTAGGTCCTAAATAATATTTTAACTCACCGTATGTACCTTTTTTTGTTTTAACAATACCAGCGTCTCTTAAACTAGGGGTTAAAGCCGTATTTAAACCTGGATAATACTTTTGTTGGTAAACATCATTATAAAATTGTTTAGATGTAGAACCTGGATTTTCTTTAATATATTTTATGAAATTATGAGTTATTGAACCTTCTTTTAATGGATATTTAAATACGTATGTAGAAGAACAATTAGATGGTACCCAGTAAACCTCACCATCTGATGTTGTATGATACGTTTTTCCAGCGTTTTCACCTCTCCACTCTCTCGTCCATGAGTTATCTCTAATAAAATTTACAACTTTATTATATAGTTTGTTAATTATTATTTCGGGTCTAGTATTAAAAAATTCATCTTTTTTCTTATTTAAAAAATTTAACCACCTCTCCCAATTAGGGGACGAAGGATTAATGCCTCTCACAAATTTCGAACCAAAAATATCCCCAAACCCATTGGGGTCCATAACCAATTCATAGGCTTCTAAATTAACACCCTCCTCATCTGTTAACATTATTTCTAAAAATTGTTCCTTACCAGTCATCTCTTGTGTACCTAAAACAAAACCACTATAAATGGGAATTCCACCATCTAAATCGTGTTCCATTGAAGTATATTCATTTAATGTAAGCCAAAATGTGTGTGTTGAGGAATCTGTTTCTAATTCATCGATACCACCGTTAAGTCTAACTACCTGTTCTTTAGGTAAATCTCTCTCTAGTTTACTCATAAATTTACTAACTAGACCACTATCAACTAGTTTTTGTTGAAAATCATTTAGTATAAGTTTAAGAGCCAAGTCCTTCTTTTGTTTTTCTTTGTTTTTAGATTGGATGATTTGTCTATAATAATCTTCCATTGAGTCAACCATATCTTTCGGTAGTAAGGGTATTATATGTGATATTTTTATTCTATTATCTTTAATATCATACATTTCTACTTCACCCCTATCTAAAATAGAATAACCTACGTATTTGTTTTCACCATCATCGAAATGATACCTCCAATTAATAGCTATTTTATACATGAGATTATCATTTACCTCACCCATAGATTGTGTAGTTGGTATTTCATTTTTATCTAAAATATAAAACAATAATGCGTCATCTGTGTAACCATCGAAATGTCCTGGGTCGTTTTTACTGGCGGTACACCACTTAGTTCCAGCACCATACTTACAAGAGGCTAAATGTGATTTAGGAACAATAACCATCCACCTATCACCATTATAAACAACATCTCTCTCACTAGTTAACTTTGTTTTTAACTCCTTTTCCCTTTCTATTTTTTTAGCTTCCCCTATTACTGAGGTTAAAAATTTAAAATCAACATCATTCTTATATTCCTTAGAGTATATGTCTTTATTTTTTATAAAACCTTTTTCCGACAATTCATGGAAATCATCTAACAGATTAAGTATTTTATCAGGTAAATCCCATCGGACATCACAACACATATTTTTTAAGGCAAATTCTAAATACTTAGGGTGTGGTATGGCATTTTCAACCACACTCACAAAAGAATTAAAATCATCCCAATCACCACCATCTATTTCTATACCACCATTTTTTTCAAAATCCTTTTCGTATAATTCACGATACTTATTCAGTAAATCCTTTCTACGTGATTCAAGTATTAAATCTTTTAATATGTAATTTATTTTATTCATTAGTCTATATTAAAACTTTGACCATCTTCAACATGTAGTGGTCTTCCCTCTTTTTCTCTTTTATTTAACCATCTATTAAATACATCCATTACCTGTAAAATGTTTAAATTATTATTATTAGCGTAAAGACCAAAAGAATCATAAGCATCCTTTATATCACCAGTACTTTCTTGAAAAGTAGTTTTACCTTGATGAGGTCTAACATAGTCATAAACATCATTAGCTAATATTGTATATTCTTTCTTACCCCCATCTATTGGATTAACTAATTCTCTTACCATCTCCGCAAACTCCTCGACATCTTCTTCAATTACCGCATGAGCTCCGTACACATTCATAACCCAATTCCTCCACCATTTTATATCTCTTTTGATGTATATACCTGGTGCATTTCTTCTATTACTTTTATATTCACCTTCACCATAAAAGTAATCTTCAAAATCTTGTTCAGTGTCTACGTCACTAACCCAATCAAAATCCTCTGTTTCCTCTTTCAATATTTTACGTATTAAATTTTTCATTCTTTTTCTATTACCATTTTTCTCTTACCCTTCTCAGAGGTATCATAAACCACAAAATGAAATTCTGGATACATTTTATTAAGTTCTTCCTCAATAAATAGTTCCATAGACCTAATGTTTCTAACATCATCATCTGAAAATCCTAAAGACATTTTTTTATAATCACTATTAACCAAAGTTTTTACATTATCAAACACCTTTTTTATGAAATGTTCGATAGCTATTTTTTTGGCGTGTTCTGGATTAGATGCTGTGAGAGACGTATCAATACCAAACCTTTGACCGAACTCCTTAGATGACACTGGATAGTATTCACCCATCTCATCTAAATAAAAATCAATCGTTTGTTCATCATTTAAATCTTTAATACTTCTCACATTTTTCTTTATATTACTAACCATTTTTTCTTTTTCCTCTTCAGTAAAAGTTTTATCTATAAAAAACTTAACACCATCCCGTAAAGTTTTAGGTTTATGTGACCTAGCTGTGTTTATACCGAAAGGGTTCGCGAAAATAAGAGCTTCTTTAAATTTATCATAACTAGGAGCAAACATTTTATTTTCTAAAGCCTTTTTAATATCTCTGATAAATGATTTAGAATCTCTAAAATCCTTAAAAGCTATATTAGGGTCGTTATCCCTAAGTCTATAATTAGAATCAGTCCTAACCTTAGAATAATCCTCAGTAGAGACATCAATAGGTTCCCACCCACCAGAAGTACTAACATCCATTTTAATGGTGGTAGGCATGTAAAGTATATTATCGTCCCAATCAAATACATAGGATCTAAGATTATTTTCTTGTAATTTACTTTTAACCAAATTTAGTTGTGATTCAGTAATAACATACTTTTTCATATAAAATATTTATATTTATATATAAATATCACTCTTTTTAATAAAAAATATTAATATTATTAGGTGTTTTAGGATAATTTTTTTAATTTTATAAGAAAATAATATGTCAGATTTAAAATATTACGTAGAGGACAAAGGTCTCACAGAAGAAGAGATGATAAAAAACATATCTATCATAGTGGACGATATTAACCACAAAGGAGATAAGGTTAAGGAAACTGTAAAACATTTTTGGATTTTAATACTTGGGGTGATAATATCGTTGGTGTTGGGTCTACCATATTTTGTACCCATGTTATTTGGTATTGCCTCTTTTACGGTTTTACTTTTATGTGGTCATTTTTCTAATAAAAGAAAGGAAAGAATAGATGATTACTGGTTCATTGTTATAAAATGTAAGGATAATGGTGTTCTAAACAAAGACAACCTTGAAAAAATAGAAAAGTTTAAAATCAATGAATCATTTGGTAATAAATAATTTTGTTAATTAAATAATAATTATTATATTTGTATATGAAAAAATTAAAAATATTAAAAAGTATTTTGTTTCTAACAATAATTAGAAATGGTTTGAATATTATCTTTATTTGGTTATTACTATTTCAAGCATTCTTAGGTTGGTTATTTGAGTTACCTTTATTATTTTCCTTGTTTTCACATTTTATCGTGTGGCATTCAATCATAGTTATTAAAATAAAACCGATACAAAAAGAGTATGACGATGACATGTTGGAGATATCCAATATGATAAAAGAATTGAAAGGGAAGTTCGCCCAATAAAAAAACCCCCACGTTATTGTGAGGGTTTAATTAATATTTAAGGTTTTTTATTAGTATCTAATATCACCAGTTTTATCTCTCGTTCTTTTATTAGTAGCAGAACCACCAATAACGGCTGAAGGTACCAATATAGCTAACATTATCATAACTACTAAACCAACTGGTAAACCAAGTGTGTACAGACCTGCTCCCATAGCCGCTTTAAGTAAAACACCTACAGCAGTTACAAAGGCTGCACCAGCAGTACCCCATCCACCAATTTCTTTAATCCTATTGATAGATCTATCCACCTTACTCATTTTACCTTTTACTGATTCATTAATTAGATTACCCATTTTTAAAATAGATTCCATAACTTCTGGACTTATTTCTATCTCTTCAGTAGGTACATCTTCAGATTCTACATTAGAAGCTGTTGCTCTAACTGTAGCTAAAGCATCTTGTACTTTTGGGTCATCTGATTGACTTAATTTATCTAAAAATGATTCTATTTTAGATTTGAATTTCATTTTAAGTCTATCAAACATGCCTTCTTCTAAAACTTCTTCTTTGTTTTCCACTAAAGAATTGTCAGAAACTAGAGACTCGACTACCATCTCTAATTGTTCTTTTGTTACTTTATACCTTTTTTTCATTTTTATATTATTTTTTATAGTTTATCATTTTATTGAAGAAGTCCATATCTTCTTTTATAATTTCTTTGTTAGTTGTTTCGTTTAAAGCTTCAGTTAATTTAGTTACTGATTCTTCCACAGAAGTTTTTTCTTCACCCTCTTTAACTTCTTCAACTCTGTAAGTCTTACCATCTACCTTGAATGTATCTTCACCTTTTTCTCTAGCGTCTGATAAAGCTCCAGTGAATTCGTTACCTTCATCAACATCCTCTTCTTTCATACTACCACAACCACCTTCACAAATTCCTTCTACCATGGTACCACCACATTCGTTACACATTTCTTCGGTCATTTCACCTTCAGCTTTCATACTATCATCATGTGAATCATCTCCTTCAGCTTTCATGTCATCTTCCATGTGGTTCATATAATCACCTTCTTTCATTTCATCTTCGTAAGAAAGAGTGACATTATCATCACAATCACACTTACCATCTTTGTGTAACATATCCATTTGTTCTTTAGATACAATAACACAATCCATTTTTTCTGAAGCTAATTTCTGTAAAAGTTCTAACATTTTTTTGTCATCACCTTTGATATCTTCAGTATAAACTACACATTTATTATCACACATACAGTGACCTTCTTTATGAAGTTCATCCATCTGTGACTTGGTTAGTTTAAGTTCTTCTTTATTTTCCATCATATAATCAGCTTCTTTTATGGTATTCTCCATAACTAAATCTAACTGTTTTTTTGTTACAATTTTTGACATAATATTCTTTTTTAATATAAATATGTTAAAATGGGGAAAACTATTAGTAAACCCCATTTATTAATCTCACTTCTTAGATATCATCAAACGAAGCTCCAGTTGGAGTCACGTTAAACTCTAAGATTATAAATTCTAAGGTAGGGATTGGTTTTAAAAATATCTTACCTCTCATTTCGTTTCTATCTATTTCTTCAGGGTCACTAGAAAGTTGAACTCTAAAGTCTGCTAAACCTCTTTCTCTTCTAATATTATCTAAGATTGGGTTAACTAAGTTTAAGAATTGATTTCTAACTATTTGGTCATTTTGTTCGAATAACAATCTTACCGCTACCGCTGAAATTAATTTCCTAGTCTGTAATAACAATCTTCTGATATTTAATCTATCTAAAGCTGAATCAGCAACTTGTAGGTTTTTATTACCCCATATTAAAGTACCTTCATCAGAATAGAAAGCCATTGGGTTAATTCTACCTTCATAAAGTGTATCCCTTTGTGATTCAGTTAATTTAATTCTCGGTTGAATAGCTACTGTTCTACCTCTTGTGTAACCAGCTGTTGCGTACCATGGGAAAGCTATGTTATCAGTAAGTGCTATATCTTTCACAACCTCTAATGTAGGTGGTAAGAAGATATTAACTGAATTTTCATTATCTTTCATTTGAATCCATGGCCAATAAGTGGCTGTGTAGTTAGAGTCGATATCCGCGTCATCTAAAATATCTACTATATCATCTGGAGTTAGTTTATCAATCGTATTAAAACCTAAACCGTTTAAGTCGAATGAAGAATCTTCTTGAACAGCTCCATCTGGAGAAGTCACAAGATAAATAGAATCAGCTCTATCCTCTTCAACCATATCTATAGTTTCATCAACCAAACTTAAGTTAGATTGAAAGTCGATTCCAGGTGTGGTGAATACGTTAATATTTACACTTTCTGGATTTTGGAAGGTTTGTATAGCTTCTAAATACGCGTAGTAATCTGAAGTACCAATAGTATTACCTATTTGACTAAACTCAGTTGAGGTTAAACCAGCTGTAAAACCTGCTTTACCTATTCTATATCTATCTGTGTTTGTTCTAGGTGTTGTACTAGATTCTCTATGACAATTCCAACCATCAAAACCTAAATAAGGTACTAATGTGAATTTCCTAGCGTTAACACTTTCATAAACAGTATCTTGTATCGCTAAAGCGTCAGTAAACGGACAACAACCAACTATAAAGTCACCCGCTATCGTAGCTCCACTATCCATATGGAAACCTTTAGTTGTGGCTGTCCATGGATTTGGAGAAGAGTCGTTAGTATAACCTTTCCAATCGAACATGTCTTGGTCAATACCAACAGTATCAGATACACCTAAGTAAACTTTTCTTAATTTATCATTAGTTAAATCATAAGAACTTTTATATTCTAATTCTGGTGCCGCTGCTGTGGTTAATGAATCACTAGTAACATAATCTCTAACTCTATAACCTTCGAAACCTGATGGAAAAGCGTCTGTTGGTGCGTCAGGATTAAGAACCACCATGATAAATCTACTTCTAAGTGGATACTCACCATCAGCTGTACCGATTCTTTCTCCAATAAATGAGTTATCACTAGGGTCTAAAGAACATCTAGAAAATCTTTCTAATATCTGTGGTCTAGAATCTAAATCGTTAAATTCTCTAACAACGATATCAAAAGTCTTATCTTCTAAATTAATTCTTTGTATTGATATTTTAATTTCTCTGTTTGCTTCACTACCATCAGATATTGAAATTAATTTAAATAATTTCTCTACTTTATTACCACGTAATTCAGAAACAATCCAAGGAGTCTCAGGTGTTTGCCATTGTTGTTGGTAATTATCAAAGGTATTGAAATGTAATAATTGTGATTTAAGACCTAAAATTTGTCCGTTAGTGATTAAGTCAGCTAACATGTTAGGATAAATTTCTTCCACCCATATTCTAGTATCTCTATCAGAACAACTCTGACCAATAACTCTAGGTAGGTAATTTCTTTTCGTTGAATCTAGAGAGGCTTTATAAGTCTCTACACTTGTAAACCCAGAACTAGAAGCTGATAATGTAAAGTTACCTAAAGTGTCTGTAGTAGTTAGACTAAAGTCCCCAACTAAACCTGTTGCCGATTGTTCAGTTCTCCAATAAAGAACATCACTAATAACATCAGCTCTAGATCTTACCATAGCTAATACTTTATTTTCTACATTTTCATAAGCGTCTGCTGTAAATGTACTTGTCACACCACTTATAGTACCAGTAAGTCCTGTAATAAAAGTAACCTCACCTCCAATACTAGAACCAGTGAAAGTACCACCACTAGTTTTGGTGAATGATATCTCACCACCACCTGGTAATGAAAAACTAGTACCAACACCTGTATAAGGATTTACATTAATACCACCATTCTCATCTATTAATTCTTCAGCTTCAGTAGCTCCTGCTCCAGCAAATCCAAAGAACTCTAAAGTAGCTCCCGCTCCTGAGAAAGAAGCTGTAAACTCACCAGTACTTCCTGTTGATATCGTACTAGGGTCAAAGTTAGCGTCTGCTACAATTGCCCAAGCTGCTCCCGCGTCATAACCAGTTAAACCTAATATTCTAGTTACGAATAACTGATTAGATTCCGTTAAATACTGTTTAGCGATATAAGAAGCCTCAAACTGTGGTTTACCATTTAAGAATATTCTAGGATTTAGTCCACCGAATATTGTGGTATACTCTTCATAGTTTGTTATAAAAATAGGTTCGAAAGCTGGACCTTTAACAGTCTCACCAACTATACCCAATGTAGTAACACCAACCTGTTGTGCTACAAATGTTAAATCTTTTTCTGATGTAAACACACCTGGTGATACATATACTTTATTGTCTGCCATTGAAAAATGTTTTTTTCTTTTATGTTATTTTATAATAATAAATATTAGATAAAAACCCAAAAAATTTATTTTATGGTATATACCATAAAATAAGTATGAAAAAAAAGATACTTTTGTCATACTTATATAGAAAAGCTATATGAAAAGGGATAAAAACCTAAAAATAACACCTAAAACACATAAACTGTTAAAAGATTATTGTGAAAAAAACGGTTTAAAAATGTTCGCTTTTGTTGAAAAATTAATAAGAGATAAGTGTAAAACCGAAATAGACATTTATGGTGATGAAGTATTACCATAACTACTCACCCTTTATAATATACCAATTACCCCTAGTCTTTGTATAGGTTTTTTCTATATTTTCTGTTTTAAAATACTTACCCCTATTCTCTATAGCTCTACATCTTCTTCCGCATATAAAAAGACAACCCTTCGGAACCATGTCCCAAACTTTATTACTTATCTCTCTAGGAATGCCTTCGTTGGCAAAAAATATTATAGTAGCATCTGAAAAATCTGTATTTAAAAAATCATCATTCAAAAATGTTACATTTTTTAAATTAGAAGTATGTAGCTTATCTTTTGAGATATTAAACCTTTCCTTATGCAACTCAATTCCATAAACCTTACTAACATTAGTTAACTTAGATATATTGATAGCTAAATCGCCCTTACCAGAACCTAAATCATAAAATACACCATTTGGATTATTAAAGTATTCGTTAAAAATATTTATTATTTTTTTAGTGCCTTCAATAGTTATTTCTCCATACACACTACCAGGGAACGCCTGTTCTTTCATTTACTCCCTAATTAGTATTTTGTAACTTGTAACTAACATGTCATCATCACTAGATGTGTTTTCACACCAAAGCTCTATATAATCATCAGTATTTACCAATGTTCCATAAACCAATGACAATCCCCCTTCTACATCATCTAAGTCTCTCAACGGAGTTACACTTGCTGGTATTACGGAACCATTAAAAGCTATATAGAACTGATAATCATCCGTACCTTTTCCTTGTTTAAGATAGGTTAAAGTGATGTGTATAGAAAGATACAACTGCTTAGTTCCAGTGTATGTTGCTCTACCATCAGAAGAAACATTAAATCTAACTCCTGCCTGTTGTATTGTATTACCACCAGAATTAACTATTGTTGGTGTGTTTTGTGTCAAAGAAGTGTCTGTTGTGTTATTTGACAATGTATGTATACTCCCTGCCTTAGAGTCTAACAGTCCTTGATTAGAGTAAACATCAAATCTTGTTGTTGATGAAAGTGAATAGTTAGGTAGTCCAGCTGAAATAACTGGTAAAAAAACTTCTCCCGTTGTAAGGCCTGCATTTATAAAGGCATTTGCCGCTATTGTCCCAAATCCAGTTTTAGAACCTGTACCAACATCAATGCCGTTTTGTGTTTGTTGTGGATGTATAATACAACCATTAATGTTAATTGCTCCAAATGACGCTAAATTATTATTTTGTAACTCAATCATTGAAGCTGTTGACCATCCAGAAGGAGTTGGTATAGTTGATTCATCAAACCATCTAATTAATTCACAAGACGATATCTCAACTTTAGACGTGTCTCTAAATCTTAATCCAAAATTTGTTGCTTTTACATAAAAAAACAATGTATTATTGATGTCAACTAGGTCATAACCATTGATGTCCATTACATCATATGTGCCTCTAAATTGAGTGTTTATTATAGTTAAAACTTTAAGTCTATTATTGTTATATCCCGAAGCAGATATGTTTGTACCGCTTAAAATACTATTTCCAGAATTAGTGCTAGAAAATTTAATACCTTCAATATTAAAACTACAATCAGTTAGCGTAAGAAAGGCTCCTGTCCCTGACCAAACTACTTCATCTAAATCTCTATTAAAACCTATGAGTTCAACACCATCTACATTACATGTGTGATTTGTTGATGTGGTGATTTGTCCTCTAAGTATGTATGTGGTGTTTGCGACTAAAGACGTTGGTAAATCAGAGGCTTGTGTAATTTCTCTATATATCCTACTGTTTACAGTTCTTATTTCTTGACCTCCTGACCAAGTTAGTGAATCTAGAATGGTTGCTGTTCTGTTTGAACCAACGGTGTTATTTTGAGTATAAAGGCTAGGTGTATTTGTTAAACTGCTTCCATCACCATAAAAAGTTGCTTCAGTAGTAAGGCCTGAAAATGTATCACTAAACACTCCTGTGTTACCAGTAATGCCGCCTTCAGAAAGTATGTTTGATGTTATAAAAGTTCCCATATATTATAATTTATTGTTCTCCATATTTTATTGTAAACCAGTCTACGTCATCTGAAAAAGAAGTACTAGAATTTGAGCTTATAATAAAGCTGGCTGCGGTTTTACTTTCAAAGGTAAAGTTTCTATTAATTGAACCAGTTACATTAACACTATAGTCTGTATCTGGGTATGGTGTTGTAAATGTTACCTTTATAGTTAGAGGGCTTCCTGTAAAATCAGTGCCTCTTACAGTTCCTGATTTTATACCTAAATCTAAACCAATTTTTACTTGATTTGTTGATGGGTTAGATAATACCACATTTGTATCTCCAGTTATCTTTAGTACATCAATAGCATCATTTCTACTTAATGTGGCTTGATTAGAGCCGAATGTGGTTCCTGTTACAAATGTATCTGTAATTCCTGTTATATTAACAAAATTACCATCATTTCTTAATAAAGCTAAAGTATCGGTAGAATCTACATAAGTTCCAGATATTACAAAAGTATTCGTGTCAGGAGTAATTCCACTAACTGGACGATACTCCACTTCACCCGTACTACTATTTCTTACTAATACATCTGTTGCTAAATTATTAAGTGTTGGTGTTGTTGTTAAGAATGTGGTTTGTGCTGATAATACACCATCTACAATAGTATCACTATCTATGTATGTATCGTACCCAGCATTACCAACAAATACCCTATCTTGATTGTCCACACCTATTAGAGATACGTTTACATCAGCAACCGTTCTACCTTGTAAGAAATAAGAATTATCTCTTATATTGATATGTTCATTAAATACATTAATTGCGGAATTAGATGTAACACTAGTCGCAGTTAGTGGACCAAGTGTTGTGTCACCTGTAACATCTAAATCACCATTAACAGTTAATCCTGTAACAGTATTAAATGAAGAATTTAAATCAACACCATCGTTTCTACTAATTGTAAACGTATTTGCATTGTCATATGTAAATCCAGTTACATAGAAATTCTCTGTATGTCCAGTTGTATCAGATAATAAAGCAACAACACCGTCTTTATCTTGAAATAAAATGGTCCTATTAGACGTTAGTGGGTTTGTATTTATATTGTTATTAAATCCAGCGTATTTGAAAACTATATCATCACCTTCACTCATAACAATGTCATTACCATTACTAACATTACCTAATAACAACGTCTCCTCCAGTGTGTTACCAGTGGTAAAACCACTTAATAAAGGATCTAAATCAACATTATAGTAATTAACACCTTGTATGTTATTATCGAACCTAATTTCACTACCACTTAAATAAGAAGTTGTTGTATAAGAATCGGTTAAACCAGTTACAAAACCACAAACATCAAAAGTAGTACCACTATTAGTGTTAAATGTCACACACCCATTAGATGGGTTGTAAGTACCCCCTGTAACATTAATATCATTGTCCGAAAATAAAGCCGCTGAATTTGTTACATTAAACGTACCCCCACTATTATTTGTGAAACTTAATTCCGATGTAGCGGCATTCGCATTACCACTAACAATATATGTGTCCCCACTTATTGAACTAATTAAAGAATTTAAATTTATATCAAACGTTGTAGAATCATTTTTAGTAAATCCTATCGTATAAGAACTATTATCGTAAGTACCACCAGTAACAAAAGTGTCTTTAAAAGGTAATGTATGGGGTACACCTTCAGAATTTTTATAAAATAAACCTATAGTACCATCATTATTATCGTTTGTTGCGGTTACTGATACGGTACCACCTGTCACATATGTATCCACATCGTCTGTAAAACCTGTTATGGTTACAATACCATTTTGCCTTCCTAATGTTAATGTACCACTACTTAATGTTCCCCCAGTAACAAAATTATCATCTACAGATATCCCAGTTAAATTAGAACCATCTCCGAAATAAGTTGTTGCGGATAAACTACCGTTAACAGTTAACCCTGTCATTTGATTTATAGAAGTCGATAAATCTACACCATCATTTCTTGATATTGTAAACACGTTTGAGTTATTGTATGTGAATCCTGTGATAAATGTGTTAGTATCGGTTGGTATATTAACATCCACTTTTACAACATCACCTACTGTAGAAACTGTTGTATTTGATCCACCAGAAAGTGTCCTAAAGTTTAATGTACTACCACTCTTATCTTTAAAGAATTCATTTGTACCACCCACGTTATTCACGGAATCTATTTTACCATCTAATATTGTTTGGGTGTTAGCTGTGTATGTGTTGAATGTTGTGTTATCTGTTTTACCACTCAACAAAGAATTTAAATCTGTTGTTAACTCAACACCATCATTTCTGCTTAAAACTAAAGTATCACCACTCAAAGTACTTCCAGTGACAAAAGTATTCTGTGTTGACCCAGTTGTAGAACCACCTGGT
>Ga0233415_10000304_pt1 | contig 23599 bp, 35 predicted proteins | sample Na_anoxic_12_MG_FD_188631 | JGI IMG/M metagenome (GOLD analysis project Ga0233415, IMG submission 188631) | Seawater microbial communities from Saanich Inlet, British Columbia, Canada - Na_anoxic_12_MG | ecosystem: Environmental > Aquatic > Marine > Inlet | place: Canada: British Columbia... | reverse complement strand
AGAAAAAAAATTTCAATTTTTTATTTATTTTTTCTGATAAATTAAAAATACTCACCACCTCTATCTCCGTTTTAATTGCATTGGTTTTACGTTTTTTGTATTTTCTACTCTCAACGGATTGGGCTTGCTATCGCCTATGCCACCGTATATCTGAGCCATTATATATCAATTCTACTACGTTGTAAATATAATGGAGGATGAACTCTCATCCCCAAAGAGTAATCATAAAGAGGAATTGAACCCCTATAAAACACCCATGTTATGATTGAGTTTAACGTCAGATCGTTTTATGACGTAGCAGTTTAAAATACTGAAGTCGTGCTAAGGACAACATACCATAAAGAAGAATCGAACTCCTATAAAGCAACCGTACTATGATTGATTGCGCATCGCCTATTCTCCATTGGACAAGTCTTAAACCGTCTCATCTTCAGACCAGTCAGACCGGTACTCATATTCTCCATCACTATTATATCTCCAATAAGTCGGGTCCTTCTTATCACAATACTTGCATGCACAAGTGCTGGGACATGAGCCTTCCTCATCATCATCGTCTTCATCCAATAGCCCTAAGATAGCATCCTCAGCTTCGTCAAAATGGCGCAAACAAGTAGGCGTTCTCTCTAGTTCTTCCTTAGTCATAGTACCATTAGCAATCTTTTCATCGAATATTTGCTGGGGTGTTTTGGCGGCAGCTCTTCTTGAAACGCGAGAGGAGCGCCGGTGTTGTGGGGTAAGTAACATACTTGACAGTTGTGTTTAAATTTGTAATTCGAATTAATTTCTAATATGGTTGGTTTTATAATAAAAATCTAATAAGAAAAAAAGTTTTTCAATTTTTTAATTAAATTCTCAATAAACCTATAACTCTATCCCACTAGAGCGCATTGAATAGCATTACCTTCCCAATCAGTCCATGGAGCAAGAGGCTTATTTGCAATAGCAACAATTCCCCAAATCCAAAGAACAATAATGGCGATGGCCCATAAGCACCCAAAGCAGGAACTAGCACACTTACAACAATCAACACGGTCTTCATTTTGAGCACAAGATCCACCCATCATACAACAACAGGCAAGAATAACGATTGCAATCGGTCCAAATACAACAGCCATATAAATATTAAAGATATCCCATCGATGCATATTTCCCCAACCAGAACCAAATATACCTGTAAACGGAATAGACTGTAATACCATGGGTCCAACAAAATCTTTCCCCGCAACTTCACAATGATCATTTACATCATCCCATTTCCAACAATTGTTGGGATGACAACCACCAGTAGAATTGTAATAAGTTAAACATTTTCCCGGACAAGTACAATCGGGACCGCTGGTTCCAGTGTTGCACGGAATAGGATTGAAAACGCCACTAAGTTCCCGGTCACCTCTCATCAAATGAGCCGAAGAAGTATAAACAAAAGCGATAAACAATATGGTAATGTTAAGTCTTGGAGTCATTATGGTATTAGGGCTAAATATCTGTTATTCTCTTAATAGATATTTAAATCAATTTTTTTAATTGCTAATATTTTTGATAATATGTAGTCTTACCAATAATTAGTTACACACCTGGTCCACCGGAACTAATGAATTGCCATACGAATTGAGTAGTAATTGCTCCCCCACCAGGATTTCCACCCTGGGGAGCATCAACATAATATCCATTTTTTGATGCAACTAATGTAACTGAACATATGTCAGTGCTTTTATAAGGATTTGGTATACCATTTGGTAAAGCTTGTGCGCCCGATAAATCATAAAATGGATCTAATGCGATACCACCAAAATTATTATCATTGACAAAAATACTATTTGGACAGTTTATTTTATCTCCTATAGTTGCCTTAATTAAAACAGCTGCTTTATAATTAGTATATGTAGGAGGAACATTTACTCTGACTACAGTAATAGCTTGTCCTAACATAGGAGTATATATTGGGGGTAAGATGAGGCTACAAAAACCACCAACACCATTGTTTGGAGATATAAAAATATATCTAATATCACCTTGATTATAATACGGTGGTGTACTTGCGTAACCTTGGTATCCTTGATTGAAAGTTGGTCCCTGTGCATTTAGAGATGAATAAATGATATTCTGTCTAATAGTATTACAATAGACATTTCCAGAACCAGGAAAATTCTGCCCAACTGTTCTTTGGCTGAGCCGCTTTGTTAGCTGATTATTCCAAGCTTGGTTCCCCCATCCCCATTCACCCAAGAATAAACTACTTCCCCACCCCGGCGCGGCATAATTTGGCGGGTTTCCATTTGTATTAGATTGCAAAGGTAATATTTTAATTCCACCCAATGTTCTAATAACAGAACCAGAATCTGCTACATTCAAGTCAAATCGACTTGAACCCGCTTCTAAATTAATAATTACTCTATCAATAGCCTTTTTATTTCCAATTATACCTGACCCATCAGTATAATCATATCCTCCGAAAAGAACTTGATTACTACTACTTTTTGCATTTATTACTTTATTGCTCGCAACTCCGGTATTAGTATCCTGTAAAGTAAAACGACCTGTATTAGTATTATTATTTGATAAATCAATAAATACACCAGTAAATAATTTATTACATGATATATCTTCTGCAATTAAATCGTGAATGGTTGTTTCCCCACTAATATCAACTTTGCTATTACTTGTACCTATTTTAATTTCAGGACTAATAATTTGCATGCCAACGGCAGATAATACCAACTGAGTTGATGAAGAAGAGCCTACCTTAAGACGAATACCACCAGTGGCATTTAAAGGTGCATCAAGGGTAATTACACCTGTTGCATTAAATGTTGTAGTTTTAGTTGACAATACAGTTGCCAAATCAGACATAGATAAGTTAGAAGAACCCGCTATTGCGTTCAAATTTGTGGAAGACAAATCCAATGTAGCACCAGCTTTAATTTCAAGATTATTAGTAGAATTAATTGTCATGTCATTTCCTGACAAATCTAATTTTCCTGTAGCCTCTACATCAATGTTATTAGCAGCCTCTATATCAATATTAGTAGCAGCATCCATAGTTATTTTTGCATCTGAATCAATATTTACACCACCACTACCACCACCACCACCGGCATCAATACAGACTTGATTACCCGATAACTCCACAAAAGAAACAGCATCTAGTTTAATTTTGCTAGATGAATTCAGCTCAATATCACCACCAACAGCATCCATATATATTTGTTTATCAGAACCTATATTTATTCCAGCATTTCCTGCGTCTATAGTAACTTGATCTCCAGATAAGTCTATAATCTGTCCATTAATATTTGTTTGGATAGCAGATAATGTAATATTAGGTAAACTATTACTACCTATATTTATAGAAGTTAGTGCACTTAATGTTAAATTTCCCGAAGAATTTAAATTTTGTACACCAGAAATCATACCATTGGTCATATTAATATTTCCGCCAGTATCAAAAAGAATATCCCATGGACCCATTATCAAATCCTCTGTAGCAGGATTATCCATGACCCCGGGAATACTAGAAGCGTTTAATTTTACAAATTCTAAACTATTACCAACTATACTCGGAATGGCTCCTTGGGGTCCGAGATTCATAATTTGAGCGTTCCATTGTGCTAATCTATCGAATGGAGTCACTTTTGATCTATTTGCTATTTTTGTTGCTCTTCGTTGTCGTGGACCTGGTGGCATATATAAAAAATGATATATTTTAATTATAATTTTTAAACAATAATATTCTAAGCGCAAGGAAAAATAAAATTATCATAACGCCCACAACATTCATGCTTAATCTGCTCAAAATCATTGGTCATATCCGGACCATAGTAGTAACGTTTCAGTTGGCTTCAATGTTCATGGCAGACATAGTAATAAGTATGTGTTTATACGTATTACTATATGATTATTGTTGATTCAAATTTTATTATGTGATTAAACCTAAGGATACCAACGCCGTATGAATACCAGCCGCTGTAACAGAGGCGACGGTTGGCTTAGATATTGGGGCAAACCCATAAAATCCTAATTTGGTGCCACCACTACCCACTTGAATCCCAGCGGATCCAGTTCCACCTGCTCTGATGTTCACACGACAATTGGTCCCTGTGTTACCAATGTCAATCAAATTGATAATTCCAGTAATTGGTTGTCTTCCAATGCTTATATGTTCGCCACCATTATAAGGAGTACCCTTCGTACCAATTGTTATTGTACGAGTATCCGTCCCGGTGACGGGGCTTATTGCCAAGTGACCTATAAAAATATCAGAATTTTTCTCACTTGATTCAAGTGAAATACATGAACCCGAAGAAGGTAATGCTTCTAACACCAATTTTGCTGTGTGAACAACAGAACTAACCTCCGTAGATTGAATAGTAATATTTCCGCCAATTCTACTAATGCTACCAGAAGTAGCATTATTTGAAATTATTAATCCATTACCACCATCAATTTTTAACTGACCTGATAAAGTAATATTTGCAACATTAAATATATCAAGAGATGACATATCCAAACTACCTCCACCAGCTGTGCTAGCAGGATTAGTCATGACTCCATCAATGTCTGAAGCATCTAATTTTTTAAAGGCTAAACCACCTCCTCCCCCAGTAATTGTGGGTACCGCTCCATCGGCACCTAATAATTGTGCATTCCATTCCGCTAGTCGTTGAAATGGAGATATTCTAACCCTATTAGAGATAGACCCTTTATATCTTGCTGAGTGTCCGGTTCCTGGCATTATATAATAAAAATGATATAATAAATTTGCTATAATACTTTATAAATGAATATTCCTCATGAAGTCGAAGAATTAATTTTAGCATTTGTAGGACTAAAACGAAAGAAAAGATGCATTGCTCAAACAAAGTCAAATAAAATATGTTCACGAAGAACTCGTAATTGGATACTTTGCACACAACACATGAAACGAGTAAACAAAGTTAATCAAAACAAAAGTATATCGCCAACTTTTGTAAATTTATGTATGGTAATCCACAGAGCAATGCAACACTCAGATGCCTACAGAAGACGAAAAGAACAGCGTAACAGAACCAAAGGCAAAACTTACCATCCAAATGCTATAAACCGTATAATTCTTCGCTAATAAAAAAATTGAAAACCTAAACTAAGACTAATAATACAACATTACCCAATATCTCACACACTCTAAAGTCACTAAAATGCCACGAGGAAACCGTAGATCTAGTTTAGCAGTTCGTCTAGCCGATATTCAACCAAGAGGAATTGTTCCTCCTGAGGAAATTCCAGGAACAAAGAAATGGTGTTATAGAAGAGACATGGAGAGCGGAAGAGTAAAGTATAACGCCAAAGCAGCACAAGAAAGTTTCTTCGCTAGTTATTCATTCGAAGAACTAGTTGCATATGCGCAACTAATTCCGCATACCATATCAATGGGTTTGGAATCAAACAACGAATCGCTTATCGACGGTATCAATCGATGGGTAGACGGAAATGGTTGGCAATATATCGATGGGGGAGAATATGATGGTTCTTGGGTCAATCCCCGTTATCCAAATAGAATTTTCACCGGTACTTCACGCACATTGCCAATTAGAGGCGGAGTTTCTGAAACAGTTATGTTTCCAGTTGCAAGCAATGACGAAGATCCTATCGGTCTCGCTTGTCATTTTGAAGTCGCTAATGCCGGAACGAAATCCAATATACTTCCAAATAAGTGGACAGATTATGATTCAACACGCAAAGGTCGTTTGCAGGTAAGAGCCAATGCCGGTTCTATACGACGTCAAAAGCGATGGGAAGAATATCAAGAGGCAGGCAAAATTAAAGACCCAATGAGGCGCCAATATGCTATTCAGGCTTTGAAATCAAAGTTCTTGGATAAAGATATTAGGAAAGAACGGGCTGAAATGGGTTACGATAGTGACTATGCCATTCACGATGATATGTAAGTTATTCTTACAACTTAAATAAAACAATATAATAACAATCACATAAAATTTTTTATATGATAGTTACAATAAAAGTATTACGATTGCTTTCTAAATCAAAATATTTCACATTAAAAAATGATAAACTATTGATTACGCCAAATGGTGTAAATTTTTCTATTTTTTATCAACTTTTATGTCAAGATTTGAATCTATATTCAACGCGTGCATTACAAAACAGAAAATTAGACAAAACAACAAGGGATTATGAAAGGAATAAATTAACAGCAGTACATGTAGGACTAGATATGGCAAAAGATTTATTTAAAAAATACGAAAAAAGATTATGTCCTGAACCAGAGGAATACCGCACCAACACTAATATGTGCATTTATGAAAAACAGCTGCGCATGTTTGTGGAATTAGTACTACATGAAAGTTTGAATATTATAGAACAGAAAGGTATTTACCGATGGCAAACTTTACCTCATAAAAAAGGATTGTGGAGAGAATTCACAGGAAATAAGTTAATTCCAATGGATGCAGAAACTACAATTGACAATATAACACAAAAAACATATATTAAATTCTCTCCAATACCGAATATCATAGTGTAAAAAAGTTGGCCATCACAATCTCTGTTGATGCTTTTTTATTTTTTATTTTGGCATACCTTTTTCTAAAAGGTATTTTAGTTATTTATAATTTGCATGACTTCGCGTTTTATGTCTTGCACATGGGAGCAATATTGCTCAAAACTGATAGAGTTACGACCTAACCCATTCATTACAAATCTATATACATCGACTGACTTCTCTTGTCCGATACGGTGAGCACGAGCCACGGCTTGATCTTCGACGGCAGGATTCCAGTGAGGAGAAGTGAAGTATATCTCCTGAAAATGTTGCATATTGAGACCTTCGCAGGCGGTCTGAATTTGCACAATCATCACTTCTGGTGCTAAGAAGCTATTAATAACACCAAAGATATCGTGTGGCAAAGCATTCCAGGTTTTACATACGCTACGGAATTGGGATTCGGATACCACAGATAATATGCGCTGCTTCTTATTGCGTGTTTTAGTACGACCGTCGATACTCTGCACTGTCATACCTACATTACGCAATTTCTCCGTTAACACATCAATCTCGCCGCGATAATGAGAGAATACCAGCTTACGCTTACCAGTCTGGCGATTTCCGACAATATGGTCTATAACTGAAGTAATTTTGCTACTCGTCTTGATATCCTTTAGATTCATATCTTGTGGAATAATACCTTTTCTCTTCATTTTCTTCACGGCTTTGTGAAGCAACTGAGGATAGATGCATATTTGACGAGCACGAGTCAAAGCAGCAAGGGGATGACGATTCAACCAAGCAATAATCTCATCCACATTGTTTTTATTGATAGTTGTAAAATGCAGCATTGAATGAATGTCTTCAGCCATATCCCGCTCAGCATCTGATGACCAGTCAACCTCTACTACGTGGGTTTTAACTGGAGGAAGATTAATACCGACTTGATCTTTGGTGCGACGGAGCAGATGAATTCCCAAGAGAAGTTTAATTTCCTCTTTTTTAGGCGTAAAGACTTTTGCCAATCCCAACACCTTACACAACGCATAAAGATCTTTAAGCTTATTATTAATAGGTGTGCCTGTCACCATCCAACGGATATCAGCCTTCAGTTTACACGCGCCATCGTGTACTTTTGTTTTCAGATTGCGAAGATGATGTGCTTCGTCATAAATAATACGAGACCACTCGACTTCGTGGAGTTTGGAGTAGGTAAGCTTATCGTCACCGTCCTTCGTACGCCGAGGACTAATCATTCCGTAAGTTGTAAGCACAATGGGCATTTGTATTAGTTCTTCAACGGTAACATTTTTAGCTTTACTACCACGATAGACAAACGGTGTGTGGCCAAGAAACCGTTGGAAAACACCTACCCATTGTTGGAGAAGTGCAGGAGGCACCACCACCAGAGTGTTGGCTTTGAAATTGTGACGAATACAAGCAATCATTAGAATCGTTTTGCCCAATCCCATCTCATCAGCAATAATACCACCACGAACACCAGCATTGGGTTTCTCCACCAACTCATGGTACAAGCACCATTTGACACCCACTAACTGGTGGGGTTTTTCTTCGATTCCTACACCGGAACACCAGTCGCGATATGCCTGTAACCTGTCAGCAGTTACTTTATCCTGCTCCTTAAGCCGGTTGCAGCGCCAACAGGCACAGCCATCGCCGAGAGGCCAGGAGGGATCACAATTTACACTAAACATTTGCAGAATTGGAAGTTGTGATTGTTGAACAATATTAGATTTATGGAAGGGTATACCAATCTCAAAAGTAAGAAATTTTTGTTCAATTTTTTTAAAAAAAAACTAACCACAATTTGAAGTTGTGGTTAAAATCAAATTTATTTTCTTTTTTGTTTTTTTTATTTTTTATTGTTTTTTTATGCAAAGCCGTATTTTACACGACCGTATTTACAGCCTGCTTTGTCAAATTGTTTTTTTTTTGGACCTCCGTTTTGTTTAAAAGCCTTTCGATTGTATCGTCTTCGCTTTCTGGAGGCGGCCCGAAATGGGCGACGGGAGGTATTTATAGTAATGCGCAAAACAGTTGAAGGTCTAGTCTTGGGTTTGTGACGCTTTTTTCTTTCGGGAATGCAAAGTTTCTCCATAATAATCGATAGGATATTTATCGCCTCTTTGTGTTCGCGTAAGCATTGAGATTTTTCTAGCTTCATCACCATGTTTTTTGAAAAGATAGATTAATTATAAGAGTTGTTATGATATTACACTGTGTAGAAAAATCTTTTCAATTTTTTATTCGAGACTAACAAAGATGAGGTGAGATTGTGATTCATCAAACGGTTATTCTTCGTCAGAAGGGTAATCTCCGAAACCCCATCGGTTTCCTTCTAATTCCCAATCTTGGGGAGGGTCGCCCCATTGAGGACCATATATTTTTGGAGCCAAGACCTTTTCTGGGACGGTTTTCCAGGTTGAAAATGCTCTCGTTATTAATATATGTTTCATAAATGAAACCTGTTTCATATTTCTTGCTTGACCCAACATACAATAATTGGTTCCTTCTCTCCAATCACCAACGATATCGGTGTATTTAAGTTTTTTAACCAAATGAATCACGTGACCAGGCGCAAAAGTTATAGAACGGTTGGTCACTATTTGGCGTTTCTGGGCTTGTTGGAAGAGAGCATAGGGGAGTGCTTTTGCGAATATATGCCCACGCCAGATTTTCTGGATGGTCACTGCGGCAGCATAAGCAATAGTTGTCATTTTTTGTAAATAGGAAATATATAGGTTGAATACTAATACCATCTTGTGGAAAAATATTTTCAATTTTTTGAATGTAGAGTTCACATTGGGTTATGGGACCAATAATCAGATTCCGTCGCTGTTTCTATTTCTTCGTCAATATAAATTTTGCACGACATACAGGACAAGTCATATTGTATTCGAACCAATTTAATAAGCAGTTTGAATGATATGTGTGACCACAAGATATAGTTAATATTTGAGAATTTATTGGATCTAAACAGATAGCACATTCATTGGTAGGGTATTTGGTTTCACAAGGTTGACAATTAATCGCATATATTTTATTTGTTTTAAAAAATATGTTGTAGAGGCAACTCATTTATAAATCGTAAATATAAATACAAATTTATATATACACAATTAATGGGCGTGATGTCCTCGCATACCTTCTAATCCCATATCCTTATAGCCTTTATAGAACATATACATAGATACTATAAATAAGAATCCTCCAAGAGCAAATTCCTTATAAGCATCTGGTATATAACCTTCAAATTTAGCACCGGTCCAAGCTGAAAAGAAAACAACGACCATTAAAAATAAACCAGCAGGAATATCTATCATTTTTTTCTTATAGTATTGGTAAACGGCTCCTAAAGATAACGGAGGAAGTATGGTAAACAATGTCAGTGCTGCTGCGTGTTTATAATCTTTTGAAATACCAGTAAAAATTAATCCTAGGATTAATGCATAAGCAGTGGAAGTACCTAAACCACCTGCAATTAAGCCTGATATTACACCAACAACAAATAAAGTCATAAATTTAACTGCTGTATTCATTTATATATTACCATAGATATTTATGACTTAGGATTTTCGGTGTATAAAAACCTTTCGACTTTCGCTTTTCTTTTTTAATAGCCTTGCCTCGTTTTTTTGTACCAGAATGTCTGCTAAAATAATTTCGCATCCGTTTTCTAGTACCATGATTTTTATGTTTATATAATTTTAATTTCGTTCGATCCTTATATTGCTGATAACGCCTATCTCCAAAATGGATTTTGCGAACTTTCTTAGTTTTCTTATTTTTCACAAAAGCAGTATATTTTTTGGGAAAAGGTCCTTTTTTAAATTTGACAATGGTTTCTTTCATCCGTTTTCTCCTTCGATTTCGCACCATCTATATATATATATTTCAGATAAGTATTTGAAATATAATTGAATAAAAATACCCCCGGCAGGACTCGAACCTGCAATCTACTGATTAGAAGTCAGTCGCCTTATCCATTGGGCCACGGGGGTTTATATACTAGTTCCACCACTAATTTGCTGTAAAGAACTACAGGGTCATTGAGAGAATCGAACTCTCGACCTCTCGCACCCAAAGCGAGAATCATACCACTAGACCAAACGACCATTAAATTTTCTCCTGGAGAATGTGGGCATCGATCCCACTACCTCTCGCATGCAAAGCGAGCGCTCTACCATTTGAGCTAATCCCCCATATTCTCGATGAGGGGATTGAACCCCCAACCTACGGTTAATAAGACCGTCGCTCTACCAATTGAGCTAATCGAGAGCATACATTTATTATGCTGAAATAACATTTCCAATACGGGACTCGAACCCGTGTCTCCAGGGTGAAAACCTGGCATCCTAACCTCCTAGACTAACTGGAATTTGCAAAATTTTTTAGGCATTGTCGGGATTTGAACCCGAATCGCAGGCTTCAAAGGCCTGTGTCCTGACCGTTAGACGACAACGCCGTTACCGTGCTCCCCATACCGTACTCCCATACCGTGCTCCCATACCGTACTCCCTTACCAGCTCCCATACCGTGCTCCCATACCGTACTCCCTTACCAGCTCCCATACCGTTCTCCCATACCGTGCTCCCAAATTGTTAGTCCACCCAATCCCCTCCGTTATTCTACGCCTTTCTACGCCGCCTACTTTCAACCTATCACCAATGCGTTAGCACCAAGTCAGTTTAACTAACAATTTCCGTACTCCCATACCGTACTCCCATACCGTACTCCCATACCGTGCTCCCCGTAATCCTGCTGGTATCGAAACCAGGTCCGTCAAAGCGGTGCTCACCGTCTGGCCAGGATTGTTACCGTGCTCCCCGATAGCATGACTGGGATTTGAACCCAGGTGGAGCTTTCGCTCACCGGCTCTTAAGGCCGGCCCCATCGACCAGACTAGGGGACCATGCTGTATATTACTGGATTCATTTTTAAAGATTAAATTCTTGTTTTGAGAATTGCTGTTTGAATCCATTGTTCTCTCTTCGCCCAGAACTACTTGCTATTACTACGCAGTTACGCAGTTCAATTTTTTAACCGCGCCGTAACTCTAATTCGCTTACGCTATAGCATGCTACTTTGTGTTTAAGCTTCTTCGGATAAATATTAATGTTATATATTTATTTAATATTTCCATTAATATAAGTATATGACCGAATGTACAATTTGTTTTGATACAATGCAATTTCAAACAGACAAATTAACTATGTGTTATCTATGTGGACGATGTGTCCATACAAAATGCTTTACAGCATGGAAAAAGAAATCCGGTACTAATGCCATGAACAAGTGTCTATACTGCCAAGTAGAAAATAACTTATATAAAATTAATAGAAGCTGGGGTGAAAAATTATTAGATTGTTGTAGTGGTTGTTGTTAGACCCAATCTTCTAAATAATAAGCAATTAACCATACTAACCAAAAAGGGGCTATTACCAAATCAATTCTCGCAAAAAAGGCAATTAACAATGCCAACATAGCTTTTTTTGTTGCTTCTTTGAGTTTTGCAGAATGTTTCTTATCTTTAGGATGAGTTTTAACAAATCTGTATATTAAATAACACCATACAATAATAATACATAATTGACCAACCGTTTTAGTATTTGTAAAAAACTTATATAGTTCGCTAGTTTTATTAAGTGATACGATAGCCCGTATTGTTAGTAGTATAAATATAGCAATACCAATATGAAATCCGGTACTAGTATCTTGTGCAAAGATGTTATCACTAATTGTATCTAAGATATTCATTCTTTATAAATTGATTTATAAAATTAATTAATAATATAATAATTAATTTTACAAAGAATGGAACGATTCATACTAGAATACAAGATACCATTAGATATTTGGAGAGAACTAAAAACATATTTGGTTCATAATATCAAAACACAAGCCAAACATATGAAAAATGAAAAAAGTATAATTAATTTTAATGATGCATTGCGTAATTTACCTAGAATTAAACCACCACGAAATGGTCCTCGAATTGTATATAATTCTGCCAAAAAATCATATCGAATGGCAAAATATATATATCATATTCAGGCATTTAAACCAGGTACATTTGATGCGGCTGAACCATACCACGATGGTAAATTAACCATCATAGCATACTGCGAACTTCGGAACTATCGTCACTACCACCATATCCACGATTACAACAAACATTTTGTCAATTGCGCTGTGCCATTTCGTCAAACAAGCTTACAAGATACGTTATTAATATAAACAGAATAGTAAAGATCACAGTTATACCATCACCTTTTTCACGCATAGCTGTAATATTATGAGGGTTGAATGTAGTTGAGTCCATTGTATTTAAATAACTTAAATTATGTAAATTTTAATTTAATTCAATTTTTAAAATGAATTAAATCTTATCTGGTCGTTTATATTAATGAGCCATCACTGTTTTATATGTGCAAAAAATTTGTCAAATATAGATACCATAATAGACTCTAAATGCGTGAGTTATTATTTGGAAGAAAATAAATATATTCTTTATTTTTCCAAGCAGAATATACATACTTGTATTCCTTGCGGGAAGCAATTATTTATGTGGAATCTCTCCAAAAACAAATTTAATTTAATAAAAAACAGAACTATTGAGGGTACTCAAATTAAATTAAGTAAAATTCCGTGTTCTGCACATTGCGTAATGTGTAAACAGCAACCAAAATTTCCACATGAATACTTGCAGAAATTTTATATAAAATCAATTGGACAGTGTTGTTCGAGTTGTTATATGGCCATTCACAATACATCAACCACTTGTGATGATTTTGAAGAAGAGATGTATTATTAATATTGACTATATATATATATATATATATATATGCCTTTGAACACCAGAGTTGGTCGTTGTGTAACCAAATTAAGAAATAAATATGGATATGGAAAAGCTATAGGAATTTGTCAACATTCTACGAAACAAAATTATTTAACAGGAAAAAAAACGCGTAGAAAAAAGAGAAGAAAAACAAGACGAAAAAAGCGTAAAAGACGAAAAAGAAGAAAAAAGACTAAACGTCGAAGAGGGGGGATATAACATCTTGTGTATATTTTGTACCTGGTGGAATGGATACTGTGTACGATAAATTTGGAGGAATTTATACAGGATATATTAATTCAGATAATGAATGTGAAAATAAACTAGGAAAAAATTATAAATGCAATTCTGCGAAAATCGCTGCAGATCTCGAACAAAATCAACGAAGAATCAAAAGAAAAGGTAGACTATATTTTACAGATGAACCTCGACATAAAAATCTTGATTCTTCTTGTAATTTAGGTGATTGTTGTAAAATAAATGAAGATTAATACATGTCAAAAATAATATTTTAATACTTATTAAAAAATTATTTCTTAGTTGTAAAAGTAATAGCAGCCCCTACCATTATAAATAATAGCATGGAGACAACAACAGACTTATATTTAGTGAATTTCATTTTAGCAATTAAATACCAATTTAATATTGTAGCTAATAACAATGGTATAGACATCAACATTAGATTATAAGCATACGATTCTACTTTGGCATCGTCAACAAAAACAGAACTAGGCATCCCAACTGGGAGAGCTCCAATTAGGCCAGCAATAGCAGGATTCGTTGCATTATTACCAAAATAAGCTATTCCAGCAACAGTAAGGCCTCCAATAATAAATTGGCCAGGAATACTGTTGAGAAACTTTCCAATAATGGATGGATTTTTTGTTTTCCCTTGAGACATTATATTATACAACAAGTTTATTTTCTGCGTCTTCTAGTTGATTTTTTCTTTGTGTTCTTTCTTTTTTTCTTTGTTTTTTTTCTTCTAGTACATTTTGAAAAAACCCGTCTTGCTAAAACACGAGATAATTTAACCCCCGCGGCAATACCTTTGACAGAATTACCATGTTTATCAAGTGGTGGTGATATTATACCTATACCACAAATACCTGGTATAACAATAAGAATTCCTCCACCAACGCCACTTTTGGCATATGCTCGTCCTCCTGTGCGAGCAATCCAATCATCTGAGTATTCATATAAACCTTCAGGAAGTAGATTGTTTAATATATAAGCTGTTTGCTTTTTACTTAATAAGCTCTTTTGATTTGTGGGATTGATACCACCGTTGGCAAATACCGACGCCATACGTGCTAAATTATCAGAGGTAACCATGGTAGAACACTGGTAAGTATAAGCATCAACACTGGGTTCTACTGGGGCATAAAAACGATCAGCCGATTTTAATAAATAAGCCAAACTCATGTTGACATCATTGGTTTTTGATTCACTGGCATAAACCATTCTACCCACTCGTAGAGATGATGATGCATAATTACTCATATTTTTAATCAAACTCTCCTTATATTTGCGTAAATTTTTTTGGTATAATAATGATGTCGTGGCCATAGCCCCTTGATTTAAAAATGGATTTATAGTAAGAGAGGGAGATAATTTCGCAGCAAGTATAGAATTAAATGGTAAAAACGAACCATGCATACCAATTTTATTATGAACAGTTTTTATTCCGTATTTTTTGATAGCAAATGCCAAGGAGAAAAGTTTACTAATAGATTCAACAGCGATTGGTTTATTGTGGTCACCAATACTGAATAAATTACCATTTGTATCGCAAATGGAAATGCCAAATAAATTTGGATTTACTTTTGCTAATTCCGGTATATAATGAGCTTTACGACCACCTTTAATTTTTTTTGTTTCTTTGTAAATTTTTTTTAAAAGTTTTTGATAATCCATCATATATATTCACACTATATTTATTAAAATATAAATATTAATTTCCGTCGTATCTATAAACGTGATATCATTTAACACCATTGTTTCTTAATATCCAACCAACTTTCTTTATGTGATTCCGTTATAAAACCACCGATAGAATACATTCTAACAATCAATTCTTGATGTTGTGCAGGTACACAAAAGCTATTATTTTGTGGTGATATTCTAAGACCTATATTTTGTTCATCTTTTGTATAATAATAAACTTGATTCAAAGGATTCTTATTGCCTCCAGCAAATCCAATTTTTGTGACTTGAATTATATGGTCAAGTATGGTCCGTGGATTGGGGTCTTCTGGTCTATAGGATTGATGAGGTAATTTTACGACAATTTCTCCAACTAATTTAGCAATTTGTCTAGTTTGTAATTTCTCATAAAGTTCTGAAAACTGATGATGTAAACCACACATTATAGACGCATCTGTCAATTTCCAAGTCTTCGATTTTAAAGAAAATTTGATATTGTTTAAAATTTGTACGATGACGAACTCGTGTGCTTTTATGGCGTGATGATTATAAACTTGTTTATGCAATTGATATCTTGCGGCAAACAAGTTAAATATATTAAATTCGAGTTTTTTGGGCCATCCAAGAACTTCGTTTCCTTCAGGCGTGGTTACCACCCTAGCGGAAGTAATTAAACGCGAGAATCCGCAACTCATTTTAATCCCAAGGTGATAACAGTCTCGTCGAATATAATCCAATTTGTCAACATCAATTTGACACATTTTATTAGCCACAACTTGATAAGACCACATATTTTTCACTGTATCATTTGGGTTAATCATTAGAATTATTTTATCTACTTCCGCCGATTCTAGAGGAAGTTGATATTTTGTAACCATTTTTTTAAAAGTCTTACAGCCTCTCACTTCGTGATCATCTTCGTCACACGACCGGATATGATCATCATAAAGATGTGAAAACGGTCCGTGCCCTATATCATGAACAAGGGCTGCTATACGAGTTAATTCAATATCTCTTTCTGAAATCTGAAGTTTTTCTTGATTTTTTTGTAGGGTTTCCATTAATTTGCCTGCTAAATGTGAAACACCTAATGAATGTGCGAATCTACTGTGTGTTGCGCTAGGAAATACAAAATAAGTAGCACCTAACTGTTTTAATTCCCGGAGTCGTTGAAATTCAGGTGTATCTATAACCTGCCTCATTAAAGGTGTTATATGAATAAAATCATGAATAGGATCGTAAATTTCTTTTGACATTTTAGTGTTTATTATAATTAATTAAGTATTTAATTATATTCAATTTTATTCTGTTTACTTATTCAAATAAGTAATTTAAAAATAAAACATTTCTATAAAGTATAATGGAATACGCAAATGAAGCTCAAGTGACGGAAAAGATTGGTTTGCTACAAGGTGCAGAAACCGGTACATATGTTGATAAATCCATACCTACCTGGGGTAATCTACAAGAGCATTATGAAAGTAGATGGCAAAAAGAAAAAGATAAATTTCAAACATCCCTCAAAGCAAATTTTTTCGCTCTTGTGGAGAGATTTGCATCTGGTAAACAAGAGCTTTACACTCTCACGGCACCAGAACGACGGGAAAAACTTTACACTGCGGCATTTTTAGAACTTTTTGAATCTGGATATGCACCACACATCGGTGACGTCGAACGTATTGCAAATAAAAGAGCGCGAAAATTGTATGTGACGCTTCCTCACAATTACTCTTCCGCTTGACTGTATGAAGATACAGACGGGATAATAAAAATAAAGGCAAAGAAACGGTGCCCTTGTTGTATAATTGTATAGTAACACAATATTATCGGTCGCAGTGTGGTAATACACGCAAAGAGAGATGATTTGGGTTTAAGAGGTGATGCTGAGTTTGATTACGGAAATGCTGGAGAATTGGATGTTATGGTTTGTGTAGAAAATGTTAATATTAAATAGGGATCACCTTTGGTGAACCGGATTTTTTTTCTTCATCTTTAATACCGGATCGGAGTATACAAGCCAAAAATGAGACAGCAAATAAATACAAAGATATTTCTCCAAATTTGTTATCTGTAACACCCATATCTATATAAGTCAAATACAAAATTCCAAAAATAACAGAACCCAATAACAGTAATAGCGAAATACATAATGATATATTAATTGAATTGCACTTCATAATTATAATTGTAAATAAGTATTATAATTATTTTCAATTTTATTAAAAAATCAGATCGTTAATAAAAAAATTGAAAAGTTTTTTATGCATATTGTGATAGATATTCCCACCAATCTAACGCAATCAAATTTCAAATTCGTTTAAGCTTACACGCCCTAGTCTAACCTTATCATGGCTTCTCTTACTTTCATTGTATCAACCACTCGTTCTAATCGTCGCCAGCAAGGAGGCAATCGTCGCCCTCAGAAGAAGACTTTCTGCAAAGTCTGTTTCGATGCTGGCAAGACTGAACAGGAGTACACGAGTCACTTTCTGAAAGATCGCCCAGGTCCTAATGGCAAAGTTGTCTGTCCAACCCTCCTCGCAACCGAATGTCGCTACTGTCACGAACACGGTCACTTTAAGAGCCACTGTCCTGTCCTCGAGGAACGCAAATGTAACAAGACGCGTACTACCAAGGAACGGTCCGTCAACCGCCGGCAGAAATTCGAATCAGGAAGCTGGATGACAGCAGCTGTTTCCAAGCAGCTTGATGAAGCACTTGTCGCGGCCAAGATGCGAGCCAATGTCACCACACCTGTTCAGAAATTCACTTCTCAAAGCGCCTTTGCTGCACTTGACAGTAGCGATGATGAAGAAGAGGTCGAAGTGTCTTACACCCGAGGACCAAGTGTAGCCGTTGCTCAAGCTCCTCAGGGAGCTTGGAATACTAAATTTAGTATTCAAACAGCGACGATGCCAACGACGAAACCAGCGACGAAACCAGCGACGAAACCAGCGACGATGCCTGATCCTGCTTGCGTCGAGGTGAAACAGTTCGATTTTAAAAGCGACCCAAATTCTAAAGAAGTGATACAATATATGTCAAATCGTCGTCGCGAAGCCGAAATCGTCGCAGAGTTAGCCGAGCTTAATGCTGAGCTTCAAGAAGAGACTCAAAAAAGCTCTGGTGCATGGGCTGACGCTGGAGACATTGACGACCTTGAGACTTCAATCGAAGCTCTTGAAGAAGAACTTGCCGGCCTATAGACAAATTCTCTGCCAATTGTACATAACAAGACATTATCATAGCGATGGTCAATAATAGAAGCTATAAAAATAAAAAACAAAAACAAATAAAAATAAAAACAAAACAAAACAAAAAAAAACAAAAAACAAAAAACAAATAAAAAATCTTCCTCGCCTCCATTTTTATTGTTGAAATGGGACTTAGAGATAAGGGATTATATTATGTTAAGATAAATGTCAACTGCACAACGTATAGCTAAAGAGTTAGAGAATTTAACTGCCGACCCACCGGCCAATTGTTCCGCCGGCCCTTTGGAAGACGATATTTTTCATTGGCAAGCAACATTAATGGGTCCACATGACTCACCGTATGAAGGTGGTATTTTTATAATGAACATTAAATTCCCAGGCGACTATCCTTTTAAGCCACCCAAGGTGACATTTGAAACCAAAATCTTTCATCCCAATATTAATTCTTCAGGCGGAATTTGTTTAGATATTTTAAAAGAAGCCTGGAGTCCGGCCTTAACAATTTCCAAGGTATTGCTATCGATTTGTTCTTTATTGTGTGACCCCAATCCAGATGACCCCTTAGTACCAGATATAGCCAGAATGTATAAAAATGACAGGGATAAATACAATAGAACTGCTCAGTTATGGACAATTCAGTTTGCAGTATCTGAATAAATTGAATGGTTTTATATATTATTAATGTAATTATATAATTACATTAATGATGAGTTTATCTTCTGCTTGTTGCTTAAAACGAATTTCCCAACAGGTAAAAGATGGTGGTTATATGGAAGTTTCTGACACAAGAATACGAGAAGCTTGCTTAGCAAATAATTTCGATGTTATTGCAGCAACAGACAAGCTTATATGCGAAGAACAATTAAAAATATCCCTCGAAGACTTATGCGTCCAAATGGGTCAGAATCCAAATAAAAAGCTTATTCTTTGCTCTTGTAATAGATTTAAATTTCAAACTGTTCAAGTAGAACGATATATTAGGAAGCTTTTAAAAGCCAGGGAGAATATACACATGAGATGCATCGAATCCAATATCGATATTTCGGATACAGAACTAGATGATCGAGTCATTTATGCATTTGGTAATGAATTAGTGGCTTTTAACAACATCCAGCAGGACCATTGACATTTTCTGGAACATCGATTATAAACGGTTTTGCTTCTTCTACATTCTCTTCAAAATGAACATCCGAATCAAAAAATTTTCTAATTGTATTAACTATTGTTGCGTGAGTTACAATTAGAATCACAGTATCATTGTTTTTATGCTCTTGACATAGGTTGTAGATAAAAGGGAATACGCGATTTTTTACTTGTTTATAATCTTCTACATAACTAATATTAGAAACAAATAATTTACTTCCATAATTTCCATCAATTATCGAACCAAGATGGGGGTAAGCATTCTCTAGTTCTTTGTAGCTATGTCTATAATTATGGTAATTAAATTCATTACTATTGAGACATTCATAAAATGTATTTTCTATGTTCACTTTCTTATTATTTTCAATACAGTAAGGATATATTGTTTGTAGAGTTCTTAAAAAAGGAGATGAATAAATAATATCAATTTTGTATGCTTTTAATATACCAGCGAGTTTATCAGCTTGCTTTAAACCGTTAGCTGTTAAAGGTGTAAAATACAAAGTTGAGTCAAACCGTTCTCCGTGTCGAATAATAATAAACTTCATTATATTATTATTCTTATATTCTCTTTAATTTTTAATACACATACTTAAAAAAGTTTGCAACATCCAGAAGCCACTGCAACAACTGTATTAATATCTAAGTTTCCCTTACTAGCAGCTACCACTAACTCGATAGTATTTGCCAATATGCCTTGGTCAATCATATCTAATAACAGTTTTTCTTTTTCATCTGAAATTGGGGCTTCTACTATTACTTGTCTGACAAGACTAATGGCCAATTCTTTTTGTGCGGCACCTTTTAATTTTGTTGCTTCGACAACTTCCATAGAAAATTTAGTAACAGTAATAATTGTGTGTGCATTAATTTCCATATCACCTATTTTTTCATTCAACTTGAAAAGCGAAACTGCTAATTGCGAAGTATCTGTCATTATACATTAACTAAATAAAATATTTATAAAATTAAAGTATATTAAAGTGTGTATTGTTTTACTATATATAATAATAATGAGCCAATTTGTAACTATTACAGTCTTTGATGATGGAAATACTCAGTATAAATATCTTTGTGATTTGGGTATGAATAAATGGAAAATAACTAACAAAATGTTTAATGGTTCGAAAGTAGAATTAATTAATATGAGTGATAAAAAAATTAAAATAAGATCTATTTCTGCTTGGAAAACCCAACCAATTGAAACCTTAGGACCTGATTAAATTGAATGGTTAAAATTACTAATCATTAATAGACAATGACAACTAACAGAAAATCCTAATGTCCACTGAACAACCAATTATTACTAACTTGTACAATGGAGATGAATCCGATGAAGGAACAATTAAATATTACAAAGCGAGCCCGGATGTTATATATCCTGTTATTTGTGTGAAAAGATGGCATACTTTCGAATGGATAAGATTAAATGAATTAAGTGCTGCACTGTGGATGCGTTATAGAGATAATGTAGAACCGGAATACATGGCGGCTGAATTGTCGGTGGAGGTGGAAGGTGCAGAAATGCTATCCTCTTTGGTAAAAATGCTAACTATGGAACAAAGAAAGAAGTGGGTCGCAGAACATAATGAATATAAAGATAAGATTTGTATGGAATGCGGATCATTTAATCCAGAAAAAAAAAAGTGTATTCATCATGATTGTCCTGGGATGTGCTCTACTTGTTTTGACATCAAAAATAAACTAGGTTTCGAAAAATGTGCTTGTTGTGATAAAAAACAAGAAATCACTTGTCCAATTTGTCAGGAGGATTTCACGACAGAGAACACGGTAAAATCCGAAACATGCAATCATCGTATTTGTTGGTCATGTTTTGGGCGTTCAGTTAAGTCATCACGACCTTTAAGTCATTGTCCTATGTGCAGGGGTGTATTTTGTGATAAATTAATAGACCTAGAAGAATATGATGACATGCCTCCTTTAGTTGATGATGATGATGACGATATGCCACCATTGGTGGAGCTTGGCGGAGAATTAGAATACCAAAATTTAATTCAAGAGATAGCTCGTGCGCAGGAAGGTATGGATTTTGATGCAATCATTGCCGCAATAGCAAATGGTTCTGTCTCAGTTCGTAATGATGGTCTGGAAGTTTAAGGGATATTAATCTTTTTAGCAATAATAATAGGCACAATATTAAAATTAGCAATAGCCATTTTTCTTCTGCGTATATTATGGTTCAATTTCCATCTATTTTGACGATGTTTGGCCCATTGTTTATTTAAATCCTTCCAAATACCTGTTGTATTTTTAAATTCTTTAATTTCTGCCCGCAGCAAGCGTTGTTTCTCTTCCATTTTTTTTAATTTAACTATTTCTTTTTTTAGTTTTGCAGGAGCTTCTTTCTTTCTCGAATATTGTCTAATCATTTTATATCTATATTTACCACCTCTCCACCAACCCCAACTTGAACCACTAACCGGCTCCATTTTATCATTGATTCCTAAATTGTTGCATAACGGGCATTTGCAATTACCTCCTCTAAACCAGTGCATAATACAATTTTGGTGAAATTTATGTGAGCACTCTGGTAAACAATATTCAGGTTCTGCAGATAGATTCTCTAAGCATATTATACATTTATCCATATCCTGCTCTGGTGAAGGACTATCCAATATATTTGCAGCCATATAATTTAATAAGTAATTGTGGTTTTAAATGATATTATAATTAAAGCTTTGCGAGATAACTTAAAGACAAACCCTTATATCTGTTTGTGTGAATCATACAGCGATATACTTTTTTCAATAAAAAAAAACGATTCCAGTAAAACGCCAAAATACAGCAATAATTATAATATTAATAAATCCAAAAAATGAAGTGGAGCGCTCGAGCCACTTGTGATTTGGTGACATTCTGGAAAGACAGAAGGACTTCTGGAAAGACAGATGACAAACAGGAAAGACTGAGACCTTTTGGTGGCAGCAGAGATGAAGCGAGAGTAGAGCGGTGAAGCGAGAGCGGTGAAGCGAGAGTGGTGAAGCGAGAGTAGTGTAAATTAATAAGAATAAATTAAGGAGTATTCGTATAAAAGTTATCACCGGTGATAGCTCAGTTGGTAGAGCGATCGACTGTAGATCGATTGGTCGGGCGTTCAACTCGCCCTCGCCGGAGATCTCATTTGAGAGGAGAAATTTTCTATTTAAGTCGGATAGAGCACCTTTGGTGTAGTGGTAACATTTCTCCCTTCCAAGGAGAAGCCCCGGTTTCAATTACCGGAAGGTGCAAAAATTTAAATACTTTATTTAGCAGGTGCGGAAAATAAAGTATTTGGTTATTATATAATGCCAAGAACAAGAAGAACAAGAACAAGAAGAACAAGAAGACGTCGTTCAGTTATTCCCAGACCAATATCTAAAGGTGTCAAGCAGATTACAGCTATTACCAGCAAAGTTGCTCGTGGTATCGATAAATACCCATTGGCAGCATTAAGAAAAGTCGGAAAAGAAGTCCTTAAACCACGCAAATTCCCAGGTCTACGGGGTGGAGGTACTAGTTGTTGTACAAGATTACATCCAGGAGCAGTAAGCTCAGCTTCCACCAAAAAGGGAGGAAGAAAACGCAGAGGCGGCAGCAGAAAACGCAGAGGCGGCAGCAGAAAACGCAGAGGCGGTCGCAAAACACGTCGTTAATTATAACAAATATAATATTAAACAGAAATTAATATTATACATTTAAATGCTATTACGCTCTAAAAAACAAGCAAGTCCTCCATTAAAACTAATCATTGAAGAAAACACCAAAAAAAAGGCACTAAGAAAAAGGAACCGTGGTATTTATACCGCATTAAAACGAAAGTATAAAATTCGCATCAGAAATGTAATATTGGCATTTTAGAAATAATGTATTTATGTATGAAGATAATCCGAGAAATACATCTGTATAGTGATACACATCTCCCAACACGTGGATGGCTGCAGGGCTGCTGGGAATGTGAAACAATTACTAGCAGAC